>Ga0081455_10003744_pt1 | contig 17382 bp, 23 predicted proteins | sample TabmetS3T2R1_FD_70207 | JGI IMG/M metagenome (GOLD analysis project Ga0081455, IMG submission 70207) | Tabebuia heterophylla rhizosphere microbial communities from the University of Puerto Rico - S3T2R1 | ecosystem: Host-associated > Plants > Roots > Rhizosphere ...
AAGAATTATGAATACTAATCCTCAACACTATCATTAATTCTATTGTTACATGTTGAATCATTAGGTTTTTATTTTGCTTAGAAGGACTTTTAACGGAGGTTTTCAAATTAGGAAAGAGAAAAGTACTGAGTGAATCTGATCTAAAGGAGTTAGTAATGCCTCAACAGGGCGAACTGCTTGGACGTGTTATAAAATTAGTTGGAGGAGACAACATTATTGTTAAATGCACAGATGGTAAAGTCAGAACATGTAGAATTAGAGGTAAGATAAAAAGACGTATGTGGATCAGAGAACACGATCTGGTTCTTATTGCACCATGGGATTTTCAAACTGACAAGGCAGACATAGTCTGGAGATATATTTCTGCTCATGCTGAAAAGCTTCAAAAAGATGGTTTCCTTGAGGGGATATAGAAAAAGATCAGTTTTTGTTTTTCCTAGTCGTCAGGAAAATTTCCTATTATCTTACCATTAAAATTAAGTAATATGATTTTCATCTGTAACCCGGACGGAGAATATTTATTTAGATGATTATACACCTCTTTACATAGAACATCATAAAACATACTCAATCCAAATTGATCAACTAATTCGCCGACATGTCTTGCAGTATTTGCTAACTTTATCTTTTTTACAAGTTCATTATTTGCTCCACATCTGCTTGCCACCTCTGCAAGAAAATTCATATCAACATGAGAGCCTCTTACATGCGTTTGTTTTATTCCCATCGCCATCTTCGTTAATTTACCGATAAACCCGATTACGTACGCCTTTTTGATTTTCTTAATTGCGCATTGATTAATGCTAAATCCAATAAAGTCTCCTATTTGAATATAAGCATGATCCGCAATTGAGTTTCCAAAAATAGCACGCGCAAATTCTTCACTTCTTCCCCCAGTGGTGAGTATAACAGAATCAGAACCCATTGCTTTTGAAACATCAATACTTTGACGAATGGAAGCTGCAAAGGATGCAGTGGAATATGGAATTACGATCCCAGTCGTTCCTAAAATTGATATACCTCCAATTATTCCCAATCTAGGATTGTCCGTCTTCTTGGCAAGTTCTTCTCCTTTGGGTACACTTATTACTATCGATAATCCATATCTATTTTTTTGTTGCTGCCCCATAATTTCATCAATAGCTTGATTAATCATCTTTAGTGGAATAGGATTGATAGCAGCTTTACCTATTTCTAGTCCCAATCCAGGTTTAGTTACTCTTCCAACACCCATGCCACCATCAATAATGATCTTATTTGATGTTTCTAACATAGACACCGTGGACCATATTTCGGCACCATTTGTAACATCAGGATCATCCCCTCCATCCTTAATGACAGCAGCAGTAACAGATTTTTCATTTTCATATTTTATCCAAGCAATGTCTATTACAATATGCTTATCTTTTGGAAGGGAAACATTTACTTTTACTAATTTTTCTCCATTTACCAATGCTGATAGTGCAGCTTTAGTTGCCGCTGCTGCGCAAGTACCTGTTGTATATCCTGTTCTAAGAGATCTTTTCTTACCAATTGGGAGATCTGCTTCTTTGATGTCATCTATGCTTTGGAACATAAATCTTCACTTTCTAAATAATTACTTTACCCCCATCAATAATAATAGTATTTCCAGTTGAGAATGAAAAATTTTCGCCTTTAAGGGAAACAATACTTTTACCAACTTCCTCCGGTTGGCCCAATCTTTTCATTCTAATTTCATTTTTAGTCTTGACTAATTCATTTCTTGAAATTGATCTACGCATTGTATCTGTATAGACATCTCCCGACGCAACTGAATACGACCTGATGTTATATTGTCCATATTCTGAAGCTATATGCTTGGTCAAACTAATCAATCCTGCTTCTGCTATAGAGTACGGACAACCACAGTTATGTCCGAATATGGCAGGGGTTGAAGTAATATTGATGATAACTCCACTTCTTTTTTTCATCATGAGCTTCAATATTTCTTTGGTTATTCGAAACCAGCCAATTAAATCAACTTGAAGATTATTCATTAATTCTACTTCGGAAATATCATGTATGTTTTTAAAGCAAATTTTCTTTCCGAATGGAAAACGAGCATTATTTATTAGAATATCACTGCTCATGCCATTTGAAATATTTTCAAGATACAACGATGGTAGATTCGTTGTTTGGATACTTTAATTGTTATCCGTTGATACAATAAACTTTTAATTTAATATTGTCAGTAGTTGCTTTCAGTTGTCTACTTTTTCTAAGGCAGGACATATTGTTTCATTGTTGAATAAAACTGATTTCAAAATACTAAAGGTATTTGCTTCTTCTTTAAAAAATCGTCAATTTTTAAATCTTTCTACTTTGAGTCAATACTCAAATTTAAGTCAAAGTTTGGTAGAACATCATTTAGAGCGACTTATCAAATTTGGATTGATAAGTAAAAGCAATATTGGATATACATTATTAGTAACAGGTTTAGATATATACGTTCTAAAAATTCTTTCCAATAGGAACATAATTACATCCATTGGACCACAAATCGGTATCGGTAAAGAAGCTGAAATTTATCTAGCTCATGATTCTCAAGAACAAGACAAGATTTTAAAAATATTCAGACTCGGAAGATCCAGTTTCAAACAGATAAAGAGGAAACGAGATATAAACACTGCTACTAGTAGTTGGTTACTATTGAATATCGAATCAGCGAAAAAAGAATATGATATTTTAAACTATTTGAGAAACTCAAGTACTTCATTTCCAAACCCTCTGTATATATCTTTCCATTGCGTAATTATGGATCCCATTTATGGAACTAGGTTATCAGATACTGAAAATCTTGCCGATCCACAATTTGCTTTGGAAAAAATAATCAACAATGTGCGGATCGCCTATCACAAAGGATATATTAACGGTGATCTTAATGAGTACAACATTTTAGTAAATGATGACAATATCTTTATTCTCGATTGGCCTCAGGCTGTTAAAGTTGATACTATTAATGCAGACGCAATGCTCACGAGGGACGTAAAAAATATTCTTAAATTTTTTTCAAGGAAATTTAATATTGAAAGAGATATTGGAAATACAATTAACATCATTAAAGGTGTCTGAAACTTATCTTTCAGGATCTATTGCAGCAAAAATTTTTACATCTTAAATAAACCTGATTTGTCGACCTTCTCCCATGTAAAATCAGGTTCATTCCTACCAAAATGTCCATACGCGGCAGTTTTCTTATATATTGGTCTTTTTAGCCGTAACATTTCTATTATTCCGATAGGTGTAGTATCAAAAATCTCTCTAACTTGTTTTTCAATTTTTTCTTCGCTTGTTTTTCCTGTATGAAACGTATCAACCATGATTGAAACAGGATCGGCTACTCCTATAGCATATGCCAATTGTACTTCGCATTTTGAAGCCAATCCTGATGCAACAATATTTTTAGCTATATATCTTGCCACGTAACACGCAGATCTATCTACTTTAGAAGGATCCTTACCTGAAAATGCACCTCCACCATGCCTACCCATACCACCGTAGGTGTCAGCTATTATCTTTCTTCCAGTTAATCCGGTGTCGCCTACAGGACCACCAATGACAAACCGGCCAGTTGGATTTACCAGAAATTTTGTAGAATTGTTAATCAAATCATTGCAAATTGGTTTTATAACCTTCGAGATAACCTCTTCCCTCACTTGAGATATTGAGACATCTTCCGTATGCTGAGTCGAGACAACAACGGTATCGATTTTCTTTGGAACGGAATCTTCATAAATAACAGATACCTGAGATTTTCCATCGGGTCCTATCCAGTCTAAACTTTTTTCTTTTCTAACCTTAGCCAATTTCATAGTTAATTTGTGCGCTAAAGTTATGGGCAACGGCATAAGCTCAGCGGTTTCACTTGTTGCGTATCCAAACATTAATCCTTGATCACCTGCTCCCTGTACTCCGTTCTCATTCTTGGAAACTCCCATAGAAATATCAGGACTTTGTTCATGAATTGAAGTTAAAACAGAGCAGCTGTTTCCATCAAATCCATATTTTAACCCGTTGTACCCAATATCCTTTAATGTGCTTCTAACAACGTCCTGAGCATCAATTCTTGCTTTCGAAGATACCTCACCTGCTACAAATACAATCCCTGTAGTAGTCATAGCTTCTATTGCTACCCTGGAATCTGGATCATGAGTAATTATTTCATCAAGTATTGAATCAGAAACCTGATCACATATTTTATCGGGATGCCCTTCTGTTACACTTTCTGAAGTGAAAAGATAACGCCTTCCCATTTTTGCTTACGTCAAATCCCACGAATTTCTCTTTTTTTAGAGATCCTTTTCTATTTTGATGAATAACACATTGTTTCCTCGAATAACTACTTTCCCATAATTTGCTACGGGATTTGCGCCATTAAATTCTTCCGCATCCAATAGTATTAAATTCATATATGAATCAACATTATTCATTCGACCTCTGTACTCCAGCTCATTTTTAAGTCTGACAGATACTTTCATATTTAGTGAGCGTTGTAGGATTGTTAACGGTCTTTTTGGTTGCTGTGGAGTTGATGACATATTAGGTTATCACTTTTATTTTCAAAAAATAAGATCGACAATAAAAAGTTTCTCCCAAGTTTTCTGACATTGTATATAAATAATTATAGTTTAGGTTTATGCGGATAATTACAACAGGGTCACCTTCAATAGATAAGATACTGGCAGGTGGAATCAGAACAGGTCTAATTACAAATATTTTATCTGATTCGAGGGAAGCCAGATCTAGTCTTTGCTATTCATTATGCGTGAACGCTGCACAACATTATAAAGATTCGTCTGTAATATTTGGTGACACACAAGGATTTTTCCGGCCAGAAAAAATTCTCTCTTACATCAAAAACAAACAGGATTCAGATCCTATACTCCATCAAATAAGAAGATTGAGGATAATGTCAACAAATGTCCAAATGGTCCTTGTCAATTATGCCCTAAATTTACGTCCGATTCTAATAATTATTGATAATTTTAATTATTTATTTTTAAACGAAAGAAAAAAATCACTATCAATACAAATTCGCCTACGGAAGCACCTACATGATCTTGCCATAAGTGCAATTAAAAATGACATCGCAATAGTAATTACAAATTCAATCTCTTCAAAAAGAGAAAATAAGGAATCAGAGGAGATATTTGAAAAGAAAATTTTTCCATATAACGAATTATTGAATAAGACAGTTTCTGATCTTGCTCACGTGGTTTTAGAACTGAAAACAGTAAAGGTCGATGACCCGAGATTTTCGGTAAGTTTATTGAAACCTATGACAGCTGCAAAGTCTCATTTCGTAGCCAGGAAAGATGGTCTTTACGATTGCTGATGATATTTCTACTTTAACTGCATATTTGATTGGGTATCTTGAAAATTGTCGCGGGTAACTTGATGATTATTTAAGTTTTGATTGAAAATCAGAAAAATCGAACTTAATAAGAATTACATGATGACATTTAATTATTATACTAACGCATCCGAATTTATGTAAATTGCATTGAATTATTTTACCAATCATATTTTATTTACAGTAGTAGAAACATTTATTAATATTTTTTTTACGATATATCATAAAAAGATGCTGATGGAGAACTTCCATATCGAATTATCGATAGGAAGCATGACTCCATTCCATCTTTATGGAAGGTTAAAATCTATATTAACGAATTATCAAGTTTGGTAAGTGGATAGGCTGGAAAAATTAATTGAGATGCAAAGGGGCCTTGCGTCTGCGTTGGCAACTCGAAGGTATCCTTTAAAGACTGAAGAGAGGATTTCGTTTCTCTGCACTGCAATTATACATGAAGCTATAGAGCTTCAAAGATTAACAAATTGGAAATGGTGGAAAAATCCCACCGACTTTGATTTTGAAGAGGCAAAAGAAGAATTGATAGATATCTGGCATTTTGTCCTCCAAGCCACTATTGAATTAAATATGTCACCTGATGATATTATAAGGTATTATTCAAAAAAGAACAAAATAAACAAGGAAAGAAAAAAAATGAATTATTAGACTAATCTCTCTAAATAGACCCTTATAGAATTCAGATCTGTCTCTTCGATTAGATTATGAATGGTAATACGATCTCTAAACGTTTGAACATCTTTATAGGATGACACTAGATGAGGATAAGGGCTTTTTGACATGATGATTTTACCTTCCTTTGTAATTCCTTTATTGGATAGTGTAATTAACGAATGCCCAGCTCTATGACCACGCCCGTCTTTTCCACAAACGATCAGATGTTCAAGTTCCGTATTTGTTAGACAATAATTTATAATTTTATCAATTCCCTTATTTTCAGACAGTAATCTGCCTACGAGAGCCACTTTATTCATCAATTTAGTATCATTTGAAATTTCTATTAATAATTTAATACTGGATAAGGTACATATCGCAATTCTACTTCCATTTCCTAGGTAGTATTCGTGTTTGATTGGAATAAGGTATTTGCATATTTGCCCAATACAATTTTCAATTTCCTTGTAAACCAAAGTAAGATCCTTACCGAAATAATTCTTTTATCTTATATGCCCCAGCTAACCTTAGTTTTAGGAACAACCAGTACAAATGGCGCTTCACCTTGCTCCCAAGGATCGTTCCTGACCCAGTCAAATCTGTCATAAAAAAGATCAAACAAGTTTTCAAATTTTTTACCCTTATGAATGAATTTAGTGATCCCTCGTGTAACTATCGCCCTGTTATTGTTATTTTCGGATGAGTCAACAACCAATGATATTCTGTTATTTTTCTTCAAATTGGAGTATTTTAGCGTATCATAGTCGGTTGTGAAATAAAATTTACCATTATCAAAAATATATGAAACAGGAGTGATGTGCGGTAAGTTATCATAGCAGGTTGCAACCCTACAAATTTCATTCGAATAAAGAAATTGGATTTCTCTTCTACTAAAGAACACGCCTTTCATAATTAAGAATTATAATGAAAGCAATTTATGATTTTTTACAGTTAATCGAAATAGGTCAATATGCAAATAGATTCAATAGGAAAGCAGAGTTTCAAGAACGTCCAAGTTGTATAGTGAGTTGACTAATTGAATAATGTCTAAGTAACCCATTGATATAAAATGTCATTGCGATAATAGTACATGGAAAAAGAAAACATTTCAAATGGTGGCATCGTAATTGTATATACAGGTAATGGAAAAGGTAAAACGACGGCCTCGTTAGGAGTAGCTCTGAGAGCTGTAGGCCACGGACTCAAAGTTTGCATGGTACAATTCATCAAGGGGGAATGGCATTATGGTGAACTTAATAGTCTAAAGAAACTAGAGCCAGATTTTGAAATGATAGTAGCAGGAAAGGGATTTATAGGAATTATTGATGATGACCATGCCTTTGAGGAACACGTAAGGGCAGCAAAAACTGCACTGGATATTGTTGAACAGAAAATGTCGCTCGATATTTTTGATATTATCATTTTAGATGAAATTAACTATGCAGTACATCTTGGATTATTAAATTTAGGTGAGGTCATGAATATAGTTAAAAACCGTCCAAAACATCTATCATTAATTCTTACAGGAAATTATGCTTGTGATGAGATCATCTTGATGGCAGATCTAGTTACTGAAATGAAAGAGATAAAACATCCTTACAAAAAGGGAATTAAGGCCAAAAGGGGTATTGATTTTTGAGAAATAAATAGAATATAAGCAAACTTAAAGTATAGTACCAAGGCCCGTATTTTCTAGATGGTCACTGATATCAAACAACTTCCTGAAGCTGGTGATTTGGTAATTGCAACCGTGAAGGAAGTCACCGGTCATGGGGCTTACGTGTCATTAGATGAATATCAACAATTAACCGCATTTCTACACATATCTGAAATTGCAACAGGATGGATTAGGAATATAGAGAGATATGTTAGACCTAAACAAAAGACTGTTCTAAAGGTCATAAGAGTAGACAAATCGAGGGTTGAGGTAGACCTTTCTCTTAAACAGGTATCTCGTGAGGAAAGAAAATCGAAACTTATCGAAGTAAAGAAGAGCGAAAAGGCTTCTGCCTTCATGCATATGATTAAAACTAAAACTGGTATGAGTGACGATAAGGTTATAGAGCTTCAGGATATCATATTGCAAAAATTTGACTATCTTTATGATATGTTTGAAACTGTTGCGTTTAAGGGAATTGATTCTATAAAATCACTAGATATTACTGACGATGTAAGAGCAGCAATAGCCGACGAAAGCAAAAAAATCCAGATTCCTAGTGTCGAGATTAGAGGAGTGATAGAAATTAGTATTAATGAACCACAGGGAATAGAGATTATAAAGAATGTCCTATCTTCAGCGGAACTAAATAAAAATAACACTTCAATTGAAATTTCGTATATAGCTGCTCCGCGTTATAGGATAATTGCCAAGGCGGAAAATTACAAGATTGCTGAAAAGACATTAAATAATGCTATTGAGAGAATTTCTAACTCAGTAGGGAAGAAGGTAGGACTATTTAATTTTATCAGAGAAGATTCTAAAAAAAATAGGAGATAAATAAAGATTATGAAACATCTATTACGAAAATGTAGATTTTGTAAAATCTATACCCTTTATGAAAAATGTACGAACTGCCATAATCCTACTCTTGATCCACATCCACCCAAGTTTTCCTTGGGAGATAAATACATAAGATACAGAGTAGAAGAAAAATATTTGAATAATGAGTAAATAAAGAACTAGAAAACTAATTCTGTCTTCATATTAAAGAAATATTCAATTTTATCAGGGAAGACCTGACATTGCATTACTTGTACTGTTAGTACCATTGTTAATACTCCTATTATTCAATGCACTGCTTGCCTCGTCTATCACCTGCTCAAGAGACGATGAGGACGAGTTTCCCTTACTTGCAGCATCCAATACTTGTTGCAAAGATGTTGACTGCCCTCCACTCATAGCTTGAATGACTTGGTTCACCACCTGTGATTTAGTGTCGGAGCCATTAGTCAAGTTTAACACATAAGGTATCACATTATTGGTATTAGAATTGGTAATATTTTGAATTTCAGTTAAATTGCCACTATTTCCACGATTTGTGTTATTATTCGAGGCATTTTCCGAAACCTGCGCATACACATCAACATTCACATCTGTTTTTTCGCAATAGCAAATCAAAAACAACATAGAAACACACATAATAACAGGCGCAATACCTTTTTTTTCAATATTCATGTAGTATTCAACGATTCTCTACATTATATGAATTTCGAAACAATATGATATTTGCGTGACATTCCAAAATTCTAAATAGATAGGAATTTTCAAAAATATATTCAGATCCTTCCTCCAGACGTCATTTTTTATTAAGTAAAAAGATGGTAACTGAAACCGTACACACGGTAAAAATTAATGATGGGGCATATTGAATGTGAGAATGCAAAAAATCAATTTTTTCTTTCTAATATTTTTTCAAATTGAAAACACAAGTATATTCTCTATAAAGGCTTTATCTTAATTAAAATAAAAAAATGAGGTTTGTGGTTGTTGATCCAGCTGTGTCAACTTTGCCCCTTATTGAGGATTGCATCCACCACTTGGAGTACTAACGAAGCAATTGTTCTTCAATAGTTCGTTTCCGTTAATGTTGAGTGGCAACCCGTCGGCATTATTTATGTCGATATCATTCTTTAGTACATTGTTGTACAGGATTGTATTCTTAGTGCTCTGTGAGTCCAGATATATACCGTTTCTGCTTCCACCAATTGAATTGGCATCTATTTGAGATCTGTCAGTATTGACAAGTGTTACGCCTGCAAGATCATTTCCAGTCATCATATTTGCGTGCAGCTGAGTTCCAATTGTCGAGTGTGATGCGATACCAATTGTATTGGAGTCAATAAAGTTCTGTTCAACAGTAGTTCCTATTGCACCTGTCATGAAGACAGCTATTTTGTTTCCTTCGAATGTAAGCCTATTTATCTCAGTATTTTGAGAGCCAGATATTAAAATGCCTGCTTGGTAATTACGAATCGAGCCAGAACCCTGTATAATTACATTGTTTGAATGGGGTACAGATATGCCTACTTTGGAACTATTATCTCCTGGTCCATTGATAGAATATCCATTCAAATTAATGGTTGTACTATCTCCTCCAACAATTAATCCATCTCCTGTGCACTCAAGATTTGCAGTTAATGTCACGTTGCCATGAACTACTTGACCGCATGCTGGACTTGACAATGGTTCTTGTGCTAATGCTACCTGCGCTGAATTATGCATATTTATTCCACTGATTGTCGCTAGTGCTACTAATATTGTTGCTAAAATGTATGACATTGTTTGTTGCATCCATTATAGGGCTACATTACTAACTATTTAAGGTGAACTGTTCTTTTTATTGTAACTAAGTTGCAGTATAAGTAGACTTTCTACTAGATACAATAAATATTAAATTTTTTCATAATAGTATACTTTTACTAACTTTCTTAGTAAAGATTTTGTGCGCATTTCCTAGAAATTTGATCAATTAATGAGAGCCAATTTGAAACTAAAATTATTATCAAATATCCTTTTTTCGATGCTACGAATTGTACATCGAAACTGATATTTGTAATCAGATCTATAATATCTTAAACTAGTCGATCTAGCGAGATTAATTTTCCAGATACATTTCAATCCTGAATACTTCGATTATACCATCATCCAAGATAATATGAAATTAGTTTTGTCTCGATTATTTACTATTGCTTCCAGTTATTATTTTTCACACACGCCAAATTATTATTAAATCGGTTAACTAGTCCGTATTGCTAATACCTATTACATTCTATTTCACATTCGCCACAAAACTTTAAGATGAAATCAAGGATTGAAAATTGATTATCAACAAGAAATATAAGCAATTTTTGTCTCAAACATATCGTGAAACTGGCTATCGCTGGTGCAGGTGTGGCGGGATCTTATCTAGGAAACCGTCTTCAAGAGGATGGGCACCAAATAGAGGTCTTTGAATCTTCAAGAAAAGAATCACATTGGCCAGTATGTGCATGGGGAGCTTCTAAAAACATGCTGGAGACGTTTTCTAAGGATGCGGGACTGAATTTTGATAATTATGTTCTTCATCGTGGAAAGAAATTGAGGATGGACCTTCCTGACGAAAAAATAGAATATTTGGATCTTAGGGGTTTAGTGACATACGACAAATACCAGTGGGAACAAGATCTCTGCCAAAGATTAAGCGTAAACTATGGTTATCACTGTAACCCAGAATCTGATTTTCTTTCAAATTTTGATTATGTTATAGATTGTACTGGATTTCATAGATCTCTCCTTCCCAGATCCCCTCAAGATTTCATTATACCATCATACGAATTTCTCGTAGAAAACGTCAGTGGAATTGATGAGTTTTACGTGATAGGATACAAAGGTGCCAGAGGTTACTTCTGGTTTTTTCCACTAGGAGACGGACGAGGTTATATGGGAGCTGGTGATATTGATAGAAAATATTATGGGATATCCGAATTCTTTAAAAAAAATCCTAATGCCAAGATTTTGAGAAAAATAGGGAGACCAATAAGGCTTTCTCCTCCTAAGCGTATGTTACCTTTCCACAATGATAACATCATAGGAGTTGGTGAATCAATAGGATGTGTCTTTCCCATGCTCGGTGAAGGGATCATCCCTTCTTTAATTTGCTGTAATATCTTCATAGATGTCTTAAATAGAGATTCAACCTTTGATGCGGGACTTTATGAAAAGAGGGTTCTAAAAAAATTCGGATATTATGACGATGTTTACAGGATAGTCAGATTAAAGATGGATGGAAAACTTAATTCTGTAAAGCATTTCAAGTTACTTATGAGTATGTATAGAAATATGAAAAGAGAAGAAAAGCGATTTGGATTTGGGATTGATTTTGAACAAATGAATAGACTATTGAAGGCGCTCTAGTATTATGTCAGCTTAACTATTGTTGTATGCAAGTTTTTCAATACTTGACTTTTCTGTGAATTATTCTTATTCTCATTTTCCATTTAGCCAATTTCAGATAATTTATTGCATAGTCAATCCAAAGATTATCACATTTTTGTACAACATCTCCATCTCTCGTCTTGGATTATTGGTTCTGGATAATTTGGAACCGGCAGAAATACAACGGAACGTATTTGTAAAAGAGAAACTTAAATCTCACTATGTATCTTTCATTTGGTTCAGATTGGTTTAGGAGACGATGGTTAGATTTTCGCAATGGACATAGTATATACCTAATTTTTGTATTGACTTTTGCCAATTTTATAACAATTCAGTACAAACTATTAATCGACCAGATTCCGTATTTGGCGGGGGTTTTTAATAATATTATATTTTTTGCAATAGTGTTTGTTTTGATGTATGTACCGATCGGTATAGTGTTAGGATATTGGCATAGGAAAACTCAATGGAAAGTTGAACAGGATGCCTTATTTAGGGAAAATAAAGTAGGCGCAATAATGTGGATGTATGTAATTGATCTTATCGAGGGGAATGTAAGTGAGGAAGATAAGAAATTGATGAAAGAGGCTCTTCTTGGAATCACAAGAGGTGAAACACGATTGTACCGTACTTATAAATCGTCTAAGAACGATGCAAAGATAGAAGATAGTCACGACAAATAATTTGTGGAATAGTGTTTAATTTATGACTACATTAATAATTCCAACCCAAAGTTCGTAAATAGATTTTTTCATAACCAAATTCTAGCTAGCAAAAGATGTTTATGGTGCATAAATTTCATTATACCTGTGGGAAGCTACTATGCGATTGTGACCTGCCGGAATTCTGAAACTGAAATTGAAAATGCGATCACGTCATTGCTAAAACAAACAATTAAGCCTAGATACATTATAGTTGTTGATGATGGATCAACTGACAATACGCATAACATCCTAGAAGGACTAAAATTGAAAAATAATAACATCCATGTAATAACAAATCCTGATTTGGGATATGATATTGGCAGGGTAGTCAAAAATTGGAATAGTGCAATAAATCTAGCTAACGATATGAATTTGGAAACTACAGATTATCACATGATAAGTACCGACGATACTCATTATCAAGAGTTCTATGCTGAGAAGATAATGAGCAAAATGGATAGTGATGACAGAATAGCTATCTCTTCAGGAAATTTTGATGATAATAGTTACGTCACTCCACATGGAGCGGGGAGGTTCGTCAGAAATTCTTTCTTTAATGATGTTCTCGGTCGCTATCCAGAAAAAATGGGATATGAATCTGTCGTCTTACAATTGTCCCTATACCATGGTTTTAAAAACCTAGTTTATAACGAGGCACGATTCTCACATACAAGACCATTAGGAACTAATCACCAATTTTACGAATTTGGTGCCAGTATGAGAACCCTTGGATATCATCCACTTTTTGTGTTGGGCAGATTCATGCAATGTTTTTTGACGGGGAAGCCAACAGGAAGAATGGGAGCAATTCGCATGTTGTATTATTACCTTTCGTATAAACCAAAAAAGGAGGGGTACGATAGCATGTATGACCCGGAAATTAGAAAGGCAATAAGAATTAGACAGAAGACAAGAATAAAACAAATTTTGGGACTAAATACTTCTAATACTAACACATAAAAAACTGTCAATCTAACTGAACCTTTAGTGTTTTTAATCAAAAATGACGAATAGTTAGATTTTCAATTGACTAAAAATAAGTGGACATTTATATTTTATTCACAAATTTCTTAGTATAGATGAAAGTAGCCTCTATAGTGGGAGCTCGACCCAATATTGTGAAAATGGGACCTGTTCATAAATCTCTAGATAGTTCAGGGATAGAGCATCTTATAGTACATACAGGTCAACACTACGATTATGAAATGTCAGAAATCTTCTTTAACGATTTTGAACTTCCCAAGCCAGACATTCACCTTGGCGTAGGATCAGGGACTTCGTGTTTCCAAATTGGAGAAATTATTCAACGTCTGGAGCGAAAGATCACAGAAAAAGATATTGATCTTGTTCTTGTTTATGGAGACACTAATTCTACTCTTGCTGGAGCAATTTGTGCAAACAAATGCAATATGAAATTAGGACATATAGAAGCAGGGTTGCGTAGTTATGATTTCACAATGCCTGAAGAAAATAATAGAATATTAACAGATCATCTAAGTAATTATTTATTTGCTCCTACCAAAAACGCTGTAAATAATCTGAAAAAAGAGAAAATAAGAGGCAAGGTGTACTATACCGGAGATTTATCCGTCGAAATCGTAGCTAGGATTAAAGCAATTTCTACGCAATCAAAAATACTAGACATCCTGGGTCTCGAATCAAGATCTTATTTCCTACTTACAATGCACCGAGCTGAAAATACAAGTTCAAGGGATTATTTTATTCATCTCTTAAAGACTTTCGAGTCACTTATTGACATTACATTTGTATTTCCTATACATCCTAGAACAAAGAAAATGTTCAAAACTTTCGGTTTGCTAGAGAGACTCTTAAAATGCTCCAATGTTAAAACGTTACTTCCAGTAGGTTACATAGATTTCATAGTATTGCTCCAAAATGCCTTAAAAGTCATTACGGATTCAGGTGGCATTCAAAAGGAAGCATATTTGCTAAAAATTCCATGTATTACAATTAGGAAGAATACCGAGTGGGTCGAAACTATCAAAGGTCACTGGAATGTCCTAACTGGAGTTGATAGCAAGAAAATCATTGATGCGATCAAAAGACCATCTCCAACATCTAACTATTCCAAATCCGTTTTTGGTAATGGCAAGACATCAGGAATCATTAGTGAGTTTATCTCCAATATTATTCAATAACAAATCACTTTATCATACAGAAATTACTAATTTCAAAAATCGACATCGATATTTTAATAATGGTTGTCAAATGAAAATTATGGAGTTTAGTACACCACAAGACGTTTGCACAAGAATTTATATCAATTAAATCAAATATAGCATATTTCCACATTCAATATGATGAAATCACGTAACGCTCCTCGTTTTGGAGTAATGCTTGTATGGACAATATTGCGAGAGTCGTGGACGGCTCTGACTCAAAATAGTATGAGTTTTCCGGAAGTGTTTGAAGATTACGAAAAGTATCATTCCGTCATAAACACTGGTAACTTGTCTAGGGCTAAATTAGTAGAGGATTGGATTGAACCAAATTCGAAGGTTCTGGATGTTGGAGTCGGTGATGGGACAGTTTCAGATTATCTCATAAAAAATAAGCAAGTGAAGGTACTAGGGCTGGATATCTCAGCTACAGCATGCGAAAAAGCAAAGCAGCTTGGAATTCAAACCGAAGTACGCGATATCACTAATGGGTTAGGTCTTCCCGAGGGTGTCTCCTATGATTACATTTTGTTGCTTGAAGTAATCGAACACACAGCTTATCCTCACAGAATTCTAATTGACGCAGTTAATCATGCAAAAAAGGGTGTGATAGTAAGTATTCCTAACAGTGCTTACATAAAATGGCGAATACAAATGTTAAGAGGATATGTACCCCGACAATCTTTTACACATCTGCACTTTTGGTCAGTAAAAGATTTTGAGATCTTTTGTAAAGAAACAAATATTCAAATCTTGGAATTCAAGACTTTTTTACCCAGACATCTAATGCCATTCCGGAATCTCTTGGCTTGGCAACAATGCTGGATGTTATCCCCAAACAAAAAAAGAAGTTTAGCCTCAACTTTAAATTGACAGTTACTAAATAATCGACCCCAGTTTTATAGACTAGAATCTAATATACTATATCCAGTGCATAATTTTCAACACTACTACAAGAGGTTGAGATCTTTGTAAATTCCAGAAAGTTGAGAAACTACATTGACAGCATTATGCTCTGGGGGCAGCCCTTGACGAAATTGCAGTTTATAATCCAGTACTTTAAGTCCAGATGCAAGTGACTGAAGAGCTGTACTACTTAGATTCTCCAAAACAGTATCATTAACGTATCTAATATCTACGTATGTTTTGTATTCTCTTATAAAGTCAGGAATATCCTTATACATTATTGGATTTTTGGTTCTATCAAATACTTCTATATTGAGATTAATTCCATTATTCTTACAATAGTCAAGAGCCAACTGTATGTTTGTTACCTCTGAATTTACAGTAAATGCTTCTTTCAGTTCCACACTTGAATTGTTGTCTGGTTTAAAATGGTCTGTGTCAATAGGAATCGGAATATGGATACCATCGCTAACCAATGGTAACAAATCAGGAGTAGATACACATACTGCATCAGCTAATTTCTGAGCCTTTGAATGACCAATCTTTTTCCTATATAACCTCTTCAGTCTAATTACAGTATCTGATAATCGTGATCGATGTGGAAGCATTTGTCTTTTTAGTCCACGAATGTCTGTGCCATGATAGTGCAAAATGAATTTCTTTGATTTGTGGAATTTCTTGTGTAATTTGAATAGTATGTCTATGTATCCATGGACATGAATTACGTCGGCATTTTTTCCTTCACGAAGGCATCTTTCGGTAAATTCCGCATGCGACACATTGATTATATAATCTTTATAGTAGTCATAAATTCCATATTTGTCCCCAACATCCTTGTTCCAGATAACCTTGGATTCATGTCCCTTTGTTTGTTGAAATTTTGAATATATACACGCTACACCGGCAGCATCAAGTATGTGTAATATGCGCATATTCAAATTATTTTGTGTATCAATATAATAATCTATTACTTCCAGTAAGATAACACTTTACAAATATTCTCAGGCTAAAATTTAACTTAACTCGTACATGAAAAGTCTAGATTTTCGACCATTACCACTGGTAACAACTACAATACCAATAACTATTAGACACGTTGATAAAAGTTGTCTCCCAACAACCGTTACTTCGAGTGACAAGTACCATATTAACCGTCATACCCTAATGAGTTTTAGTACAGCCATAACTCTGACTTGTAATTTTTATACCAGTCCATTAGTAAAGCAAGACCTTTCTCAAATTGTACCTTCGGTCTGAATTTTAATAGTTTCTTTGCTTTTGAAATGTCTGCAATAAGTCTTTGCACTTCAACCGGTCTGGGTTCGACATGAATTGGTTGCAATTTATTGTCTTGCGCACCATGTTTTATTACCAAGTCGGCTATTTCGTTTATTGATACTTCTCTACCACTTCCAAAGTTTATACCATTTCTTCCTGGATTGCCCTTGGACTTTAGTACAGTATCATACGCATATACGGCATCCTTGACAAACATGTAATCCCTAGTCTGTTTGCCGTCACCGTAAATAATAGGGGGTTTGTTCTGTAATACCCTGTTTATGAAAATTGCTATCACACCTCCATAGCCGGTATCTTTTTGCCTGGGTCCAAAAAAGTTGAAACATCGAATTA
>Ga0081455_10003745_pt1 | contig 17380 bp, 17 predicted proteins | sample TabmetS3T2R1_FD_70207 | JGI IMG/M metagenome (GOLD analysis project Ga0081455, IMG submission 70207) | Tabebuia heterophylla rhizosphere microbial communities from the University of Puerto Rico - S3T2R1 | ecosystem: Host-associated > Plants > Roots > Rhizosphere ...
CCGCGCCCGACCGGGCATGAGCAGCGACTCCGGACCCGCGGGCGGCGCGGTCTGGTCGACGACGCGCCCGTCGCGCAGGAACACGATGCGGTCGGCCCACGATGCCAACTGCGCCTCGTGGGTGACGACGACCCCCGCGACCCCGCTCTGGCACGCGGCTCTCAGCAGCCGCATCACCGCCTCGCCGTTCACCGAGTCGAGCGCCCCCGTGGGCTCGTCGGCCAGGAGCAGGTAGCGGTCGCCGACGACGGCGCGGGCGATGGCCACGCGCTGCCGCTCGCCGCCGGACAGGTCGTCGGGGAACCGCCGGGCCTTGTCGGCGACGTCGAGCCGCTCCAGCGCCTCCATGGCCGCGACCCGTGCGGTGCGGGCGGCGACGCCGTCGAGCTCGAGGGGGAGGGTCACGTTCTCGAGCGTCGTGAGCCCCGCCAGGAGGTTGAAGTCCTGGAACACGTAGCCGATCGAGCGCCGCCGCAGGCGCGCCCGCTCGTCGTGCGACATGGCGGAGAGCGCGGCGCCGCCCACCCTGACTTCACCGGCGCTCGGTTCCTCGAGGCTCCCTGCGATCGTGAGCAGCGTGCTCTTGCCCGAGCCGCTGGGGCCCATGACGGCCACCAGGGCACCGGGCTCCACCGTCAGGTCCACGTCCACCAGCGCCCGGACCTCGGCCGCCCCCTCGCCGTAGACCTTGGACACGCCCTCCAGCTCGAGGACCGTCATTGCTTCCGCCTCTTGCTGCTTCGCAGCGGGCCGCTCGGGCTCCGACGCGTTGTCTGTCCGCTCCCACGGCCGCTCGGGCCGGGCTCGCTCTCTCGTTGCTTCCCCGTCACCCTCGACGGACGCTCACTCATCGCCGCACCCCCATTCTCCTGCGCAGCCGCTCCGGCGCGGACCGCGACCGGGCGGTGGGCTCGGCGGGGGGCAGGTTCGGGAGCCGGCCGTCCACCGCGTCGAGCCAGCGCACCACCGCGTCGAGGCGAAAGAGCTCGGCGTCCACCACCAGGGCCAAGCCGATGTCGCCGTCGGTCGCCTCCGCCTTCAGCCTCGTGTACTGCTGCATCAGCTCGACCAGGTGCCGGCGATGGGTCTGGACCAGCTCCCGGACATCGATCCCCGACACCCGCAACGCGATGAGGACCTTGATGACGAGCTCGTCGCGTGGCGGCGCCGTCATGTCCGGCGGCGTGCGCAGCCACTCGTCGAGTTCGACCTCCCCGGCCGCCGTGATCCGAAAGCCCTTCTGGGGTCCATCCTCGCCCGTGTCGTCGGACTCGATGAGCCCGTCACGCTCCAGCCGCTGGAGCGTCGTGTACACCTGACCGACATTGAGCGGCCACACGTCGCCGGTGCCCGCCTCGAACTCCTGGCGGAGCTGGAGCCCGTACTTCGGCCCCTCGCTGAGGAGCGCCAACAGCGCGTGCCGGATGCTCACGGGTGGCCCGTATCGAGTATCATACTCAGTATGTTACTCGATACCGCCGCACAGCGGCAAGGGGCTGTGCCGAGCGCCGGAAGTGTCGGAGCCTCAGCGCAAGGGCTCGAGCGCGGCCCGGAAGAACTCGCGGACCGCTTCGATGCGGGCCTCGATGGCCTCCTCGGTCATCGGGTCCCTGCCGAGCAGGCTCTCCAGGAAGTGCACGTCGCTGAAGTAGTTCAGCACCGCGCCGTAGCCGCTGATCAGAAGCTGCTCGGGATCGTGCTTGCGGAACCGGCCGGCGCCCATCTCGCGGTCGAAGTGGTTCACCGCCCGCTCGAACCAGGGACGGATCGCCATGCCCAGATCGAAGCCGAGGTGGTCGCCGGCGGTCAGGGACTCGTGGCGGACCAGGCGAACGAACTCGGGGTTCTGGGCGAACCACCGCACGGCGGCGGTGAGCACCTGGTCGACGTAGTTCCAGCCCTCGCCGACCGGCCCGCTGACCGCCTGCTCGATGCACTCGCCCCAGTCGGCCACGGCGCGCTCGCACACCGCCTGGTAGATCGCTTCCTTCGAGTGAAAGTGGTGCAACAGGCTGGCCCGGCGGATGCCGACGCCCGCGGCGATGTCGTTCAGCGACGTGCCCTCGTAGCCGTTCTGGGCAAAGCAATGCCTCGCCTCGACCAGGATCGCCTCCCGCGTCGAGCTGCCCTCGCCCTCATTCGCCACGGGGTGGGAGGCTACCGGCAGCTGCGGGCGCTTCGTTGTCTACCGACCTGTCGGTAGATACCCTCGGATCAATGCCCGCGCCCGTCCTCGCCGTGCTGATCGGCGTCGTCACGAGCCAGGTCGCCAACTTCGCGACCACGGTCTACCTGCACCGCACGCTGGCCCATCGGGCGATCACGCTGGCGCCCGCCGTGGCGTTCGCATTCCGCGTGGTCATCTGGATCACCACGGGCCTCAAGCCCCGGGAGTGGGCGGCCGTGCACCGGCGCCACCACGCGTTCACCGACGTCGAAGGCGATCCCCACTCCCCCGTCCTGCTCGGCTGGGTGCGGGTCCAGCTCACCAACCCCGCGCTCTACCGGCGGGCCGCCCGGGACGGCGTGACCGTCCCCCGCTACGCACGCGACCTCCCGCCCGATCGCTGGGACCGGGCGCTGTTCGACCGCGCCTGGCTCGGGCTGGGCATCGGCATCGCCCTGCTGGTCCTCATCCTCGGGCCGATCTGGGCGGCCCTCGCCGCCACCGTCCACGTGGTGCTCTACCTGTCGCTCAACGCGTCGATCAACGCGGTGACGCACACCTTCGGCGCGCGGCCCCACGACAACCAGGCCACCAATCTCCAGTGGCTGGCGTGGCTCACCGGTGGCGAGGGGCTGCACAACAACCACCACGCCGCCCCCACCTCGGCCCGGCTCGCATTCCGCCACGGCGAGTACGACCCCTCGTGGCCGTTCATCCGGTTCCTGCGCCGGTTCGGCTGGGCCCGCGTGCGCCACGACCGTCCCCCGGTGCGGGAACCCGTTCGCACCGGCTGATCGAATCGTCCCCGGGTGGGGTGGCTCGTCGAGCCACCCCACTAGCTTCGGGGGCATGAACATCGTCGCTGCCCTGTTCGTCGAGTCCCTCGACCTGCGGCCGACGTTCGAGGGCGGACCGACCCTGATCGACCTCGCGGGCGTGCACTTCTCGGCGGTGCCGCCGTCGCCGCCCCCCGTGACGGTCGCACCCCACCTGATCGTCGTCGTGCGGTGCCCGCCCGAGGAGTCCGGTAGCGGCGTCCTCGAGGTCGTGTTCCGCCGGAACGGCGAGCAGGTGGCGCGCAACGTCCAGCCGTTCCAGGTGGAGCCGGGGAAGTTCACGTATCGGCTGGTGCGGGCCGAGGTCGACTTCGCCGACTACGGCACGGTGGAGGCCCAGTGCCGCGTGGGCACCGGGCACATCACCGTCGTGCCGTACACGCTGGTCCCGGGGCCGGATCGCGCTCCCGCATGAGGGTCCCGTGACGTTCGCCAGCGCCCTGTCGGAGCACCCCGACGCCGCCGAGGCCACGGGCGAGGTCATCGGCGCAGTGCTCGAACGGCTCGGCACCGGACCGGACGTCGCCGCCGTGTTCGCGTCGCCACAGCACCGTGACGACTTCGGTGACATGGCCGCTGCGATCAATCGCATGCTCAGGCCCGGCGTGCTCGTGGGCACGACCGCCGTGGCCGTCCTGGGTGGGCCCCGGGAGGTGGAGGACGCGCCCGCGCTCGGCCTGTGGGCCGGACGCCTGGTTGCTCCGCCCCGCGCGGTCCGTCTCCAGGCCACTCGCACGTCGGCCGGGATTGCGCTGCAGGGCCTGTCGGCCTCGACCTTCGAGCCGGGCGACGCCCTGATCCTGCTGGCCGACCCGTTCTCGCTGCCGGTGGACGCCATCATCGACGCGCTGGCGACGCTCGAGCTCCCGGGGTCCGACGACGCCGTGTCCATCCCGGTGGTGGGCGGCATGGCGTCGGCGGCGACCACGCCCGGCGGCAATCGCCTGGTGGTGGACGACGAGGTGATGTCCTCGGGCGGCGTGGGCATCGTCGTCCCCGGTGGGGTGGCCACCAGCGCCGTCGTGTCCCAGGGCTGCAAGCCCATCGGGGACCCGATGATCGTCACCCGGGCCGAGGGCAACCTCGTGATGGAGATCGCCGGCCGGCCTGCACTCGACCGGCTCGACGACCTGGTCCACGCCGCCGATGACGAGGAGCGGGAGCTCCTCGCCTCGGGGCTCCAGATCGGCATCGCCATCGACGAGCACCGAGCCACGTTCGAACGCGGCGACTTCCTCATCCGCGGCGTGGTGGGCGCCGACCGGCGCCGCCGCGCCCTGGCCGTCGGCGATCAGGTCGAGGTGGGGACCACGGTCCAGTTCCAGGTGCGCGACGCCGTGGCCGCCGACGAAGACCTGCGCGCGATGCTCGCCGACGCCAGCGGCGACGCCGCGCTCGTCTTCACCTGCAACGGCCGCGGGCAGCGCCTCTTCGGGGAGCCCGACCACGACGCCCGGGTCGTGCACGAGATTCTGGGAGCGCCGGCGCTCGCCGGGATGTTCTGCGCGGGCGAGATCGGGCCCGTGGGCGGGCGGAGCTTCGTGCACGGATTCACGGCCAGCGTGCTGGTTTTCAGCGACGTGTGACCACGGGAGAAGTCGCGCGGGAACCCAACCGAACCGTCCGACCTGCCCACTAGGGTGGAACGAAGATGTCTGCCGACCCCGCCCTCGAGCAGCGTGCCATCAACGTCGTCCGGGGCCTGGCCATGGACGCACCTCAGGCCGCCAACAGCGGGCACCCCGGCACCGCGATGGCGCTGGCCCCCCTGGCGTACGTCCTGTGGACCCGCATCCTGCGCTACGACGCCGAGGCGCCCGACTGGCCCGACCGCGACCGGTTCGTCTTGTCCGCGGGGCACGCGTCGATCCTGCTGTACTCGATGCTCCATCTCACCGGTTACGGGCTGACGCTCGACGACCTCAGGGCCTTCCGCCAGTGGGGCTCGCAGACGCCCGGCCACCCCGAGGTGCACCACACGGCCGGGGTCGAGCTCACCACGGGACCCCTAGGGCAGGGATTCGCCAACGCCGTGGGCTTCGGCATCGCCGAGCGCTGGCTGCGTGCCCGCTTCGGCCCCGAGGTCTGCAACCACAGGACGTACGTGATCTGCAGTGACGGCGACCTCATGGAGGGCATCAGCCACGAGGCGGCCTCGCTGGCCGGGCACCTCGGCCTGGGGCGGCTGATCTACATCTACGACGACAACCACATCACCATCGACGGCGCGACCGAGCTGGCGTACTCCGACGACGTGGCCGGCCGCTTCGCGAGCTACGGCTGGCACGTCGAATCGCTCGGCGAGGTCGCCAACGACACCGAGACGCTGGAGGCGGCGCTGCGCCGGGCGGCCGACGTCGAGGACGCACCCTCGATGCTCATCCTGCGCAGCCACATCGGCTGGCCCTCCCCCAACTTCACCGACACCGCCCACGCGCACGGCAATCCCCTCGGCGACGGCGAGGTCGCCGCCACGAAGCGCATCCTGGACCTGCCGGCCGACCGGTCGTTCTGGGTGCCGGACGACGTCCTGGAGCTGTACCGGGCCGCCGGACGCCGCGGCCGCGACGAGCGGGAGGCGTGGGAGAAGCGCGTCGCGGCCCTGGACCCCGGCGAGCGCGAGGTCTACGACGCGTGCCTGGCCCGGCGGGGCCTGCCGGGCTGGGCCGAGGCGCTGCCGAGCTGGCGGCCGGGCGAGAGCGTCGCCACCCGCAAGGCCAGTGGCGCCTGCTTCCAGGCCCTGGCCGACCTGGTGCCGGGCCTCATCGGCGGGGGCGCCGACCTCACCGGGAACACGGGCACGGTGCTGAAGGACCATGGCGTCCAGACCGCCGACGACCCGGCTGGCCGCCAGATCTACTTCGGCGTGCGGGAGCACGGCATGGCCGGCGTGATGAACGGGATGGCCGCGCACGGCGGCGTCATTCCGGTCGGCGGGACCTTCTTCGTGTTCAGCGACTACATGCGGCCGGCGGTCCGGCTGGCCGCGATGTCGGGCTACAAGGACATCTTCAGCTTCACCCACGACTCCGTGGGCCTCGGCGAGGACGGGCCAACGCACCAGCCGGTGGAGCACCTGGCGTCGCTCCGGGCCATGCCCGGCATGCGCCTGATCCGCCCGGCGGACGCCAACGAGGCCGCGAGCGCCTGGAGGATCGCCGTTGCGTCCCAGGGCCCGACGGCTCTAGTCCTGACGCGCCAGGACATCCCCGTGCTGGAGGGCACCGCCGGCGCCCCCGTCGAGCGCGGTGCCTACGTCCTGGTCGATCCCGATGACGACGGCGACGCCGACCTCGTCCTCATCGGCACGGGCAGCGAGGTGGCCGTGTGCGTCGAGGCCGCGGCGCAGCTGGGTGAGTCCGGCGTCCGCACGCGGGTGGTGTCGATGCCGTCGTGGGACCTCTTCTCGGCCCAACCCGACGCGTACCAGGACTCGGTCCTGCCCCCCGAGGTGCCCACGCTGGCGGTCGAGGCGGGCGCCAGCCTGGGCTGGGACCGTTGGGCCGACGACAGCGTCACGCTCGACCGCTTTGGTGCCTCCGCCCCGGGCGAAGTGGCCCTGGCGAACCTCGGCTTCAACCCCGGCAACGTGGCCGAGCGCGCGCGCCAGCTGATCCACGACCTGCGGGAGGACCTCGGCGCGGCGGCCGACGGGCCGACGCCCGCCCCCAGCAGCACCGAGACCGGAGACCAACCATGACTCGCCTTCAAGACCTGTACTACGAACAGGGCCAGAGCCCCTGGCTCGACAACCTGCGGCGCGGCTGGATCACGGGCGGCGAGCTGGCCCGGTGGGTCGAGCGCGGCGTCCGGGGCATCACCTCCAACCCGACCATCTTCCAGAAGGCGATCTCATCGTCGGACGAGTACGACGCGCAGTTCGGGGAGCTGATCCACGGCGGACAGGCGGTCGACGCCGCCTACTGGACGATGGTGACCGACGACATCGAGGACGCGCTCCGCATCCTGCGGCCCGTCCACGACGAGAGTGACGGCGTCGACGGCTTCGTGTCGATCGAGGTGGCACCGGACCTGGCGCGCGATCGCGACGGCACGGTGGCGTCGGCGCGCGAGCTGCACGACCGGATCGCCGAGCCGAACCTCTACGTGAAGGTGCCGGCGACCGCCGAGGGCGTCGAGGCCATCCGCATCCTCGTCGGCGAGGGCCGGAACATCAACGTCACCCTCATCTTCGGGCTCGACCGCTACGACGAGGTGATGGAGGCCTACATCTCGGGGCTGGAGGCGTATGACGGCGACCTGTCCCGGGTCACGAGCGTCGCCTCGTTCTTCGTCAGCCGGGTGGACACCGAGGTCGACCGCCGGCTGGAGGCCATCGGCACCGACGCCGCACTGGCCCTGCGCGGGAAGGCCGCGGTGGCCCAGGCCCAGCTCGCGTACCAGCGGTTCCTGGAGAAGTTCCGGGGGCCCCGCTGGCAGGCACTGGCGGACCGCGGTGCGAGGGTCCAGAGGCCGCTGTGGGCGTCGACGTCCACGAAGAACCCGGCATATCCGGACACGATGTACGTCGACACCCTCGTCGGGCCCGACAGCGTCAACACGATGCCGGAGGCGACGCTCGATGCGTTCGAGGACCACGGCTCCCTGGCGCGTAGCGTCGATGCCGATCCCGCCGCAGCCCAGCGGACCCTCGATGCGATCGAGGAGGTCGGCGTGGACCTCGACGAGGTGAGCCGCGTGCTCGAGGACCAGGGCGTGGCTACCTTCGCGAAGAGCTTTGACGAGCTGATCAGCGCGCTCGAGGCCAAAGCGGAGTCAGGGCCGGGCCGCTCGGCCTAGGAACCGGCGACGACGATCGGCGTCGCAGCATCGCGGGAGAGAACGTGCACGGTGAGCTGGTGGTGGTCGACGACGTGGCCGGCGAGTTCGCCGAGCGCGTGATCGAGGCGTTCCACAGCCGGCCCAACGACGGGTTCTCGTTCGTGGTGTCCGGCGGCGAGCTGGCGCGGCACTGCTACGAGGGCCTGGCCGAGGATGCGGGCAACCAGATCGACTGGTGGAAGGTCGACGTCTACTGGGGCGACGAGCGCTGCGTGCCCCTCGATGACGAGAACTCCAACTACCGGCTGGTCAGGGAGGCCCTGCTCGAGCGCGTGGGGGCGGTCAACGCCAATTACCCGATGCGCTGCGACCAGGGTCCCGACCCCTACCAGCTGCGCCTCGGCGAGCTCGGACGCCTCGACCTGGTGCATCTCGGCATGGGCCCCGACGGCCACACGGCGTCGCTCTTCTCCGGGTCGCGCGCCCTCGAGGCCGACCCGGGACGGTTGGTGGTCATGAACGAGGACCCGAACGGCCGCAACCGCTTCCCGCGGATGACCCTCACCCTCGCCGGCATCGCGCGCGCGAGGCTCGTGCTGGTGACGGTGGCCGGAGAGGACAAGCGCGAGGCGTTGGCGCGGGTGGCCGCAGGCGACGAGACGCTGCCGGCCACCCATATCCGGGCCGATCACGTCCTGTGGATCGTCGACCCCGCGGCCGCCGGCGACCTCGCGTGAGAGATTTCATCCTTCGGGGGTGATCCCAACGCCCGCTCGAACCCCTAGCGTCGTGAGCACAGGCGCAAGGAGGCGAGATGGCAGCTCCCACCAAGAAGCGGATCGTCGAACTGTCCGACGACGACCTGCGTCAGCTCGTCGACGTCGTGAAGGGATCGGACAGCGTCGAGCTCAAGCTGACGGTGCCCGAGGAGCACCACCGCTCGACCATCTCCGGCCTGGGGATGGACCCGCTGCAGGCGCAGATTCGCCAGGTGTACTTCTTCGACACGCCCGACCTGGCGCTCAACCGGCAGGGGGTGGTCGTGCGGGCTCGCCGGGTCCAGGGCCGCGGCGATGACACCGTCGTCAAGCTTCGGCCCGTCGTCCCCGACCACCTGCCCGACGCGTTCCGGCGGGCGCCCGGCATGGTCGTCGAGGTCGACGCGATGCCCGGCGGGTGGGTCTGCTCGGCGTCGTACAAGGGCAGCCTCGGCACGACCGACGTCACCCAGGTGGCGAGCGGGACGCGGCCGATCCGCAAGCTGTTCTCCAAAGGCCAGCGGGCCTTCTACGAGTCGCACGTCACGGACGACATCGCGCTCGACGACCTCTCCATCCTCGGGCCGATCTTCGTGCTCAAGCTCAACTTCCGCCCCGAGGGCTACGACCGCAAGCTGGTGGCCGAGGCGTGGCTGTACCCCGATGGGTCCCGGATCCTCGAGCTGTCGACCAAGTGCCCTCCCGCCGACATGCTGAACGTGGCCGTCGCGTCGAGGCTGTTCCTCAGCGAGCGAGGGGTCGACCTCAGCGGCGAGCAGCAGACCAAGACCCGCACCGCCCTCGAGTTCTTCGCGCAGCACGTGGGGGAACCCGCCGAGACCTGACGCATACTGGGCTGCGTGCCGAGGCCGGCGTCGAGCTACCGGGAGCTTCCGCCGCCCCCCGCCCTGGCGCCGTACGTGTCCTGCCTGTGGGTCCACTCGATCGGTGGCGGCAGCGGCATGTACGAGCACCCCGTGCTCCCCGATGCCTGCGCCGACATCGTCTCGATCGACGGTGACCTGGCTCTGGTCGGGCCTGCGACGGTGGCCGTGACCGAGCGCTTGGCGCCGGAGTCCGTGATCGTCGGCGTTCGGTTCCGGACCGGGGCGGCACCGCCGCTGCTCGGCGTGAGCGCCGCCGAGCTCCGCGACCGGGAGGTCCCGCTGGGAGACCTCTGGGGCCGCGCCGGTTCCACGCTGGCCGAGCGGTGTGCGGATGCGGCCACCGCGCCCGGCGGATCGGCCCGCCTCGCGCTGCTCGTCGATGTCCTGCTCCGGCGGCTCGAGAGTGCCCCTACCCTCGACCCCGTGGCGACCCGGGCCGCGTCTGCCCTGGCCGACGGCCCCGCCACGGCGGTGCCCGACCTCGCCCGCCGGTTCGACCTGAGCGAGCGCCAGCTGAGGCGGCGCGTCGAGGTCGCCGTGGGCTACTCGCCCCGGACGCTGGCACGCATCCTCCGGTTCCAGACGTTCCTGGGCGCGGCGCGCTCGCCCCACCCAGGCGGTCGCGACCTCGCCCGCCTGGCCGCTGAGACGGGCTACGCCGACCAGGCCCACCTCACCCGCGACAGCCGGCGGCTCACCGGGTTGCCCCCGGCCGCATTGCTGGACTGGGAGGCCAGGCGCACCGCTCCCTCGGCTGAAGGAAAACCCGCAGCCCACGTAGCCTGACGGGGTGGCGTCCCTCCGTGTCACAGCCGAGAACGTGCGGCGCAGCGTGCGCCGGCGGCTGCTGTTCGCCAACGTGGCCGGTGGCATCTTGGTCATCACCTTCGTGCTGCTGGCGTCCGGCGAGGAGCTGGCCCCCGACCTGCCCTTGGCGCTGACGCTCGGGGCGCCCTTCGTGCCTGCGGCGCTGCTGCTCCTGCCCGCCTACCTGTGGGGCCACCGGGCGTTCAGCAGGGCCATCGCCTGGGCGGAGGAGGAGCGGGAGCCGACGATCGCCGAGCGCTACGCGATGCTGCGCGAGCCCTGGCGCCAGGCCCTGCGCCCCCTGGCGTTCTGGGTGCTCGCCGCTGCGATCTACGGCGCCCTCTCGGCGCTGTTCGGCGCCGACGCACAGACGGTGACCCGGGTGATCGACGGCACGCTGATCGGCGGCGTCACCACCTGCGCCATCGCCTACCTCATGCTCGAGCGGTCGTTTCGCCCGCTGTTCGCCTACGTGCTCGATGGCCTGCCGGAGGCGCGGCCCACGACCCCGGGCGTGCGGCTCCGCCTCATGCTGGCGTGGGCCGTCGGCTCGGGCGTGCCGCTCCTTGCGATCGCTGCGGCGTCGTTCCTGGACGGCACGGACATCCCTTCGTACGCCCTGTCAGCGCTCGCCCTCATCGGGATCTTCGCCGGGCTCCTGGCCACCATCTCGTCCGCGGGGACCGTCGCCGAGCCCCTCGACGCCCTGCGGGGGGCGCTGCGACGGGTCCGGGACGGGGACCTCGATGTGAGCCTGACCGTCGACGACGGCGGCGAGGTCGGCGACGTCCAGTCGGGCTTCAACGAGATGGTCGCGGGGCTGCGGGAGCGACGCGCCATCCAGGACCTGTTCGGCCGGCACGTGGGGACGGAGGTCGCACGCCGGGCGCTGGAGCGCGGCACCGGCCTCAGCGGCGAGCAGGCCGACGCCAGCGCCGTGTTCGTCGACCTCATCGGGTCCACAGCGATGGCCGAGGTGCTGCCACCGACGGAGGTCGTCGACACCCTCAACGACTTCTTCGACGTGGTGGTCGGGACGGTGGACGCCCAGGGCGGCTGGGTCAACAAGTTCGAGGGCGATGGTGCGCTGTGCATCTTCGGCGTGCCCGCCACCCAGCCCGACCACGCGGATCGTGCGCTGCGCGCCGCACGGCTGCTGGCCCTTGCCCTCGTGGGCCTGGCCGAGCGGCACCCGGGGCTGGAGGCGGGGATCGGGGTGTCGTCGGGGCGCGTGGTCGCCGGGAACGTGGGGACCGAGGCCCGCTACGAGTACACGGTGATCGGGCCGGCGGTGAACGAGGCTGCCCGACTGACCGAGATCGCCAAGGGGCGCGCCGTGAAGGTGCTGGCGTCGGCCGAGGCCGTGCGCCGCGCCGGCGCCGAGGCGTCGCACTGGCGGGACGTCGGCACGGTCGCGCTGCGCGGTCGCACGACACCGACGGCGATCTACGAGCCCATGGCCGAGCGGTCCGTCGCCGCAGACGTGAGGCAATAGCGATCGGTTCATCGAGCCGGAGGCAGGAGCGGACGGAGAGCGTCAGCCAATGCCTCGGGCCGTCCTTGGCGTTCGTGATTGCCTCGGGACGGAGTCCGCCATTGGGGGAGCCCGCCGATAGTGTGCCCGCGCATGAGCAATCTGCTCGACCTTCCGCCGGAGGAGCTGGCGGGCCGGGCCCGCGCCGTGCGTGACGCCGCCACCGGCACCCGCGTGACCTACTCCCCCAAGGTCTTCATCCCGCTGACGATGCTGTGCCGCGACCGCTGCGGCTACTGCACGTTCGCGCAGCCACCCGCCCGCCTGGACAAGCCCTACCTCGAGCCCGACGACGTGCTCGCCATCGCCCGCGCCGGCGCGGGGGCCGGCTGCCACGAGGCGCTGTTCACCCTCGGCGAGCGCCCGGAGGAGCGCTACGGCGCCGCACGCGACTGGCTGGGTGGGCACGGCTACGACTCCACGATCCACTACCTGGCCGAGATGTGCCGTCTGGTCGTCGACGAGACCGGGTTGCTGCCCCACGCCAACGCCGGGGCGCTCCACGAGGACGAGCTGGCGCGGCTGCGACCGGTGGCCGCCAGCCAGGGGATGATGTTGGAGTCGCTGCGCCCCGACCTGGCCGCCCACCGCGGGTCCCCCGACAAGACCCCCGAGCGCCGACTCGCCACCCTCGAGGCCGCAGGCCGGCTGTCGATCCCGTTCACAACCGGCATCCTGGTGGGGATCGGCGAGACCCGCGCCGACCGGCTGGCTGCCCTGACGGCCATCGCCGAGTCCCACCGCCGCTGGGGCCACGTGCAAGAGGTCATCGTCCAGAACTTCCTGCCCAAGCCGGGCACGGCCATGCACCTGGCCCCCCCGTGCCCCCCGGACGAGCACCTCGACGCCATTGCGCTGGCGCGCCTGGTTCTGCCACCCGACGTCCACGTCCAGGCGCCCCCCAACCTGGCGGACGACTTCGGGGTCCTGCTCGACGCCGGCATCGACGACTGGGGCGGGGTCTCTCCGATCACCGCCGACCACGTGAATCCCGAACGCCCCTGGCCGGCACTCGACCGGCTGCGTGCGACCACCGAGGAGCGTGGATTCGCCCTGGCGCCACGCCTCACCGTCTATCCGCACATGGTGGCCGAGCCCGACCGCTGGCTCGACCCGGCGTTGACGTTCCCGGTCATGGACCGGGCTGATGCCGAGGGCCTCGGCCGGGACGACCCGGGCGCCGTCTTCCCCGAGAGGACGATGGCCAACGCCCGCGCCGGCACCGGTGCCGACGTGATGCTCACGGGCAACCGCTCGACGGCGTGGTACTCGGGCGCCGACACGACGCCGCCCACCCTGGTCAACGGCACGACCCCCGGCGGTGGCCGACCGATCCGGGGCCGCGTGGCGGAAGTGCTCGAGGGTGTGCGCGCGGGGCAGGTCCCGGGCGAGGACGAGCTGACGGACCTCTTCGCCGCCCGGGGGCCCGAGGTCGTCGCAGTCGCCGAGCTCGCCGACGAGCTCCGCCGTGAGGCCGTCGGCGACGTGGTCACGTACGTGCGGAACCGCAACATCAACTACACCAACGTCTGCACGTTCAAGTGCCGGTTCTGCGGGTTCTCCAAGGGCCCGCTGTCCCTCAACCTGCGGGGCACGCCCTACCTGCTCACGCTCGACGACATCGCCGAGCGCTCCCGGGAGGCATGGGAGCGCGGCGCCACCGAGGTGTGCCTGCAGGGCGGCATCCATCCCGACTTCGACGGCGACTACTACGTCGATGTCGCCCGCGCCGTGAAGGCGGCCGTGCCCGACATCCACGTCCACGGGTTCACGGCCCTCGAGGTGACGGAGGGGGCGCGGCGCCTGGGCGAGCCCCTCGACAGCTACCTGCGCCGGTTGATGGAGGCAGGGCTGCGGTCGTTGCCCGGCACCGCCGCCGAGATCCTCGACGATCCCGTGCGCCGGGTCCTGTGTCCCGACAAGATCACGACGGACGAGTGGCTCGAGTGCCACAGGGTTGCGCACTCGGTGGGGCTGCGCTCCAACGTGACGATCATGTTCGGGGCGGTCGAGTCGCCCCGCTCGTGGGCCCGCCACCTGCTGCGGACCCGGGACCTACAGGCCGAGACCGGGGGCTTCACCGAGTTCGTGGGTCTGCCGTTCGTGCACATGGCGGCCCCGATCTACTTGCAGCGCAAGGCCCGGCGGGGCCCCACGTTCCGCGAGACGCTGCTCATGCACGCCGTGGCCCGCATCGCGTACCGGGGCCTGATCGACAACATCCAGTTCTCCTGGGTGAAGCTGGGCGCCGTAGCGGGCGCGCAGCTGCTCCGGGCGGGCTGCAACGACCTGGGCGGCACGCTCATGGACGAGAACATCTCCCGGGCCGCCGGCGCCACCCACGGCCAGGAGATGACCCCCGAGGACTTCGCAGCCCTGGTCGAGCCCCTCGGGCGTACGCTGCGCGAGCGCACGACGCTGTACGCGCGCGTCGAGCGGGCTGCGGCGGCGTAACCCCCGAGGCGTCACGACATGGACCGAGCACTCGTACGCCAGCTCCTCGACGACGCCGGTGCGACGCGCAACCGCGACGTGCTCGGCGACATCCTCCGGAACGCGTACGGCCTGGCGACGGACGACGCCGACCGCCTGGACCTCAAGATCACCCGCGACACGCTGCGGGAGATGCGCGAGGCCTTCCGCCTGTTCGCCCCCTACGGGGCGGTCCGCAAGGTCACCGTCTTCGGCTCGGCCCGCACGCTCCGAACGGACCCGCTCTACGAGCACGCCCGCGAGCTCGCCCGGCGCCTCGCCGACAACGGCTGGTTGGTCGTCACGGGCGCCGGCCCGGGGATCATGGCCGCTGCCACCGAGGGCGCGGGACCCGAGCACAGCCTGGGTGTCACCATCCGCCTGCCGTTCGAGGAGGGGCCCGACGGGCCGCTGGCGGGGTCCGACCGGGTGGTGGCGATGAAGTACTTCTTCACCCGCAAGCTGATGCTCGTGAAGGAGTCGAGCGGCTTCGTCTGCCTGCCCGGTGGCTTCGGCACCCAGGACGAGACCTTCGAGCTGCTCACGCTGCAGCAGACGGGCAAGGCCACGCCCGCACCCATCGTCCTTCTGGACGTGCCCGGCCTCACCTACTGGAAGGGCTGGCAGCGGTTCCTCGACGACGAGCTGGTGTCCGCCGGCTGGGTCTCGCCACGGGACACCAACCTCTTCGTGCTCACCGACGACATCGACGTCGCCGTCGACGCCATCCGCGGCTTCTGGCGCAACTACGAATCGTTGCGCTGGGCCGGTGATCGACTGGTCGTCCGGCTGCGTGCCGCGCCCACGGATGCCGAGCTGGCGGACCTCAACGAACGGTTCGGCGACCTGTGCCTGGAGGGTGGCATCGAGCGGACCGAGCCGCTGCCCGCCGAGGTGTCCGACAACGATCGCCTCGACCTGCCGCGTCTGGTCATGCGCTTCGACGTCCGCAAGGCCGGCGACTTCCGGGACCTGATCAGGGCGCTCAACGAGCTCGACTCGGCGCCACCGATGGATGCCCCACCGTCAGCCGCCTGACTCTTCGACGCTGTCGGGCACCAGGTAGTCCTCGAGGAGCGCGAAGCGAAGGCCCGCGTCCCTGGCGCGGTCGGCGAGCAGCCGCAGCTCGGTCACGAACGATGGGCGAAAGTGCATCAGCACGATGTCGCCCGGCCGGAGCTGCGGCGTCGTGCGGAAGCCGACGTCGGTGCCGCTGACGCTGGCCTCCCACAGGACGATCGCGGTCATCCCGCACTCGGCCGCCGCCCGGGTCGTGGCCTCGTTGTACGCGCCGTAGGGCGGCCGGAACAGCACGGGCCGCCGCCCGAAGGCACCTTCCAGCGTGTCGGCGTTGCCGCAGATCTCGGCGCGCTGGGCATCCTCGGGCAGCGTCGTCAGGTCGGCGTGGGTGCGAGTGTGGGACTCCACGACCGCGCCGGGCAGCCGCCGGAAGAACTCGGCGTCCGCCTGCACCGGGCCATCGAGCAGGAACAGGCTGACCGGCACCCCGAGCTCCTCCAGGGCCGCACGCACCTCGGGGCTCCGGGCGTGGCCGTCGTCGATTGTCAGGAACACCACCGGGTCGGTGGTCTCGACGCGGGTGATCACCGGCGCCACGCCGGGCGTTGATGCCAGCGGCACGAGCGTCACCGGTGGGGCCGTCGCCGCGCTCGCGCCTCGCGACCCCGATGCCTCGGACGCCGGGGATCGATGGGCGATGTGGCCGCCGATGGCGTCGACCAGTAGCGAGACGGCGACCACGGCGATGGCGGCGCGCACGAGTCCGGCCAGGCGCGCCCGTTCGACCGCCTGGCGCCGCGACTGCCCAGAGCGTGTCCCCGACACGGCCGAAAGTGTGACGTCGCCCCCTCGTCGGGACGCGGATCCTCAGTCGGTGTCGTCGGGCTCCTGGAGCAGGGCGACCGCCTTCTCGACCGCCCGGCGGGCCCGGGTCAGGCGGCGTTCGTCCACCGGGAGCTCGACCCCGCCGGCGTCGATCGACTCCCGCAGGCGCTCCATCGCCAGGTCGGCCAGCTCCTCGCTGATCGACTCCAGGCGCTTGCGGATGTCGTCGAACTCACCGGCCACGGTTCCTCCCCAGGACGCCGACGGCCCAGCATGCCACCCGCCGGTGGCGGGTATGCCAACGTGGCGGCGATGGCGAGCACCCCGACGACCGCACCCCCCGACCTCCACGAATACGTGAGCTTCGATGCGCCCGACGAGCACCGGACGTGGGTCTTCGATGCCACGTTCCTCCTCAGCCCGTGGCGGTGCATCTACGGGCACGGTTGCCAGGGGGTCCTGACCGAGGCGGCGCCCGAGCTCGAGCAGGGCTGCTGCAGCTACGGCGCCCACTTCGTCGATGAGGACGACGCCAACGCCGTGCTCGAGGCGGCCGGCCGGCTGACCACCGATCAGTGGCAGCACGGCCGCCTGGCGGTGCGGCGGGGCGGGCCTATCCGGCGGACCGCCAAGGGCACGCTGATCACCCGGCTCGTCGACGGCGCCTGCATCTTTCTCAACCGGCCGGGGTTCCCGGGCGGCGCCGGCTGTGCGCTCCATCGCGCGGCGCTGGAGGCAGGCGAGCGACCGATGGACTGGAAGCCCGACGTGTGCTGGCAGCTCCCGCTGCGCCTGTCCGAGAGCACCGACGACTCCGGCCAGGTGATCTCGACCCTACGAGAGTGGAAGCGGCGGGATTGGGGCGCCGGCGGCCAGGAGTTCCACTGGTGGTGCACTGAGGCGCCCGACGCCTTCGACGGCGCCGCCCCCGTCTACGTGGCCATGCGCGACGAGATCGTCGAGCTCGTCGGCGAGTGGGCGTACGACCGGTTCGTCGAGCACGTCACCGGCGGGAACGGCCGACGCCCCCGCGGCGAGCAGTACCTTCCCCACCCAGCTCTACGCCGGCGCTGAGCGCCGGAGGAGATCAGCCGTCGTCTTCGGCGTCGAACATGCACCACGACGCATGCTCGTCGCCCGCCTCCGCCCCGCACTCGGGGCACGGCTCGTCGTCCGCCGGATCGAAGATGGCGGTGAGATCGAGATCGTTGCTGCGCTTCAGCGCGCGCGCTTCCTCGAATCGGCGATGTCGACCCTTTTTCACGGGCCAGCTCCCACGTGTTACTCGTTCG
>Ga0081455_10003746_pt1 | contig 17377 bp, 16 predicted proteins | sample TabmetS3T2R1_FD_70207 | JGI IMG/M metagenome (GOLD analysis project Ga0081455, IMG submission 70207) | Tabebuia heterophylla rhizosphere microbial communities from the University of Puerto Rico - S3T2R1 | ecosystem: Host-associated > Plants > Roots > Rhizosphere ...
CCATCGCAGCCGATCGTAGCCCGCGCACGCGTCCCGACCGCGCGACCGGCGGCTCAAGTAACAGACTGTTACTTGAGTCGGCTCGCCGGCGTGAGGCGCAGGCCCAGCCGGGTCCGGCGGTTAGACTCGGGGCGGTGCCTGCCGCCGATCTCCGCTCCTGGATCGACCTGCTCCGGCGGGAGGGCGAGCTGGTCGAGGTGGAGGCCGAGGTCGATCCCTACCTCGAGATCACGGAGATCACCGACCGTGTCGTCAAGGGCGGCGGGCCGGCGCTCCTCTTCGGAAACGTCAAGGGCTCCGACCACCCGTTGCTCATCAACCAGTTCGGCACGGAGCAGCGCATGTGCCTGGCCTTCGACGCGCCGACCCTCGACTCGGTGGCGCGCAAGCTCGAGGACGTCATCGAGATGCAGCCGCCCCAGGGCCTCGTGGAGAAGGTGAAGGGCCTCGGCAAGCTGAAGCGCCTCGCCGACTCCCTGCCGAAGACCGTGCGCAGCGGGCCGTGCCAGGAGCTCGTGCTCGAGCCCGACCTCGACGCGCTCCCCATCCAGCACTGCTGGCCCGGCGATCCTGCGCCCTTCATCACGCTCCCCGCCGTGATCACGAAGGACCCACGCTCGGGAGTCCGCAACGTCGGCATGTACCGGATGCAGAAGATCGACGCTCGCTCGACGTTTATGCACTGGCAGATCCACAAGGACGGGCGCGCGGACTGGCTCGCGACCGACGGCAAGATCCCGGTCGCCGTGGCCCTCGGCTGCGACCCGGTGACGACGTACTCGGCCAGCGCGCCCCTCCCGAAGCACATCGACGAGCTCATGCTCGCCGGCTTCCTGCGCGGCGAGGCCGTGGAGCTCGTGCGGTGCAAGACGGTCGACCTCGAGGTGCCCGCGAACGCGGAGATCGTGCTGGAGGGCTTCATCGAGCGGGACGAGGTCGGCACCGAGGGCCCGTTCGGCGACCACACGGGGTACTACTCGCCGCCCGAGCCCTTCCCCGTCTTCCGCCTCACCTGCATGACGATGCGGCGCGACGCTGTCTACCCGTCCATCGTGGTCGGCGTGCCGCCGGCCGAGGACGCCTGGCTCGGCAAGGCGACCGAGCGTATCTTCCTGCCCGCGATCCGCATGACCGTGCCCGAGATCGTCGACTACGACCTGCCCGTCGCCGGCGCGTTCCACAACTGTGTCATCGTTTCAATCCGCAAGGCTTTCCCCGGTCATGCGAAGAAGGTCATGCACGCGATCTGGGGGCTCGGGATGCTGAGCCTCTCCAAGTCGGTCGTCGTCGTGGACGAGTTCGTCGACGTGCACGACTACGAGCGGGTGTTCTTCCACGTCTGCGCCAACGTCGACCCGGGCCGCGACGTGCTCCTCTCCGAGGGCCCGCTCGATCAGCTCGACCACTCTGCCTCCATGTACTGCTACGGCGGCAAGCTCGGGATCGACGCGACGCACACGTGGGAGTCGGAGGGCGCTCGTCCCTGGCCGGAGCGAATCGAGATGACCCCGGAAGTTCGTGACGCGGTCGACCGCCGCTGGGAGGAGTACGGTCTCGGGGGCACGGACGCCGGGAACGGCCGTATTTCCAAGGTTTTGAGGCAAACGCTACGTCGTTGACAGGAATGCGCGAGCGCGGAGACAATGTCGATGCTTGTGACAGGGCCTGAGGGGAGGGACGCGACCAGGTGCCCGACGAGCTAGAGCGGCCGGGGGAGAGCCCGGAGCACGGCGAGACCGAGCCCCATCTTCCCGCCCCCACGATCTGGCCGTTTGCCTTCGCCGGCGGCGTCGCCCTCGTCCTCGTCGGCCTGGTCGTCAACCTCTGGGTGACCGTGATCGGCGCGGTCATCGCCGTCGTCTTCGGCTTCCTCTGGATCCGCGAGGTGACGCGCGAGGTGCGCGAGCAGCCCGCCGAGCCGGAGCTCGAGCCCGCCCAGGCCGCGGAGCCGGAGGAGGAAGGACACGCCCGTTACGGGCGCGCGAGGTTCCTCGAGGGCGCGACGCTCGGGGCCGGCGCGGTCATCGGCGGCATCGTCACCCTCCCCGTCCTCGGCTTCGCCGTCGCGCCGGCCTTCGTCGACCAGGGCTACGAGGAGATCGACCTCGGGCCGCTCGATAGCTTCCCGGAGGGCGAGTTCGTCACCGCGACGTTCTTCTCGAAGGAGGACGAGGGCGCCGTCGGGCGCCGGACGGCGTTCATTCGCAACAACGGGCAGAAGGACGGCGTGCCGAGCTTCACGATCATCTCCAACCGCTGCGTCCACCTCGGCTGCCCGACGCAGCCGCAGGGCCTGCCGGGCGAGTCGCAGGACGTCGAGACCTCGACCCGCCCCGTCACGATCGCCCGGGTGGCGAGCGTCTCCGGCTTCGGCTGCCCCTGCCACGGCGGCGCCTACGACAGCGAGGGCAACCGCACGGCCGGCCCGCCGGTGCGTTCGCTCGACCGCTACGAGTTCTCCGTCAAGGACGGCAGCCTCTGGCTGGCGACCCCGTACAGCGTCGGCAACGTGACCGGCCAGGGCGCCGACGCGCAGATCGAGGCCTACCGGCTGGCCGACCCGGGCGTACACGTCGACGGGCCCGAGCAGATCTTCTACCCGATCACGCCGTGAGGGGAGTGCCCTAGGTGCCGCGGACCAAGTCGAAGCGCCGCCAGCAGCTCGAGCAGGCAGTGCTCCTGCCGATCGACTGGTTGGAGGAGCGGTCCGGCCTCGTCGGCGCCGTCAAGTACTTCCTCTTCCGCAAGGTCCCGCACGACACGAACTGGTTCCACACGCTGGGGTCGGCCACGCTCACAGCCTTCCTCTCGCAGCTGGCCACCGGCGTGATCCTGGCCTTCTACTACAAGCCCTCCCCCGACGAGGCCTACGCCTCCATCCAGAACATCACGAACGAGCTCACGCTCGGCTGGCTCGTGCGCGGCATGCACCGCTGGGGCGCGAGCGTCTTCATCATCCTCCTCTTCCTGCACATGGGCCGGGTCTTCCTCTTCGGCGCCTACAAGTACCCGCGCGAGCTGAACTGGCTGCTCGGCGTCGGCCTGCTCGTGCTCGCCATGCTCGAGGGCTTCACCGGCTACCTGCTCCCGTGGGACCAGACCGCCTACTGGGCGACCGTCGTCGGCATCAACCTGAACGCCACGGCGCCGGTGGCCGGGCCGTTCATCGCAGACTTCCTCCGAGGGGGCACCGAGATCGGGGAGAACACGCTCTCGATCTTCTACTCGATGCACATGCTTCTGATCCCAGGGGGTCTCATCGGCCTCATCACGCTGCACCTCTGGCTTGTGATCCGGAACGGCGTCACGTCGCCGCCGTGGTCGAAGGACGCCCCGGGCATCGAGCGGCCCGAGGTCGTCACCGCCCGGCGAGGCCTCGTCGAGCCGCGACCGCGCGGCAACGGCGCGGTCGCCACGCCGGACAGGATGGAGCGATGAGCAGCAAGCAACAGCGCGAGCAGTTCGACCGCTACAAGCGCGACGTCGAGGAGCGCGGGAAGCCGTTCTTCCCGTTCGCGATGTTCCACGACACGATCATGAGCCTCGCGGTCGTGTCGGTGATCGTCGCCCTCGCCTGCATCTGGTACTTCACCTCCGGCGAGGAGCCCGGCGACGCGGGCGTCCTGGGCCCGCGCTACGAGGAGGAGGCCGATCCGGGCACGACGTCCTTCGTGCCGCGCCCGGACTGGTACTTCTACTTCCTCTTCTACCTCCTCCGCATCTTCAAGTGGCCGGAGTCGGTGTTCCTCGGCACGGTCGGGATCCCGACGATCGCCCTCATCCTCCTCGTTCTGATGCCGTTCCTCGACCGGCGTCGCGAGCGGCGGCTGATCCGCCGGCCGGTCGCGGTCGTGGCCGCCCTGCTCGTGATCGCCTCCATGGGCATCCTCACCTACAAGGGCGCGACGGCCGAGGAGTCGCTCGGCGCCGAGAATCTCGCCCTCGTCCCCGAGTGGGTCGAGCAGCAGGGGCTCTCCGAGGAAGGGGCGGCCGGCGCGGAGATCTTCGCCCAGGCGGGCTGCATGAACTGTCACACGTACCTGGGGGCCGGAGCCACCAATCTCGGCGCGCCCGACCTCAGCCAGGAGGGCGACAAGGGGAAGGGCAAGGAGTTCCAGATCGAGCACCTCAAGTGTCCGAGCTGCGTGACGCCCGGCTCGCCCATGCCTCCCTTCCCGGACTTCACGGACGAGCAGTACAACCAGCTCGCGACCTTCCTCGAAGAGTCGAAGGGCCCGGGGGGCGGCGGCTAGCCGCGCCACCGGCTCGTGAACGTCTTCCTCGGGATCACCGGCGCGTCCGGCGCGCCCTACGCCGCGCGGCTGCTCTCGGCGCTGGCCGGCTCCGGCTGCGAGGTCGGCGTGTGCATCTCGGACGCCGGCGTGCAGGTCTGCGCCGCCGAGCTCTACGGCGACATGTCGCTTCCCCGGGAGGAGGTGACCGCCCGCCTCACGGACGGGCTCGACGGGGTCACGCCGGTCGGCCTGCGCGACTACACGACGCAGTACGCGAGCGGATCAGCGAAAGTGGACGCGTATGTCGTCTGCCCGTGCTCGATGTCGACCGCGGCCAGCATCGCCGCAGGCGCGATGGCGAACCTCGTTCACCGCGCCGCCTCGGTCGCGCTCAAGGAGGAGCGCAAGCTCGTGCTCGTGCCCCGCGAGACGCCGCTCTCGGCCATCCACCTCGAAAACCTTCTGCGCCTGAGGCGGGCGGGGGCCACGATCGTCTTCGCGGCCCCGGGCTTCTACCATGCGCCGGAGACGATCGCTGATCTCGTGGACTTCGTGGTGGGGAGATGCCTCGACCAGCTGGGAATCGACCGGACGCTCGTGAGCCGCTGGGGGCAGGAGTGAGCTCCGGTCTGCTCGCCCCCGCCGACGTGCGGACGATGTTCGACCGCATCGCGCCCGTCTACGACGTTATGAACCGTGCCATGACGCTGGGCCTCGACGGCCGCTGGCGCCGGCTCGCGGCCCAGGCCGTCGTCCGGCCACGGGACCGCGTGCTCGATGCGTGCTGTGGGACCGGGGACCTTGCCGTCGCCGGAGCCGCGGCGGGAGGCGACGTCGTCGGCCTGGACTTCTCCGAGCGGATGCTCGAGCGGGCGCGGCGCAAGTCGCCCACGATCGAGTGGGTCCGAGGCGACTTGCTCGCCCTTCCGTTCCCGGACGACAGCTTCGACGCCGCGACCGTCGGCTTCGGGATCCGCAACGTCCCGGAGCTGGAGGCCGGCCTGGGCGAGCTCGCGCGGGTGCTCCGGCCCGGCGGCCGGCTCGGCTGCCTCGAGATCACGCGCCCGCGCGGAGCGCTGCGTCCCTTCTTCCGGCTCTGGTTCGACGGGCTCGTCCCGCTCGCCGGCAAGGTGCTGCCGGGCGGGGCGGCGTACTCCTACCTGCCCGCCAGCGTCCGGCGGTTCCCCGGGCCCGAAGACCTGGCCGCCGTGATGCGTGCCGCGGGCTTCGGAGACGTTCGCTGGCGCCTCCTCGGGGGCGGCATCGTGGCCCTGCACACGGCGGTGAAGGCGTGAACGCGCTCGCCACGATCCGCGCGGCGCCCGGCCTCGACACCTATCTGGAGCTCCTGGAGGAGCGGCTCGAGACCGCCGTCGGCTCGCACCCCGGCCTCGTCGGCGAGATCGGCGCCGAGACGCTCGCCGCGGGCGGCAAGCGGCTCCGGCCGGTGCTCGTCTTTCTGACCACGCCGGAGGAGCGGCGCTCGGGCGAGCGCGCGGTCGCCGGCGGGGCGGCCGTGGAGCTCGTGCACATGGCGACGCTCGTGCACGACGACCTGCTGGACGGAGCAGATCTGCGGCGCGGGCAGCCGACCGCCTGGGCTGCCCACGGGGAATACGCGGCCAAGGCGGCCGGCGACTACCTCTTCGCGCGGGCCTTTGCCCAGCTGGCGGCGACGGGCGACGCCGCCGCCGTCGAAATTCTCGCGGCGGCCGCGCTTTCGCTCGCACGCGGCGAGGCGCTGCAGCGCCGCCAGGCCTTCCGCCCGGACACGTCGGTCGAGGAGTATCTCGCGCGCTGCTCGCTCAAGACCGGGAAGCTCTTCGAGGCGGCCTGCTTGCTCGGCGGCGCTGGGCCGAGCCTCGGGGCCTTTGGGCTCGCGCTCGGGATCGCGTTCCAGATCGCCGACGACATCCTCGACTGCACGGGCGACTTCGACACGACGGGCAAGGCGCCCGGCGTCGACCTGCGCGACGGGACCCCCACCTTGCCCTTGATCCTCGCAGCGCGGCGCGACCGCGAGGTGTGGCGGGCGCTGGCCGGAGAGCCGGTCCCGGACGCCCTCGAGCGGGTCGCTGCCACCGACGCCCTCGAGGCGTCGCGCGAGCTCGCCTACGAGTACGCCGCGCGGGCCCGCGCAGCCCTCGACGGGCACCCGGGCCGCGCTTCCCTCGAGGCTCTCACCGATCTCGTGGTAGACAGGGAGGCTTGACCGTGGCCACGCTGGTGCAACAGACGGCGCTCGACGAGATTCGCGAGAAAGTCGAGGCGAACGAGCGCCTCGACTTCGAGGACGGGCTCGCGCTCATGGAGTCCGACGACATCCTCCAGCTCGGCGCGCTCGCCGACACGGCGCGGGTGCGCCGCGGCGGCACCGACGAGGTCTTCTTCGTCCAGAACCTCTACTTGAACCAGACGAACGTCTGCCGCGTGAAGTGCAAGTTCTGCGCCTTCGCCGTCACGCAGAAGCAGCAGGGCGCGTACACCTATACGGGGGACGAGCTCGTCGAGGACGCCCTGCGCCAGCGCGAGCTGACCGGCTTCACGGAGATCCACATGGTCGGCGGCGAGACCCCTCACGTCGACTTCGGCTACTACGTCGACATCGTGGGCCGCCTCCACGAGGCGATGCCCGACGTGCATCTGAAGCTCTTCACGGCGAGCGAGATCCATCACATGACGAAGCTCTCCGGGCTCACGCACGAGGAGGTGCTGCGCGAGCTCAAGGCAGCCGGCCTCGGCTCCCTCCCGGGCGGCGGCGCCGAGGTCTTCGCCGACCGCGTGCGAAGGCTGATCGCGCCCGGCAAGGAGCATCCGGACTTCTGGTTCCACACGCATCGAACCGCGCACGGCCTCGGCATCCCGACGCACTGCACGATGCTCTACGGACACGTCGAGACCTACGAGGAGCGCGTCGACCACCTCATGCGGCTGCGGGCGCTCCAGGACGAGACGGGCGGGTTCCTCGCCTTCATCCCGCTTGCCTTCCACCCCGAGAACACCGTCTTCGAGCGCCGCGGCTGGCGGCACACGGCCGGCTCGGACGACCTCAAGATGATCGCCGTCTCGCGGCTCCTCCTCGACAACGTCCCGAACGTGAAGGCCTACTGGATCATGATGGGGATGCCGCTCGCGGCCGTGGCTCTCCACTTCGGGGCCAACGACGTGCAGGGCACGGTCGTGCGCGAGGAGATCTTCCACGCCGCCGGCGCGCAAACGGAGACCGAGCAGAAGGTCGAGGAGCTCGTGCGCTTCGTCCACGAGGCCGGGCGCATCCCGGTGCAGCGGGACACGCTCTACAGGGAGCTTCGCCGGTGGGAGTGACCGAGGCACCCGAGGTGACGCCGGCGCATGTGGGGAGCGACGCGCGCGACTGGACCTTCGGCGGCACGTGGCCGTACGAGCCCCGCTGGCTGTTCACGGACGGCATCCGCCTCCACTACGTGGACGAGGGCCCGCGGGACGGCGAGCCGGTCGTGCTTCTGCACGGCAACCCGACGTGGTCGTATCTCTACCGTCACCACCTGCGCGGGCTCGCCGACGCCGGCTTTCGCGCGGTCGGCTACGACCAGCTCGGGTTCGGCCGTAGCGACAAGCCGCGCAGTGTGAAGGGGTACTCGGTCGAGCGTCACGGGCGCCACCTCGCCGCGCTCATGGACGAGCTCGAGCTGGAGCACGTGACCCTGGTCGTGCACGACTGGGGCGGCCCGATCGGGCTCGGCTGGGCCGCCGAGCATCCCGAGCGCGTCCGCGGGCTGGTGCTCCTGAACACGTTCTCCCAGCAGGCGCCGAGCGGCCGGGGCCCCTTCCGGTGGCCGCTTGCACGCGGGCTTCTCGTCAAGAGCATGCACTTCTACGTCCGCGCGTTCCTCCTCCGCGGAGGCCTCGCCCATCCCGAGCGGCTCGGCGAAGACGAGCGGATGGCCTACCTCGCGCCGCACCCGAGCCGCTCCAGCCGCTCGGGCATCCTCGCCTACACGCGTCTCGCGCCGCCGGCTCTTCCGCTGGACGGGCTGCGCGGCAAGCCGGTGCTCTACGTGTGGGGGATGCGGGATCGCGCGCTCGGCAGCGGCGCGCTGCGCCGCCTGCAGGAGCGGCTGCCCGGGGAGACGGTCGAGCTCGAGGACGCGCGGAGCTTCGTGCCCGAGGACGCGCCGGGCGAGTCCCTGGAGGCGATCCTCGACTTCCTGCGGAGGATTCCGTGACCGTCTCCCTCAGCCAGACGATTCCGGCGCTCCCGGTGCGCGACATGGCGGCCGCGGTGGGCTTCTACCGCGACCGACTCGGCTTCGAGGTGCCTCACCACGACGGTGGCTTCGCGGTGGTCGGGCGCGACGGGGCGGTGATCCACCTGTGGGAGGCGGGCGACGAGAGCTGGCGGGAGCGCGACTCGGTCGAGCGGCCGGTCCGCTCGGGTGCGGAGTCGTTCATCGCGGGCACGGCGAGCTGCCGGATCCTCGTCGAGGGAGTCGACGACCTCTACGCGGAGCTCGCGGCCGCAGACGTCCTCCACCCGGTTTCGAAGGAGGGCGTCGACGACACGGATTTCGGGACGCGCGAGTTCGCGACGCTCGACCTCGACGGCAACCTGGTCACCTTCTTCCAGTGGGTCTCCGGATGATCCGCCTGGGGCGCATCTCGTACGTGAACATGGCGCCGGTGTTCTTCCGGCTCGACTCGGACGTGCTCGAGGTGCCGGGCGTTCCCACGGACCTGAGCGCCCAGCTGCTCGCCGGGGAGGTGGACGTCGCGCCGATCCCGTCCATCGAGTACGCGCGCAACGCCGCTCGCCTGCGCATCCTGCCGCGGCTCTGCGTCTCCTCGGAAGGAGCGGTGGATTCCATCCAGCTCGTCTCGCGAACTCCCCTCGACCGGGTGCGCTCCGTCGCGGTGACGCCGGAGAGCGCGACGTCCGTCGTGCTCACGAAGGTCCTGCTCCCGGACGCCGAGCTGGTGCCGCTCGGCGAGGAGGCCGAGGCGACGCTCCTGATCGGCGACGCGGCGCTCCAGAGCGCGTTCGAGGATCCCACGCCGCACCACGATCTCGGCCGGCTCTGGCTCGAGCGCACCGGGCTCCCCATGGTGTTCGCGGTGTGGGCGTGCCCCGAGCCGCCCCCGGAGGGAATCGGCGACCTCGAGGGGGCGCTCGTCGACTCGGTGCACAAGGCGCGGGCCGAGCCCGAGCTGCTCGCGCACGAGGCGAGCGAGCGCTACGGCTACCCGCCCGGGTTCCTCGCCCGTTACTTCGAGAAGCTCCGCTACCGCTTCGGGCCCCGCGAGCGCGCCGGGCTCATCACGTTCTTCGAGCTCGCCCGCGACGCCGGTGAGCTCGACTCCGTCCCGGAGCTCCGCTTCGTCGTCACGGAGGCGGTGTCCGCGTGACCGTCGCCGAGGTGCTCGACAAGGCGCTCGCCGGGGAGCGCATCGGCGACGCGGAGGCGCTCACGCTCCTCCGGAGCCGCGACCTCGTCCGCGTCGGCCGCGCGGCCGACGAGCTTCGCAACCGTCGCGTCGACCCGGGCCGGGTCAGCTTCATCATCGACCGGAACCTCAACTACACGAACATCTGCCACACGGACTGCGACTTCTGCGCCTTCTACCGCCGGCCGGGCGACCGCTCCGAGGGGTACCTGCTGCCGAAGCCGGTCATCTTCAAGAAGATCGAGGAGACGCTCGCGATCGGGGGCACGGCGCTCCTGATGCAGGGCGGCCACCACCCCGACCTCGGCATCGACTTCTACGAGGATCTCTTCCGCTCGATCAAGGCGCGCTACAAGATCCACCTGCACGCCCTTTCCCCGCCCGAGGTGCAGCACATCGCGCGGCGCTCCAGGCTCTCCATCCCCGAGACCCTCACGCGCCTGCGCGACGCGGGGCTCGACTCGCTTCCCGGCGGCGGCGCCGAGATCCTCGTCGACCGCGTTCGCGAGGTGATCGCGCCCAAGAAGACCAAGACGGCCGAGTGGCTCGGCGTCATGCGCGCCGCGCACCGGATCGGGATGTCGTCCACGGCGACGATGATGTACGGCCACGTCGAGACGCTCGAGGAGCGCGTCGAGCACATGCGGCGGATTCGCGAGCTCCAGGACGAGATGCACGGCTTCCGGGCGTTCATCTCCTGGACGTTCCAGCCGGACGGCACGCGGCTCGCGCCCAAGGTGACGCACTATCCGACGTCCTTCGACTACCTGCTCACGCAGGCGGTCAGCCGCATCTACCTGGACAACGTCGACCACATCCAGTCGAGCTGGGTGACGCAGGGGATGAAGGTCGGCCAGGTGGCGCTCTCCTTCGGAGCCGACGACATGGGCTCGGTGATGATCGAGGAGAACGTCGTCTCTGCCGCCGGCACGACCCACCGCGCGACGACGGACGATTTCGTCGCGGCGATCAAGGCGCTCGGCAAGACCCCGGTGCAGCGCGACACCCTGTACCGCGACGTCAAGGTCTGGAACTAGACCCGGGCCTGCCCGCCTATTGTCAGGTGGGCGAAGGTGTCGTACGGTCCGACAGTGCCTGCCAGGGGCCGTACCGTCCTTTGCTTCGCGGCGCTCGTCGCGCTGCTGCTTCCCGGCGCCGCGGATGCCTGGACGAGGACCCGAACGCTCATGCCCGGCGTCACGTACACCAAGGAGGTGCGCTGGGTCTACGGCGGACCGCTCGTCACGCATGTTCTGAACGTCCCTCGGCACGGCGGGCTCTACAAGCTCCGACCGGTACTCTCGAACGACACCGTGCTCGGACGGCAGACGGTGAGCTCGATGCAGCGCCGGCTCTCGTGGCAGGCAACCGTCGCAGGGGTCAACGGTGACTTCTTCAATCTCGCCGCCGGCTACTCCAGCGGGGTGTTCATGCGCGACGGAGTGCTCATCACGCGACCGGAGACCAGCCGCTCGAGCCTCGGCATCGGCTTCGACGGAACTCTCGTGGTCGACCGTCTCAGGCTGGCCGGGTCGTGGTCGGTGCCCGGGTTTGCGGAGCGGCGTCTCCACGATCTGAACCGGCCGCTACGGGACGGCGGAGTCGGCCTCTTCACGCCGAGCTGGGGCGGGGCAACGCCGCGCTCGTCGAGAGTGGCCGACGTCGTCCTCGCCGGGCTGGCGCCCACGGTCGCCAACGGGTATCGCACGGCCCGCGTCGTGCGGGCTCGCCCCGGCGGAGGCACGCTCGTCCCACGAGGCGGTGCGGTCCTGCAGGCGCGGGGGAGCTGGCGGAGTCGCCTCCTCGGCGAAGCTCAGCTCGGCGCGGAGGTAACCGTAAGGCTGGGCCTCAACCCGCAATGGCCCGACGTCGCGGACGCACTGGGAGGCGGCCCCGCGCTCGTGCAGAACGGCAAGCCCATCTTCGATGCCGGCGAAGGGTTCAGCGAGGGGCACCTCGCGCTCCGGCACCCCCGAACCGCGGTCGGGCAGCTCGCCAACGGGCGCACGATCTTCGTCGCCGTCGACGGACGCGCCCGGGCGAGCATGGGGGTTCGCATGTGGGAGCTCGCGCTCGAGCTGGACCGGCTCGGCGCCGTGACCGCCATGTCGCTGGACGGAGGGGGCTCGACGACCATGGCATTCAACGGCAAGGTGCTCAACGAGCCGTCTGACGGCGTCGAGCGTGCGGTGGCCACCGCGCTGATGGTCTTCTACTACGGGATCTACGCTCCGCCGCCGCGGCTGCCGGTCTTCTCGCCGAACGGCGACGGTGCTGCGGACGTCCAGGTCGTGCGGGCGAAGGTCGTCCGCCCCTCGTCGGTCGACCTGCGCCTCATTCGTCCCGGCGGGACGATCGCCTGGCATTACCAGGCAGTCGTCGGTCGCGGGACCATCGCGCGGAAGCTCTCGCGACCGACGATGCGAGAGGGCACCTGGCGCTGGATCGTTCATGCGCGGGAGACCCGAGAGGGCCGCGAGAGCCGCATGACGCGACGCTTCGTCGTGAACAAGACGCTCGGCTTTCTCCGGCTCGACAGGAGACGGATGCGGGTCGTGACCGGAAGAGGCGGCCGGCTGAACGCCACCGTGGCGGTCACGCGCAGGTCGAGGGTGGCAGTCACGGTGCGGGACTCGGCCGGTCGGCGAATCCGGGTGCTCGGCGCGGGTGAGGTAGCTCCCGCCACGCTTGCGTTGAGGTGGGACGGCCGGAGAGGGAACGGATCGGTCGTGTCCGGCGGCAGGTACTCGATTCGCGTCCAGGCCAGGAACGAGCTCGGCACCGTCGTGCTCGCGCGCAGCGTCAGAGTCGTTCGCGGCTAGGATCAGGCGATGCCCGAGATCACCGAGGCCGTCACGGGCGTGATCGGCGACTACGGCCTCTACGCCGTCTTCCTCCTCATGCTGGTCGACGCCGTGTTCCCGGCGGCGAGCGAGCTCGTCATGGTGTACGCAGGGGCCATAGCGGCCGGCGCCTTCCCCGCTCAATCCGTCACGCTGTTCGGCCAGGCGATCGAGTCGACCGGGTGGGCCTATGTGGCGATGGCCGTGGCGGGCACGATTGGCTACACGATCGGCTCGATCCTCGGCTGGGCCATCGGGCTCTACGGCGGCCGTCCGTACCTCGAGCGGCACGGGCGCTGGCTCCACGTGACGCCGGAGAAGCTGGACAAGGCGCAGGCGTGGTTCGACCGCTACGGGGACGTGACGGTGTTCGTCTCGCGCATGCTCCCCGTCGTCCGCTCCTTCGTCTCCATCCCGGCTGGGATCGCCGAGATGCCGCTCGGCCGCTTCACCGTGCTCACCTTCCTCGGCACCATTCCGTGGTGCTTCGGCCTTGCAGGCATCGGCCTGGCGCTCGGCAGCGGGTGGGAGGAGTTCCACGAGAACTTCCGCTACGCGGACTACGCAATCGTCGCGTTCGTCGCAGCAGGGGTCGTCTACGTGCTCTTCCGAGCCAGGCGCCGGCGCCTTCGTCGCCGAGAGCTCGAGCGCTCGTCTGCCTAGCGGGGTGAGCGACTGAGTGCCCGGGTAGACTCGACCGGCGTGACGATCCCCCACGTGGACGTGAAGGCGCAGTACGCGCCTCTTCTCGAGGATCTGAAGGAGCGCCTCGCTTCCGTCCTCGAATCCGGTCGCTTCATACTCGGGCCCGAGGTGAGCGCCTTCGAGGCCGAGGCGGCTGCCTACCTCGGCACGCGCGAGACGATCGGCGTGGCCAACGGGACCGACGCGCTCGTGCTCGTCCTCGACGCTCTCGGGATCGGGCCCGGCGACGAGGTCGCCTGCCCCGCTTTCACCTTCTACGCGACGGCCGAGGCCGTTGCCCGTGTGGGCGCGACACCCGTGTTCTGCGAGATCGACCCCGCCACGCTCAACCTCGACCCGGCTGATGTCGCCGAACGTGTGGGCGAGCGGACGAAGGCGATCCTCGCCGTGCATCTGTTCGGACGCCCCGCGCCGCTCGACGAGCTCCCTGACTCCGTGCCACTGCTGGAGGATGCCGCTCAGGCTTTTGGTGCTTCGCTCTCGGGGCGGCGCGCCGGCTCGCTCGGTGTCGCCGCAACGTTCAGCTTCTTCCCGACGAAGAACCTGTTCGGGCTCGGAGACGGCGGGCTCGTGGCCACGAGCAACGACCTGGTCGCCGAGCGGGTCCGCCTGCTTCGCTTCCACGGCTCTCGCGACAAGGAGCGCTTCGACGCCGTCGGCTACAACTCACGCCTCGACGAGCTCCAGGCCGCCGCGCTGCGGCTCTTCCTCGGGCACGTGGATCGCTGGAACGCGGCGCGCCGAGAGGCAGCCGCCCGCTATGCCGAGCTGGGCCTCGGAGAGCTCTGTGAGCTGCCCGACGACGAGCCGGGCCACGTCTATCACATGTACGTCGTCCGCTCACCCGACCGCGACCGCATCGTCGACGCGCTCCGTGCCGCGGGCATCGGGTGTGCGGCCTACTACACGACGCCCCTCCACCTCCAGCCCGTCTTCGCCTCTCTGGGCTACGAGGAGGGCGCCCTCCCCGAGACGGAGCGTGCGAGCCGGGAGACGGTCGCGCTGCCGCTCTGGGCAGGGATCGGCGTCGAGCAACAGGAGCGCGTCGTCGAGGCGGTTCGTTCCGCCGTATCCGTCGGAAGCGCAACGTGAGGGCGCTCAATCGGCACCGCATCTGGCAGGTGGCTGTCGATGCGCTCCTGATCGGAGCAGCGTGGTACCTCGCGTTCGCAGTTCGCTTCGACTACGGAGTCCCACCTCGCTACGAGCGACTGCTCCTCGAGACGATCCTGGTCGTGATCGTTGTCAACATCTTCGTCTTCATCCTCTTCAGGCTCTACGACCACTGGTGGCGCTACCTCTCGATTCGAGACATCTGGGCCGTCGTTCGCGCCGTCACGGTGGCGTGCCTCCTGGCCCAGGTGGTCGTCTATCTCCTCAACCCCGTGGACGGCTCGCGCGTCCCCCGCTCGATCATCGTCTTCGACTGGCTGATCCTGCTCGCGCTCGTCCTGGGAGCGCGCCTCCTCGCCCGCACGGTCATCGAGCGACCGGGCCGACGCGGCATCGTGGCGCGGGGCAGGGAAGCGCTCATCGTCGGCGCCGGCGACGCTGGCCAGCTCATCATCAAGGAGATGCTCAAGAGCCCGAGGCTCGGCTACACGCCGATCGGGCTCGTCGACGACGACCCGCGCAAGCGGAACATGCGCCTCCACGGGGTCCGGGTGCTCGGGACGAGCCGCGACCTACCGCATCTGCTCGGCGACACCAAGCCGGACGAGGTCATCATCGCCATCCCATCTGCGGGCGGGGAAGTGCGCCAGCTGATCGTGAACGTCTGTCGGAACGCGGGCGTGCCGGTGAAGACCCTCCCCGGGGTGCACGAGCTCATCTCGGGCGACCTCGACCTCTCCCGCCAGCTTCGCGAGGTGCAGGTGGAGGACCTGCTCGGTCGCGAGGCGATCGACCTCGGCCTCGCCGCGATGGCCTCCTACCTCTCGGGCGCCACCGTGCTGGTGACCGGCGCCGGGGGGTCGATCGGAGCGGAGCTCTGCCGGCAGATCGCAGCCTTCGGCGCCGATCGCATCGTGCTCGTCGACCAGTCCGAGAACTCCCTCGTGGACATCGAGCGGGAACTGCTGCAGGAGCGGCATTTCGACGCCACCGTGGCCGCGCTCGCCGACGTCACGGACCGCGCGAAGATGCGCGAGCTCTTCGAGCGGCACGGGCCGACGGTGGTCTTTCACGCGGCGGCTTACAAACACGTCCCACTCATGGAGTCGAACGCGCTCGCATCGGTCAGGAACAACGTCCTCGGCACCCGCGTGCTCGCCGAGATCGCCTCGGAGTTCGGCGCCGAGCGCTTCGTGCTCGTGTCGACCGACAAGGCCGTGCAACCCCAGAACGTCCTCGGTCAGACGAAGGCCGTGTGCGAGTGGATCGTGGAGGCCGCCGGCGCGCGGGAGGAGAACGGCACGCGCTTCATCTCGGTCCGCTTCGGAAACGTGCTCGGGTCCTCGGGAAGCGTCATTCCGCTCTTTCGCCGCCAGATCCTGCGCGGCGGCCCGGTCACGGTGACGCATCCCGAGATGGAGCGCTACTTCATGACCATCCCGGAATCGGTGCAGCTCATCATCCAGGCAGGCGCTCTCGGCGAGAGCAGCGACATCTTCGTCCTCGACATGGGAACGCCGGTGAAGATCGTGGATCTCGCCCGCAACATGATCCGTCTGTCGGGCAAGGAGCCCGACAGGGACATCCTGATCGAGTTCGTCGGCGCCCGTCCCGGCGAGAAGCTGCACGAGCAGCTGTGGGGTGAGGGTGAGCAGGCCGTTCCGACCGTGCACCCGAAGATCCTTCGCTGCGCCTCCCGGCCGGTCGACCCCCTCTGGCTCGAGGACGAGCTCGCGGAGATCGAGCGTCTGGTCGAATCCGGGGAGACCGTCGATGTGGTCGCCCGGCTCGCCCGGATGGTGCGCGCGCCGCGCCGGCTCGGAACGACCGCCGCCGAGACCGTCTGACGTTCCGGGGCGGCGCTCTCAGCGGCCGCGCACGGCTTCGATCCCGCTCGTGACCACGAAGGCCCCCGCCGCCACGAGCACGATCGCGCCTCCGGGGGCGAGGTCTGCGTACCACGCGAGGGTGAGGCCGGCGAAGACCGAGGCCAGCCCGATGCCCATGGCGAGGAGCACGGCCGAGCGCATGCTCCATGCGACCCTGCCGGCCGCGATCACGGGAAGCACCATGAGCGCGGCGATGAGGAGGATGCCGACGATCCGCATGGAGACGGCGATCGTCACCCCGGCCAGCCCTGCGACAACGATGTTGAGGACGCCGACCGGGACGCCCGCCACGCGCGCGCCCTCCTCGTCGATGACCGTGCCCGCGAGCGCGCGGTAGAGGAGGAAGACCGTCGCGAGCCCGGCGATCCCCAGCACCGCGACGAGGACGAGGTCGCCTCGCGTCACGGTGAGGATCGAGCCGAACAGGAAGGCGAACAGGTCGACGTTCAGCGCTCCGGCGGCCGACGCGAGCACGACGCCGGCCGCGATCCCCGTGTAGAAGAGGAGCGCGAGCGCCTGGTCGCCGGCCGTGCGCCGGCGCGCGCGGAGCCACTCGATCCCGATGGCGCCCCCGACCGACGCGACGAGCGCGGTCAGCACCGGCGAGATCCCCAGCAGGTAGCCGGCGGCGACGCCCGCGAAGGCCGTGTGCCCGATCCCGTCACCGATCAGGCTCATCCGCCGCTGCACGAGGAAGAACCCGACCGCGGGGGCCAGGAGGCCCACGACCGCCCCGGTCGCGAAGGCGAGCCGCATGAACTCGGACTCAAGCATGAGCGTGAGAGGGGTCGTGCCACTCCAGGGGCAGGTCGCGCGGGTGCCCGTCGAACACGATCCGCCCGCGCACGAGCACGAGCCGCTCCACGATCCCCTCGACGGCGCCGAACTCGTGGGAGACGTAGAGCGTCGTCACCCGGCGGTCTCGGTGCAGGCCGGCGAGCAGCCGCGCCAGCGCCTCCTGCGACTCCGCGTCCACGCCCGCGGTCGGCTCGTCGAGCACGAGCAGCCCGGGCTCCCCGGCGAGCGCCTTCGCGATGAAGGCACGTTGCTGCTGCCCGCCCGAGAGGCGTGCCACCGGCGCGTCCGCGAGCCCGCCGAGCCCGACCTCGGCGATCGCCTCGTCGACGATCGCCCGGTCGCGCCGGCGCAGCGGGCCCACGAGCCCGCCCGA
>Ga0081455_10003747_pt1 | contig 17375 bp, 16 predicted proteins | sample TabmetS3T2R1_FD_70207 | JGI IMG/M metagenome (GOLD analysis project Ga0081455, IMG submission 70207) | Tabebuia heterophylla rhizosphere microbial communities from the University of Puerto Rico - S3T2R1 | ecosystem: Host-associated > Plants > Roots > Rhizosphere ...
CGCGACGCGGCCCGCCGCGGCGGCGCGGATCGGAGTGCCGGAGGGCACGCCGATGTCCATGCCCGGGTGGCACGCCTCCCACGCGCGGCGCTCGCAGAACGGCGAGGTGATCGGGCCGTTGACCGGCCAGATCAGGCTGCCGTTGCCGTGCTTGATCGGGCCCGCGGGGAGGTTGCCCTGCGACTGCTGCAGCGTCGCCTCGATCTTCGACTGCTCCTTCTTCAGCCCCGAGAGATTGCCTTCGAGCTGCTGGCGGTCGGAGCGCACGCCGGCCAGCGCGTGTGCCTTGTCCGCGCGGGTATTGGCCAGCCCCACCTTCGTGCCGATGAGGTCCATCTTGGTGCTGGCGATCTGGTCGCGGCGCTGCTGGACGATCTGGGTGAGGTGCTGCTGGCGGTGCTCGAGGCGATCGAGGCGCTTGGCGGTGGCGGTCGCCTCGGCCTTCGCGTCGCGGACGATCTCGATGATCTTCTGGTCCTGCTCGGAGACCCGCTGCATGAACTCGCCGCGCTCGAGCAGGTCGGCGAAGCCGTTGGACGAGAGCACCACGGTGACGATGTCGGGCTCGTCGGCCTGGTAGAGCTCGACGAGCCGCTGGGCCAGCGCGGCCCGCGCCTGCGCCAGCCGCGCGCGCAGCCGGACGAGCCGGCGGCGCTCGGCGCGCAGGTCCGACTGGATCTTGAAGAGCTCGGCGCGCTTGGCGTCGAGGTCCGCCTGCGTCTCGGCCTGACGGTTCTGCAACGTGCCGATCCGCGACTGCAGGCGGTTGATGCGCTGCGAGTAGGCGGTGATCTGCGTCGTCAGCAGACGCTCGGTGCCCTTGCGGCGGCCGATCTTCCCCTGCGTGATCTGGATCTTTCGCTGCAGCTCGTGCAGGCGGCTGTCCGGCGACGCCGCGCCCTGGGAGAACACCGGCAGCAGCGCCCAGAGCACGAGCGGCAGAACCGCGCACCCGAGCAGAAGGCGTAGGCGCATGCGGCGCCGGATCCTACGATCGCGATCGGACAAGGGTCAACTTGAGGTCCAGAGTTATGTTTCCGGCGCCTACGGGGTTAGCTGTCGGGCTCGCGCAGTGCGCTACCTGGCGCGTAGGCCAGGATTCGCCCCGGTGGAACTCTTGGGTCCCCCGCTCTCCCGCACGCGTGCGGGAGATTCGGCGGCCGGGAACCTATCAGCCTCAGCGGACTCCGACGAACTGTAGGTATCCCTTATCGCGGTGTGGCAAGATCTCATGCATGGCTCGACCCACCACCTTCGGTCGCGATCGCGGGCTGCAAACCCGCATGGTGATCACGCTGTTCCTGCTCGGCGCGGTCTACGCGCTGCTCATCGGCGTGCTCTTCGCCGCGGGCGCGAGCGGGATCACCATCCTCGTCGTCGGCGTGGGTCTGCTGGCCCTGCAGTTCTTCACGTCTGACAAGCTCGCGCTGCGGGCGATGGGGGCGCACGAGGTCTCGCCGCAGGAGGCGCCGCAGCTGCACGCGCTCATCGAGCGCCTGTGCGTGCAGGCCGACCTGGCCAAGCCGCGCATCTACGTCATGAACACCTCGATGCCCAACGCGTTCGCGATGGGTCGCTCCCGCAAGGCCGCCGCGGTCTGCGCGACGACCGGCATCCTCGAGCTGCTCTCCCCCGCCGAGCTCGAGGGCGTCATGGCGCACGAGCTCACGCACATCATCAACCGCGACGTGATGGTCATGACGCTCGCGAGCTTCTTCGCCTCGCTGGCGTCGCTGATCGTGCAGTTCGGGTTCTTCTTCGGCGGCGGCGACGACGATGACGACGGGCCGAGCGTCGCGGTGATCATCCTCGTCTCGCTCGCGGTGTACATCATCTCGTTCTTCCTCATGCAGGCGCTCTCGCGCTACCGCGAGTTCGCCGCCGACCGCGGTGCGGCCGTCATCACCGGGCGCCCGAGCGCGCTCTCCTCGGCGCTTCTGAAGATCAGCGGCACGATGCAGCAGATCCCGCAGACCGACCTGCGGGCACACGCCGAGATGAACGCCTTCTACATCTTCCCGGCGAGCGCGAAGAACTCGATCTACAACCTCTTCTCGACGCACCCGCCGATCGAGAAGCGGATCGCCGCGCTGTCGCGCCTCGAGGCGCAGCTGCAGGGCGCGCCCGCCTAAGCTCTGCCACATGGGCTTCCTCGACGCGCTCCTTGGCCGCAGCAAGGTCAAGGGGCCCGCTCCCGACCGGCTCTTCGCGATCTCGACCGCCTACGTCGGCCTCGAGGCGCAGCAGGGCATCAAGACGCGCGGCGTCGCCGGCATCGTCTTCCAGCCGCTGGCCACGGGCGACTTCCGCCAGATCGTCGACGACATGAAGGAGGTCCTCTCGGGGACCGGGACGGAGATGGGCTCGACGGTCGAGACCCGCGACGACGAGTTCGGCTACCGCTGGATGATCGTCCGCGACCCGCAGATCGAAGACCTCGCCGTCGGCATCAACGCGGTGAGCGACGCGCTGGCGGTCGGCGGCTACCAGGACCGTGTCCTCGCCGCGGTGTTCGCGTTCGAGGATCCCGACGGCAAGCCGCTCTACTTCATCTACAACTACAAGCGCGGCTCCTGGTACCCGTTCGTGCCGGCGCCCGGCGACAAGCAGCGCAACAACGAGCGCGAGCTGCAGATCAAGGCGGCCACGGGCCCGGAGCTGCCCTTCGAGCCCGAGCTCGAGCGGTGGTTCCCCCTGTGGGGCATTCCGATCTGAGCTCGCTCCGAGCGCTCGCGCTCGCTGACGAGGCGCCGTACATCCCGATCCCGCGGCTGCTGGCGCGCGGCGTCGACATCGTGCTCTGCCTCGGCGACCTCACCCGCACCGACCTCGAGCCGCTCGCCGACGTCCAGCTTCCCAAGCTCGGCGTGTTCGGCAATCACGACGACGGCGGCGAGTTCGACGGCCTCGGCATCGAGAACGTCCATTTGCGCAGCGTCGAGGTCTGCGGCCTGACCTTCGGCGGCTTCTCCGGCAGCCACGAGTACCGCCCGGCGAAGGGCACGCGGCTGATGTGGAGCCAGAAGCAGGCGAGCAAACTGCTCAAGGGCTTCGGGCACGTCGACGTCATGCTCAGCCACAGCCCGCCGCTCGGCGTCAACGACGACGCCGGCGATCCCGCCCACGTCGGCCTGCAGGCCCTACGCGACTACGTCGAGCGCGAGCACCCCGCGATGCTGCTGCACGGGCACACCTACCCGCCGCTGCCCGTCGAGCGCCTCGGCGAGACGCAGGTGCGCCATGTGCGCGGGCACCGCTTCATCACGCTCCCTGCGGCTCAGAGGGCGGCGAGCGCCTCGTAGAGCTCACGCGCGGCGGCCTCGCCCTGCTCGAGCGCGGCCAGCCGGTAGGACTCGTTCGGCGCGTGGATGGTGTCGCCCTCCAGCGCGAAGCCGCTGACCACGGTGGGGATGTCCCTCGCCGCGAAGTCGGCGACGACGGGAATCGACCCGCCGCTGCGGACCAGCGCCGGCGCGGCCCCGGACGCGCGCTCGATGGCCCGCGCGGCGAGCGCGATCGCGGGCGTGTCGGGCGGGAACAGCGCCGGCTCGCCCGAGTGAAACGACTCGATCTCGAGCTCGGCGCCCGCCGGCAGCGCGTCGCGCAGGAGGCCTTCGAGGACCGGGAGGGCGGTGTCCGCGCCCTGACCGGGGGCCAGGCGCTGGGACACCGTGACGCGCGCGAGCGCCGGCACCACCGTGCGCGGCTGGCCCGCGTTGATCGCGTTGACGTCGAGCGAGCTGTCGGCGCCGTTTCGCTCGTAGTACTCCGCGCCCGCGCCGGGGTAGGCCGGGCGCGCCCCCGCCTCGGCGAGGACCTCGTCGCCGGGCGGGAGCACGGCCCACGAGTCGCGCTCGGCCTGGGTCGGGGCCACGATCCCGGCGCGCAGCTCCTCGCGCAGGCGGCCGTCGGGCCCGGGGAGGACTGCGCCGAGCATCACGTGCACGGCATGCAGGGCGTTGAGCGCGCTGCCGCCGAAGACACCGGAGTGCAGGTCGCGCCTGGCGGTGCGGACGAGCAGGTTCAGCTGGATGATGCCGCGCAGGCCCACGGTGATCGCGGGCGTCCGCTCGTCGATCATCCCCGAGTCGAAGACGATCGCGCAGTCGGCCCCGCGCTCGTCGGCGCGCACCCAGTCGGCCACCGATGCGCCACCGCATTCCTCCTCGCCCTCGACCAGCACGCGGACGTTCACCGGGAGCGCGCCGGCGGCCGCGAGCGCGCACGCCACGTGGAGCAGCGGCAGGAAGTTGCCCTTGTCGTCGGACGCCCCGCGCGCGTAGATGCGCCCCTCGCGCACGTCGGGCTCGAACGGCGGCGTGACCCAGGCGTCGGGGTCACCGATCGCCTGCACGTCGTAATGGCCGTATATGAGCACCGTCGGTGCGTCGGACCGCGCGGCGCGCAGTTCACCGACGGCGAGTGGGTGGCCCGCCGTGCTCACCACCCGCGCCTCGCCGCCCGCGCGCCCGACCCGCTCGACCACCCACGCCGCCGCCCGCTCGAGGTCGGCGGGGTCGCCGTCGCCCGTCGAGATCGACGGGATGCGCAGCCATGTCAGGAGGTCGTCGAGCAGTCGCTGGTCCATGGCGCGCCACCCTAGATGATCGATTCGGCGCGCCCAGAGCGGGGAACGCCCCTGCCATGGCCAGGCCCATGGACGGCAAGGTGATCGTCGTGACCGGCGCCTCGGCGGGCGTCGGCCGCGCCACGGCGCGCGCGTTCGGCGCGCTCGGGGCCACGGTCGGCCTCGTCGCCCGCGGCGAGGACGGCCTCGAGGCCGCGGCGCGCGAGGTCAGCGACGCCGGCGGCAAGGCGCTCGTGCTCCCGACCGACGTCGCCCACGCCGACGAGGTCTTCGCCGCGGCGGAGCGCGCCGAGGCCGAGCTCGGCCCCATCGACGTCTGGGTCAACGACGCGATGGCGAGCGTGTTCGCGCCGGTGCGGGAGATGCAACCCGACGAGCTGCGCCGCGTCACCGAGGTCACCTACCTGGGCCAGACCTACGGCACGATGGCCGCGCTCAAGCACATGCTCCCGCGCGACCGCGGAACGATCGTCCAGGTCGGCTCGGCGCTCGCCTACCGCGGGATCCCTCTGCAGGCCGCCTACTGCGGCGCCAAGCACGCCGTGCGCGGGTTCACGGACTCCTTGCGCACCGAGCTCATGCACGAGCACCGCAACGTGCGGGTGATCACCGTGCACCTGCCCGGCCTCAACACGACGCAGTTCGGGATGGTCCGGCTGCGCATGCCGCGGCGCCCGCGGCCCGTGCCGCCCGTCTACCAGCCCGAGGTCGCGGCGCGAGCGATCGTCTGGGCCGCGCAGCATCCTCGCCGCCGGGAGCTGTGGGTCGGCGCCTCGACGGTGTTGACGATCCTCGGCAACCGGCTCGCGCCCTGGTTGGCAGACCGCTACCTGGCCCGCACCGGCTACGACAGCCAGCAGACCGACGAGCCGGCCGGTCCCGAACGCGAGCACACCGACTATCTCGACGCACCGTTGCCGGGCGACCACGGAAGCCACGGTCCCTTCGACGACGAGGCGAAGGGCCGCAGTCCCCAGGTGTGGCTCGCCGAGCACCGGCGCCCGCTGGCCGCCGCCGGCGCGGGAGCCGTCGCCGCTGCCGGCGCCGCGCTCCTCAGCCGCCGGTGAACGACGGACCGCGCATCGAGGAATACGCGGTCATCGCGGACGGGTACAGCGCCGCGCTCGTCCATCGGCGCGGCTCGGTCGAGTGGTACTGCCCACAGCGCTTCGACGCCGGCAGCGTCTTCGCGCGGCTGCTCGACCGCGAGCGGGGCGGCCATTGCACGGTCGCGCCGACGGAGCCGCGTGGCGAGCCCGAGCGCGCGTACCTCGACGGCTCGCTGGTGCTGTGCACGACCTGGACCGCGAGCGGCGGGCGCGCGCGCGTGCTCGACCTGCTGGCCGTCGATCGCGACGACCCGGCGACGCCGCGCCGCCAGCTCGTCCGCATCATCGAAGGCCTCGACGGCGAGGCCGAGTTCGAGGTGCACGTCGCGCCGCGCTTCGACTACGGCGAGGCGCGCCCGTGGCTCTACGACGCGCCGGACGGCACCCACTACGCGCTGGCAGGCGACGACGCGCTGCTCGTCGCATGCGCCGGGCTGCTCAGGCGGCGCGAGCGCCACGAGCTCGGTGGGCGCTTCACGGTCGCCGCCGGCGAGCGCGTCCGGCTCGAGGTGCGGCGCATCGCGCCCGAAAGCCTCGACGACGACGAGTCACCCCGGCCGTGCGGCGCGGACGAGCTCGATCGCCGCGCAAACGCGACGCTCGGCTGGTGGCGCGACTGGTCGCGCGGCGCGCAGCTGCCGGAGATCGATCCCGAGGGCGTCCTACGCTCGGCACTCGTGGTCAAGGGGCTCACCAACCCGCGCACCGGCGCGATCGCCGCAGCGGCGACGACGTCGCTGCCGGAGTCCGCCGAGGGCCGCACGTGGGACTACCGCTACGCGTGGGTGCGCGACGCGGTGTTCAGCGCCCGCGCCCTGGCCGACCTCGGCTTCGAGGACGTGGCCGACGGGGTCCGCCACTTCGTGCAGCGCTCGTCGGCGGGCCACGCGGACGAGCTGCGGATCGCGTACGGCGTCAGCGGCGAGCGGCGGCTCCCCGAGGGGGAGATCGCGTCGCTGGGCGGCTGGCGCGGCATCGGCCCGGTGCGTGTCGGCAACGGCGCGGCCACCCAGCGCCAGCACGACGTCCTCGGCCAACTGCTCGACCTGGCGTGGCACGGCCACGAGCGCGGGCACGAGCCCGACGACGAGCTGTGGGAGTTCCTGAGCGACGTCGTCGACCGCGCAGCGAAGGTGTGGCCCGAGCCTGACTGCGGCCTATGGGAATCGCGCGAGGACCCGCGCCACTTCACCCACTCGAAGGTCATGTGCTGGGTGGCGCTCGATCGCGGCATCCGTCTCGCCCGTGACCTCGGCCGCGACGCGCCACTGGACCGCTGGTGCGCCGCCCGCGACGAGGTGCGCGCGGCCGTCGAGGAGCACGCCTACGACTGCGAGCGCGGCGTCTTCACCCAGTCGTTCGACCGCCCCGAACTCGACGCCGCGGTCCTGCGCCTCGGCGCGGTCGGCTTCCTGGACCCGCGCGACGAGCGACTGGTGCACACGGCCGACGTGGTCACCGAGCGACTCGGCGAGGGCGGCCTCGTGCGTCGCCACGATGCCGACGACGGCCAGCCGGGGCGCGAGGGCACGTTCCTGCCCTGCGCCTTCTGGCTCGCGGAATGCCTGGCTGCGCAGGGCCGCACCGACGAGGCGCGGGAGCGCTTCGAGCGCGCGCTTCAGACGCGCAACGACGTCGGCCTGTTCGCGGAGGAGTACGACGTCGGGGCCGGCGAGGCTCGCGGCAACGTGCCGCAGGCGCTCACGCACGTCTCGCACATCCTCGCCGCACTCACCCTCGAGCGCGCTTGAGGTTGCTTTGCAACCGACAGGCCCCGCGGCATTCCGCGGCGACGTACTGTGCACCTGTGCGGACTTACGAGTCCGATTCCCCTCGGACGCTCACGGAGCAGCCGTTCGGCTGCTCCGTGCGCCGCCAAGGACATACGTCGACGATCGAGCTGGTAGGCGAGCTCGATCTCGCCGCTCGCCCGACGCTCGCGGCCGCCGCGGACACCGCGCTCAACAGCGGAGGCGTGGAGACCGTCGTCGCCGACCTCACCGGCGTGACGTTCGCGGACTCGAGCACGCTCGGGTGGCTCGTGGGCGTCGACGCCCGGCTGAAGGTGACCGACGGACGGTTGGTCGTCGTCGCACCGGCGGGCCCGGTCCTCGATCTCCTGCGCATTACGGGGATCGATCAGCGGCTTACGCTGGTACACGACGCCCCGATGCGATAGACCTGCATCGTGGAGCCTGCCGCTCCCTCGCCGCAGCATGCCCTTGCCTCCGTTGCGGATGGCGTGGTCGTCGTAGGGGCGTCGGCGGGAGGCGTCGAGGCGCTGGTGAGCTTTGTCCGTGCGCTGCCGGCCGATACCCGCCAGGCGGTGTGCGTCGTCCTGCACGTCTCGCCCGCCGGAACGAGCGCGATGCCGCAGATCCTTGGGCGCGCGGCGCGCCTGCCGGTGCACAGCCCTGCCGATGGCCAGGCGCTGCTCGGAGGCCACATCTACGTCGCTCCCCCGGACTACCACCTCGAGATCGAGCCCGGACGCGTCCGCCTGACCCAATCGCCACGCGAGAACGGTCACCGGCCGGCGATCGACGCGACGATGCGCAGCGCTTCGCTGGCGTACGGCAGCGCCGTGATCGGCGTGGTCCTCTCGGGGTCCCGCGACGACGGCACGGCCGGCCTGCTGGCCATCAAGCACGGCGGTGGCGTCGCGGTCGTCCAGGACCCGGATGAGGCGCTCTACGAAGGCATGCCTGCGAACGCGATCGCCCATGTGGACGTCGACGCGGTCCTGCCGATCGGTCAGATGGCCGGGTGGCTTGCCATGCATCGCCAGCCCGTCCCGCAGCCGACTGGAGGCAGCGGCGTGACCAACAACCCACACCCACCCCGAGCCGGCGACGCCCCGAGCAGGGCCGCCGTCGGCACCCGCTTCACCTGCCCTGATTGCGGCGGCGTCCTCTTCGAGCAGGAGGAGGGCGGGCTGACCCGCTTTCGCTGCAGCATCGGCCATGCGTTCTCGATCGAGAGCCTCGCCGACGGCCAGGCGCACGCGCTCGAGGGCGCCCTCTGGACCGCCGTGCGCGCGCTTGAAGATCGCTCCGAGATCCTGCGTCAGCTGGCCTCACGCATCGAGGGCACGGGCAACCGGCGATCCGCCAAAGCGTTTAATGAACAGGCCGACGACGCGCTGCATCGCGCCGGCCTTGTGCGTGCGGCCATCGAGTCCGCCCGGGCGGTGCCGGACGCGGAGGCCGAGGCGGCATCCTGAGCGGAGGTGAGCCATGGAAGCCGAATCTGAACCTGAACCTGAATCTGAAGCAACATCGGACGCCCCACTCGACGTCCTCCTCGACTACCTCAAGCGCACCCGCGGCTTCGACTTCACGGGCTATAAGCGCACGAGCCTCGAGCGTCGGATCGCCAAGCGCATGCAGGAGGTCGAGATCGAGTCGCACCTCGAGTACCTCGATTACCTCGAAGTGCACCCCGACGAGTTCGCGTTCCTCTTCAACACCATCCTCATCAACGTCACGGCCTTCTTCCGCGACACCGCGGCGTGGGACTACCTCGCGTCGGACATCGTTCCGCGCCTGCTGGAGTCCGTCGGCGACGGCCCGGTCCGCGTCTGGTGCGCCGGCTGCGCATCCGGCGAGGAGACCTACACGATGGCCATGGTCCTCGCCGAGGCGCTTGGCGAGGCCAAGTACCTCGAGCGGGTGAAGATCTACGCGACCGACGTCGACGAGGAGGCGTTGACCGAGGCCCGCCACGCCATTTACCCGGCCAAAGCGATGGACCCGGTGCCCGAGGCGCTGCGCGAGCGCTACTTCGAGCGCGTCGAGCAGCGCTACGCCTTCCGCAAGGACCTGCGGCGCACGGTGATCTTCGGCCGCAACGACCTCGTCCAGGACGCACCGATCTCCCGGATCGACCTGCTCGCCTGCCGCAACACGCTGATGTACTTCAACGCCGACACGCAGGCGAGCATCCTCAGCCGCTTCCACTTCGCGCTGAACAACTGGGGCTACCTGTATCTGGGCAAGTCCGAGATGCTCATCACGCACTCGGAGCTGTTCAAGCCGGTCAGCCTCCGCCGGCGCGTCTTTACCAAGGTCGTGCGGCCCACGCTGCGCGACCGGCTGCTGCTCGCCCACCCGGTGCCGATGGAGAGCGGCGGTGAGATCGGCGGGGTGGTGCGCGAAAGCGCAGTCGACGCGGCACCGGTGGCGCAGATCGCGCTCGACGCGGACGCCAACATCGTGCTCATCAACCATCAGGCGCGGCTGCAGTTCGGGTTGTCGACCGCCGACGTCGGGCGGCCGCTGAAGGACCTCGAGCTCTCGTATCGCCCCGTTGAGCTGCGCGCCAACATCGAGCTCGCGCACGCCGAGCGCCGAACGGTGGCCCTCTCGCACGTGTCGATGACCATCGCCGGCGGCGAGGTGCGCGAGCTCGAGGTGCACGTCACGCCGCTCCACACGGGCGACCGCACGCTGGGGACGTCGGTGACGTACGCCGACGTCACGTCCCAGCGCAGGCTGCAGAACGAGCTCGAAGGCTCAAAGCGCGAGCTCGAGAACGCCTACGAGGAGCTGCAGTCGACGGTCGAGGAGCTCGAGACGACCAATGAGGAGCTCCAGTCCACCAACGAGGAGCTCGAGACCACCAACGAGGAGCTGCAGTCCACCAACGAAGAGCTCGAGACGATGAACGAGGAGCTCCAGTCCACCAACGAGGAGCTCGAGACCATCAACGACGAGCTGCGCCAGCGGACGCTCGAGCTCAACGAGGTCAACGCGTTCCTCGAGACCATCCTCACGAGCATGGGAGTGGCGGTGACCGTGCTCGACAGCAACCTCACGGTGCAGGTGTGGAACGCCCACTCGGTCGACCTGTGGGGCCTGCGTCCCGAGGAGGTCGAGGGCCAGCATCTGCTGGGACTGGACATCGGGCTCCCGGTCGACCGTCTTAAGGCCCCGCTGCGCCAGATCATGCGCAACGGCGACTCCCGGGTCGAGCTCACCCTCGACGCGACCAACCGCCGTGGGCGTGCGATCAACGTCCGGGTGGTGGTGCTGCCGATGAGCGTCGACGGCGGCGACGTGACGGGTGCGATCCTGCTGATGGAGGAACTCACGCAGCCCGCGAGTTGACGCGGGAGCGCGTTTCCAACGTCAGCGCGCGGGTCGCCGCGCAGCGCCGCAGGATCTCCGCGCTGCGGGCGATCTGCCGATCGCTCAGAGTGCGGATCTGTTGGACCCGTTCGGCGAGAAGCCTCGCGTCGACGCGCGCCGTCGACACGGGTCGGGGCAGCGGGCGGTGTGGGCCGTCCTGCAGGACCGTGACGACCGGAATCGGCCGATCGCCGTCCTGCGCGGGCATGGATGGGTTGGAGTCATGGCGCAGGATCCACGCGCCGTCGTCGCGGCGCACGACCGCGCCATCACGCGCGAGCTCGCTGAGCGCCAGCGTGACCGTCGGGCGTCGCGCGCCGACGAGGTGCCCGAGCGCCTCATGGGTGAGCTCGAGGGGCACGACGACGCCGGTCGGGCCCATGCGGCCCCAGCGCTCCGCCAGGTGCCACAACAGCGCACGGATCCGAAGCTCCACGCGCGGGAGCTGCGAGACCGCGCGCTGCTCGGCAGCTCGCGCGGCCTGACGCGCGCCGCGCGCGATGAGGCGCGAGCCGAGCGCAGGCCAGACGTGGAGCGCGGGCAGGATCCGTTCGTCGAGGATCGCGACCGTCGCCTGGCCGCTCACGTGCCACCGCTCGGAAGTGGACAGCAGCCCGTCGCCGTTGCGCCCAAGGGCAACGATGTCGCCGGGGCCGAGCAGATCGGTCGTGAGCGTTCCCGCGAGGTCGAGCTCGCGGACGATCAGTCCCCCGCAGACAATGAGACCGAACGGCGCGTGCATGTCGCGGACGAGCGTCTCCGGAACCCAGGATCCCGATGACAGCTCGACCGTGGCGACGCCGACGCGATCGCGGGCATGCGCGGCCCCGTCAGGGCCGAGCGCCTCGGCGAGATCGGCGTCGATGTCGAGCAGGCGCTGCCAGCGGGTGATGGGCTCCTCGGGAACCTCCCCCATGGGCACCGTTTGTACCACGCCCGTCAGTCCGACAGGTGGGATTTCATCCCCGTGATAGCCAGTAGATCGCGCACGGCACCCGGAGCAGTGGTGACGGTGAGCCGCGCGCCGGAGGCGTCGGCGGTGCGCTTGACCTCGGTAAGCCAGTGCAACGTGCTCGAGTCGGCGAACGTGACGTCGGTCAGGTCGACGACGAGCGCGTCGGGCTTCTCGGTGCCGAGTGCCTGGTGAAGCACGGTGTCGAGCGGCGGGCGCGCCGCGATGTCGACCTCGCCGGCGAGCACGATCTCGGCCGCGCCGTCGCGGCGCCGCAGCTCGCACGTGAAGGTGTCAGCGCTCGGCTTGAAGCGATCCGGTTGAGGGAGCGCCATGCACTACAAACTACGACGCCCCAAGACCTCTCCCCAGCCTCGATGTTGCTTTCCAACGATCAGTGTACGGCCGGCTCTCCGGCGTCGGCGCCGGCGCCGGCGCACGCCTGAAGCCGCTCGACGCAGCGGCGCAGGATGCGCGAGACCTGCATCTGGCTGATCCCGACGTGGTCGCCGATCTGCTGCTGGGTGAGATCGCGCTCGTAGCGCAGGCGCACGACGAGGCGGTCGCGCGGCGACAGGCCGCTCATGAGCGAACCGAGCAGCGCGCGCGCCTCGGCCTGCGCGAACCCCTGCTCGACGACGCCGATCGCGTCGCCCACCATCCCGTCGTCCTCGTCCTCGCGACGCGGTGCTTCGAGTGAACCCGCCCGCCTGGCGCGCTTGGCCTGGAGCGCTTCGAGGACGTCTTCGTCGCTGACCCCAAGGCGCTCCGCGATCTGATCGACCGTGGGCTTGCACCCGTGCTCGCGCTCGAGCGCGGTCGCTGCGCGCCCGACGGCGAGCGTCAGCTCCTGCAGGTCGCGCGGCACGTGGATCGTCCACGTGCGGTCGCGGTAGTAGCGCTTGATCTCGCCGACGATCGTCGGCACGGCGTAGGAGGAGAAGGCGCGGCCGCGGGTGACATCGAATCCGTCGATCGCCTTGACGAGCCCCAGCGACGCGACCTGGAAGACGTCGTCGAAGGGCTCGCCGCCGCGCTGGTAGCGCCCCGCGAGGCTGCGCGCGAGCGGCAGGAACCGCGTCACGAGCAGCTCGCGGTCGACGGGGTCGCGTGCGTCGTCGTAGCGCTCGAAGAGGGCGCGGTCCTCCTCGAGGCGTCGCTGGTCAGCCGCGTTGACGCGGCGCCGTGTCACAGCGTCAGTGCGCGACGGCAACGTGCTCGCGCAGCCCGGTGGCCTCGGCGCCCGCCTTGGCGGCCTCGGCCTGCTGGAGCTGGCGGTTGACGTGGTCCCAGTCCAGGTTGCGCAGGAACGCCTCGACGTACTGCTTGCGTCCGTCGGGCGTGGCGCCGAAGTCGCGCACGTACGCGTGCTCGTAGACGTCGAGGGCGAGCACCGGGGCCATGTTGTAGACGGCCCAGAGGTTCTGGGTGTCCATGATGTAGTTGAAGATCGACCCGTCGTTGAGGTCGTAGCCGACCATCACCCAGCCGCGGGCGGCGGATGCGGCCTTCTTGAGCGCGTTCAGCCAGCCCTCGACGCCGCCCGGCGTGAACTCGTCCTCGAGCAGTTCGGCGAAGCGGCCGTTCGGGTCGCCGCCGCTGCCGCCGAGATGGCCGAAGTAGAGGTCATGGTTCTTGAAGCCCAGGAGCGCGAAGGTGTAGTCGACGCTCACCGCGCGCAGCGGCGAGTAGACCTGGTTGCCCTCGATCTCGGCGTAGTCGAACTCGTTGAGGATCTTGCGGCACTCGTTGGCCTTCTTCGCGTAGCCCTCATACAGCTTGTAGTGGTCCTCCATCGTCTGTCTGGAGATCCCGTCGAGGTCGCGGTCGAACGCAGGGAACTTCCGGGGCTTGAGGTCGGTCCAAGGCATGTCGTGGTCCTGTTCGTCGGAGTCCGTTCTCCACGGGGCGTTCCCGATCGGGCGCGCCCGACGCGCGGCCCTCAGACCGACGTTGGCTTCGAACACCCCGCGTGAGAGCCGAATCCGACGCTGACGCGCATGCCTTCGCCGCGGACGCTGCAGATCTCGCAGAAGTCCGCCACCGACGCGAGGATGCACAAGCCCAGGCCGAGCCCTCGGCGGCCGGATTGCACAGCCATCCCGCTCCCGCGATCGCTCACGGTGACGCGGATGGCTCCGTCGTCGCCGGCCACTTCGAGCCGTACCGGACCGGGCGGACCGTTCTCCGGATAGGCGTGGAGAACCGCGTTGGTGAGCGCTTCAGAGACAGCGAGTCGGAGGTAGTCGAGCGCGCGTCCGTTCAGCCCGCGCTCGGCGGCGTCCGCAGTCGCCGCGCGGCGCAGCCGGCCCACCTCGTAAGGCGTTGCCGGCGCCGACCAGTGCGAAGGCGGCGTGTCGTCCATAAGACCGGTCTGCCCGCCCCCTCCGCGCGTAACACACCGATCTCGGGTAGCCCGACCGCATGAGCAAGCCAAACGTTTCGGTCTTCACGCTGCAGCGCCTTCACGCGTGGGGGGTGCGGCGTATCTACGGCTACCCCGGCGACGGGACGAACGGGCTGAACCTCGCCTTCCACCAGATGGGCGACGAGGTGGAGTTCGTCCAGGTCCGACACGAGGAGCTCGCCTCGTTCGCCGCGTGCGCGCACGCGAAGCTCACCGGCGAGGTAGGTGTCTGCATGGCGACCTCGGGCCCCGGCGCCATCCACCTGCTCAACGGGCTGTACGACGCGAAGCTCGACAACGCGCCGGTCGTGGCGATCGTCGGCCAGCAGAAGCGGATGTCGCTCGGCGGTGACTTCCAGCAGGAGGTCGACCTGCGCGCGCTCTACAAGGACGTGGCCGGCGAGTACCTGGGCGAATGCAACGATCCGCGCCAGGCCGCTCATCTCATCGATCGCGCGGTCCGCATCGCACGCGCCGAGCGGACGGTCACCGCGATCATCATTCCGTCGGACGTCCAGGAGATGCCCTACGAGGAGCCGCCGCGCGCGCATGGGGCGCTGTTCGCGGGCGACCCGGGCTACCACGACCCGCTGATCCGTCCCGGCGACGAGGAGCTGCGGCACGCAGCCGAAGTGCTCAACAGCGGCTCGAAGGTCGCGATCCTCATCGGGCAGGGCGCCAAGCACGCCACCGACGAGGTCATCGAGGTGGCCGAGGTGCTGGGCGCCGGCGTCGCGAAGGCGCTCAACGGCCGCGCCGCGGTGCCCGACGACCTGCCGTTCGTGACCGGCTCGATCGGCCTGCTCGGCACCAAGCCGTCGGCGGACATGATGGAAGGCTGCGACACGCTGCTGATGGTCGGGACGTCGTTCCCGTACTCGGAATGGCTGCCGGAGCCCGGCCAGGCGCGCGGCGTGCAGATCGACGTCAAGGCGAGCAAGCTGGGCATCCGCTACCCCGTCGAGGTCGCGATGGTCGGCGACGCCGCCGAGACCTTGCGCGCGCTGCTGCCCCAGCTCGAGCGCAAGGAGGACCGGTCGTGGCGCGAGGAGATCGAGGAGAACGTCGGGCGCTGGTGGCGGCTGCTCGACGAGCGCTCGCACGTCGACGCCCAGCCGATCAACCCTCAGCTCGTCTTCCATGAGCTGTCGGGCCGCCTGCCCGACCGCTCGATCGTCCTCGCGGACTCCGGCTCGGCGACGAACTGGTGGGCGCGACACCTGCGGCTGCGACGAGGCATGGACGCAGCGCTGAGCGGCACGCTGGCCACGATGTGCCCGGCGGTGCCCTACGCCCTGGCGGCGAAGCTCGCCTACCCGCAGCGGCCGGTCATCGCCTGCCTCGGCGACGGCGCGATGCAGATGATCGGCATCAACGGGCTCATCGACCTGGCCAAGTACCAGGATCGCTGGAGCGGCCCGCTCGTCGTCGTCGTGCTCAACAACGGCGACCTCAACCAGGTCACCTGGGAGCAGCGGGTGCTCGCGGGCGACGCGAAGATGGAGACGACGCAGGACCTGCCGCCGTTCGACTTCGCTGCCTATGCGCGCCAGCTCGGGCTCGAGGGCATCCGCGTCGAGTCGCCGGACGGGGTCGGCCCGGCGTGGGACCGTGCGCTGTCGATCACCGACCGCCCGGTGCTCATCGACGTCGTCACCGACCCGGAGGTGCCGCCGCTGCCGCCGCACATCCGGATGGAGCACGCGCAGGGGTTCGCCCGCGCGCTGTTCCACGGCGACGTGGACAGCGGGCGCATCGTGCGCCAGTCGATCCGCGAGAAGGTCAAGGACCTCGTCACGCGATAGATGTCCAGGGTCGAAGGCACCGAAGCCGAGGCCCGCACACTGCCCACGGACGGCCTCGAGTCCGACGGAACGTTGGAGTGGGACGAGACGACGATCGTCCTCGTCCGGGTGCGCGCCGACGGGGCGACCGGCGTCGGCTACACGTACGGCGACGCCTCGGTGGCCGGGCTCGTCGAGGACAAGCTCGCGCCGGCCATCGAGGGGCGCGACGCGCTGGCCGTGCCGGAGTGCTGGACCGCGATGCACGCGGCGCTGCGCAACGCCGGCCAGGCGGGGGCGGGCGCGATGGCGCTGTCGGCGGTCGACCTCGCGTTGCACGATCTGCGCGGACGCCTGCTCGGCGCGCCGGTCCACCGGTTGCTCGGCACGGCGCGTGACGCCGTGCCGATCTACGCCAGCGGCGGCTTCTGCTCGTGGGACCTCGAACGGCTGGCGGAATGGTGCGCCGAATCGGCCTCGGCCGGGCGGGTGAAGATCAAGGTCGGCCGCGACCCTGGTCGGGATACGGACCGCCTGCGCGCCGCCCGCGCGGGCGCCGGGGACGCCGAGCTCATGGTCGATGCCAACGGCGCGTACGGCACGGTCGCCCAGGCGGACCGGTGGGCGCGGGAGTTCGGCGAGGCGGGCGTGCACTGGCTCGAGGAGCCGCTGAGCTCCGACGACCTCGAGGGCCTGCGTTCGCTGCGCGACCGCGCGCCGGCCGGGATGGCGATCGCGGCCGGCGAGTACACGTGGTCACCGATAGGGGCCGCGCGGATGCTCGAGGCGCGCGCGGTCGACGTGCTCCAGCTCGACGTCACGCGCTGCGGCGGGATCTCCGGCGCGATGATGATCGACGCGCTCGCATGGGCGCACGGCGTGCCCACGTCGCTGCACTGCGCCCCGGCGGCGTCGGTGCACGCGGGCGCAGCGATGCGGACGCTGCTGCACCTCGAGCACTTCCACGACCACGTCCGCGTCGAGGATGCCGTCTTCGACGGCGCGCCCGCGCCGGACGGCGGCGAGCTGCATCCGTCCGAGCGCCCCGGCCTCGGGCTGGAGGTCCGGCCGTGAGCGTCGAGCGCGCTCTGCGCCATTGCATCCGCGGCGAAGTCCGCTTCGACGAGGCCTACCGCGCCGTGTACTCGTGCGACTCGTCGAACTACCGCCAGGTGCCGCTCGGAGTGGTCTGCCCGCGCGACGCCGACGACATCGTCGCCGCGCTGCGGACGTGCCACCGGCACGGGACGCCGATGACCTTCCGCGGCGCCGGCACCTCGCTCGCGGGCCAGACGACGAACGCGACCGTGATCGTCGACACCTCGCGCCACATGCGCACGATCCTCGACGTCGACCCGGATTCGCGGCTCGCGCGCGTGCAGCCCGGCGTCACGCGCGACCAGCTC
>Ga0081455_10003748_pt1 | contig 17371 bp, 16 predicted proteins | sample TabmetS3T2R1_FD_70207 | JGI IMG/M metagenome (GOLD analysis project Ga0081455, IMG submission 70207) | Tabebuia heterophylla rhizosphere microbial communities from the University of Puerto Rico - S3T2R1 | ecosystem: Host-associated > Plants > Roots > Rhizosphere ...
CGAGCGGCGATGTTGCCGCCCTCGCCGCCACTGCCCTGATCGCCCGAGCCCTCGCCGCCGCCGCCCTGATCGCCCGAGCCCTGGTCGCCCGAGCCCTGATCGCCCGAGCCCTGATCGTCGCCGTCCTCGCCCTGGTCGTCTGAGCTCTGCTGGTCCTCGCCGGAGCCGCCCTCGTCTTGACCCTGCTGGTCCTCGCCGCCCGAGCCCTGCTCATCGTCGCTCGGTTCGTCGCCTGGATCGTCCTGCTGGTCGTCCGCCGGACCCTTGGTGTCGTGATGTGCCGCGCCCTTGGGGCCCGAGCCGCTCTGGTGATCGTCGCCATCCGACGGGGCCGTGGCGGCGGCCCGGATACCCCCATGGCCACGCGCGAGTCGCTCCTGGAGATCGGAGATGGCCGGGACCGGTGCCGGCACCGGTGCCGCAGGCACCGGATGACCTCCGAAGAGCCGGTCGAAGGCATGACCACCGACCCCGCCGACCGCCGCGAACGCCGATCCACCGAACACGACGAGCGCGGCGGCGATCGCCAGGACCCGTCGCAGGGTGCGACGCGATGTTCGCTGCACGTCGCCGCGGGTCGTGCTCGTCCCGTCACGCACGTCCGGGATCGTCTGGCGATCGGGCAGGCGTGCCAGCAGCTCGGCCAATGCAGCCTCACCCTCGGGGACGTTCCGCCCGCCGAACGACTCCAGGCTCGTGTGAAGCGAGCGCAGACCGGGGTCGAGGAACGGCACGTTGGTCACGCGTCCTCCTCCTGGCTCAGGAACGTTCGCATGGCACCCAAGGCTCGCCACTGCTTCGCGTTGATCGCCCCGGTCGTGCCCCCGATCACCGAGGCGACCTCGGCGTTGGTGAGACCGGCGAAGTACTTCAGCTCGATCACGAGGCGTTGCTCCTCGGGGAGTCGCTCGATGGCCTCCAGGAGCGCCATCCGATCGTGCGCGCCCGTCTCGACACCCCGATCGGGGAGCTCGTCGCGCGGCTCCGACCGCGCCGACCGGCGGATCTCGTCCACGGCGACGTGCCGTGCGATGCCATAGAGCCAGGCGGCGAACGGCGCACCGGTGTCACGATGGTCTGGAAGCGCCTTCCAGGCTCGGAGGAAGGTCTCGGCAACGATGTCCTCGGCTGCTGGTTCGCCGGCACGGAACGACGCCAGCCGAAAGACGGCTGGGCGGGTGCGGCGATAGAGCTCTGCGAACGCATCTCGGTCACCCTGTTTCGCGGCTTCCACGAGCGCGACCTCGGCGCGGCGTCGTGCCTCGTCGAGATCGTGGACCTCACCGTTCCCATCGCTCGGGACCGCCGGGATGTACGGCGCCTCCGGGATCGAGGAGATGGAGCGGGGGGAGCGCTGGGCGTTCACCCGTGAGGTATCGGCGAGAACCTCCGGTTCGTGAAGGCTCCTTGGCGGTCAGACGTCTCCCGCCGCGGGCAGCGGCCGTCAGAGGATCTCGTTGATATCGCCGGCCAGCTCCGCGAGCTCGACCGTGACGAGTGCCGCGAGCAGGCAGCGTCCGAGCCACCTCACCGGGGTCGAGCGCCAGAGTGGCCCGAGCGAGGGCACCGCCCGATGGAGGAGCCAGATCGTCACCAACACGATGATGGCGGCAAGTCCGATCGGCCCGGTCAGTGCCACCAGAGCGAGGGGGAGGATCCCGACGGCCCACACCCAGGATCGACGGACGAACGAACCGTCACGGAGCTGGCGCTCCACCACGAAGCTCAACACCACGCCGTACGCCGCCGGGATCACGGTGAACATCACGACGGCCAGGGGGAGCGGCTCCAACAGGGTGAAGTCCAGGCCGCCGGGCCGGATCACGATCGCCCCGCCCACGACGCCAGCGACCCCACCGGTGACCCAGGGCCGCCACCGAGCCGGGAGCCAGCCCCTCACCCCGAGATAGACGAGGCCTCCCAGCATCCCCACGAACGCCGTGAGCCCGAGGAGGAACACCGTCGCCCCGCTCACGATGCCGATCGTGAAGTCGTCGTCGGTCTGGAGGCCGTGGAGGGACGGTGACGATGTGAGCCGAAGGACGAACATCGCGATGCGCCCGCCCATACCGCCGACAAGGGCACCGGTGACGAACCCCCCGAGCACCCCCGCCGCGAGCCACCGAGCCGAACGGACGAAGTCGGCTTCGGTATCCGTCCGGCCGAGGACTTGGCTCATGCGCACATCGTGCGAGGGCGGCAACGCCCAGACAACTACGCGAACACCACCGACGCTGGTCGTGCCAGCACCACGGATCCGGGCGGACCAAGCGATGGTGTTCGACCGGGAACCTACCGGTGAGCTTCGGCGGAACGCCGCAGGAACTCGTTGCGGTCCTCGATCAACGTGCGGAGATGGTGTCGTACGAGCGGTTCAACGAGCACGCCGATCACCCCGAGCGGCGCATCGAACGTCACCAGGTCCTCCATCGAGGGCGAGTCACCCACCTCCGTGAATGTGTGCTCGTGCCGGAATCGAGCGAACGGCCCGCGCACCTGTTGATCGACGAATCGGCGTGGCCGATCTAGCTCTGCGATCTGGCTGGTCATGGTCCAGGTCACACCGAGGTGACGAGCACGCCACGTGACCTCATCGCCGAGGTGAAGTGTGCCGCTCGTGACGCCACCGATCGCGCGCTCACCGAACCTCGCCATCGAGGCCTGGTGTGCGTCGACGCTCAGTGCCAGCTCGAACACGTCCTCGATCGATGCGGCGACGCTCGTTCGGCACTCGAAGCGAACGGTCATGAGACCGCAAGCCTAGCCTCGGGGTTCGCGGTAGCCTCGGTGGACCGTGGAGACCGGGCGGCTCGAGACGTTCGCGGACGGCGTCTTCGCGATCGCCGCGACGCTGCTGATCCTCAACGTCGACGCGTTCGTTCGATCGTGTCCCACCGATGACCCTACGTTGGCAGGCCACCTGCTCTGTGGTTGGCCCTCGTACATCGCGTACGTCGTCAGCTTCCTGACGATCGGCATCATCTGGGTGAACCACCACACGGTGATGAATCAGATCGCCCGCGCCGACCGGACGTTCCTGATGCTCACGGTGGGGTTCCTGATGGTGGTGGCGTTCATCCCGTTCCCGACCGGGCTCGTCGCCGAGTTCGTGACGAAGTCTGGAGGTCGCGCCGCGACCGTCACCTACGGGATCACGCTCACCCTGACGGCCGTCATGTTCAACGCGATCTGGTTCTACGCGGCGCGGGGTCGGCGATTGTTGCGCGATGACGCCGACGAGCACGTCGTCCGCGGGATCTCCCGGACCTTCGTGTTCGGACCGTGGATCTACTTGGGGGTCACGATCGTCTCGGCGATCAATCCGCAGCTCGGAGCGATCGCCTTCGGGTTGTTCGCGCTCTTCTGGGTGATCGAGAGCTCGGTCTTCGGGCGAGACCGCTCACCCGGCGACGTCAGCTCGTGAGCGGACCGCCTCATCCCGCATCGGCTCTCAAGGCTCGGCGCTCCCACGCCGAGGTTGACACCGAAGGAGGCATCTCTAGACTGTGATGACCATGTTGACAAGTCTGCTGTTCGGACGCAGCGACCTCGTACTTATTACGTAGGCGCGGCCAGGCCCTCGAGGCCTGCTGTCCGCGCCGCCCACCCCGCGCACACCGCGGGGTTTTTTGTACCCACGATCCACATGAACCGCCTGCGAACACCGGGCGTCGGCCCGGAGATAAGGAGACCGCCATGAGGTACGAGTTCGAGCGAGACGGCGCCGTTGTCGCCAGCGTGCTGTGGGAGGGCCCCGGCCAGGTCACGGTCGAGGCCGAGGAGTCTTCGACCCGCTCCGTGGTCGACCGCTACCTGTCCTCGGACGTGACGTACCTGGGCGGTGGGTTCGACTTCGCGCCCGAGAGCGAACAAGACGTCCTGCAGATGCGGCGACGTGACTGGACGCCGTGGGAGTTCGAGCGCGCGTGTCGGAACCTCGCGCATCGCCTGGACGCTCACGTGCGCCGCGTCGAAACCGGCCCGGTCGAAGAGCCGGTGAGGCTCCGCGACGGCGGATCGATGGCGCGTGCCGGGACGGCGAGATGACCAAGATCACCGGTGCGGAAGCGGTCCTGCGGGCCCTCGAGCAGGAGGGCGTCGAGGTCGTCTTCGGCATCCCGGGCGGCGCGAGCATGCCGCTGTACGACCCGCTGGTGGACAAGAGCCCGATCCGTCACGTCCTGTGCCGGCACGAGCAGGGTGCGGGCCACGCGGCCGAAGGCTACGCGTGGGCGACGGGCAAGGTGGGCGTGTGCATGGCCACGTCCGGTCCCGGCGGGACCAACCTCGTGACCCCGATCGCGGACGCGAAGATGGACTCGGTGCCGATCGTCGCGATCACGGGGCAGGTTCCGACGCCGGTGGTGGGCAACGACGCGTTCCAGGAAGCCGACATCACCGGCATCACGATGCCGATCACGAAACACAACTTCCTGGTGAAGGATCCAGCCGACATCGTCGAGACGGTGCGCGAAGCGTTCCACATCGCCTCGACCGGTCGGCCGGGCCCCGTTCTGATCGACCTTCCGAAGGACGTGTTGATCAACGAGGTGGCCTACCAGTGGCCCGACAAGGTCTCGCTGCCCGGCTACAAGCCCACGATCAAGGGCAACAACCGGCAGGTCAGCGAGGCGGTCAAGCTGATCCTCAAGGCGAAGCAGCCCGTGCTGTACGTGGGGGGCGGCGTGATCAAGGCCAACGCTCATCGCGAGCTGTTCCGCCTCGCGACGGCCGGGCGCCTGCCGGTCGTGACCACCTTGATGGCTCGTGGGGCGTTCCCCGATTCCCATGAGCTCTGCCTCGGGATGCCGGGCATGCACGGCAACTACACCGCGGTGACCGCGATCCAACAGGCCGATCTGCTCGTGGCACTGGGTTCACGGTTCGACGACCGCGTCACCGGCAAGCTGGCCGCGTTCGCGCCGCACGCGAAGGTCGTGCACGTCGACGTCGATCCGGCCGAGATCGGCAAGAACCGCGTGGCCGACGTGCCGATCGTGGGCGACTGCCGCGACGTGATCGCGAAGATGGCCGACGCCCTCGAGAAGCGCCAACAGGAGACCGGGGGCGTCCCAGATCGAACCGCGTGGCTGACGCAGCTGGACGCCTGGAAGACGGCCCACCCGTACCGCTACGACCAGCAGCCCGACGGCCCGTTGAAGCCGCAATACTGCGTGGAGCGGCTGCGCGACCACGCCGACGCGGACACGATCGTCGTGGCGGGCGTCGGCCAGCATCAGATGTACGCGTCGCAGTACTGGCGGTTCGAGCATCCGCGTCACTGGATCAATTCCGGCGGCCTGGGGACCATGGGGTTCGCGGTCCCGGCAGCGATGGGCGCGAAGGTCGGGCAGCCCGACAAGCGCGTGGTCGCGATCGACGGCGACGGCTGCTTCCAGATGACCGCACAGGAGCTCGCGACGAGCGCGACCGAGCGGATCCCGTTCGTCACCGCGATCCTCAACAACGGCTACCTGGGCATGGTGCGCCAGTGGCAGGAGCTGTTCTTCGACGAACGCTACTCCGGCGTGTGGCTCGATCCGAACGTTCCCGACTACGTGAAGCTCGCCGAGGCCTACGGCGCGGTCGGGCTGCGCGTGGAGTCGCCCCAGGAGGTCGACGCCGCGATCGACAAGGCCTATTCGATCACCGACCGCAGCGTGGTGATCGACTTCCGCGTCGACCCGACCGAGATGGTGTTCCCGATGGTGCCCTCGGGCGCGTCCAACGACGACATCATCCTGGGGCCCGAGGCCGTGCAGCCCACGACCGATCCGGCGGAGGCACCGATCGCATGAACGGCAACGGAGCGACCCACACGATCTCCGTCCTGGTCGAGGACCGCCCGGGTGTGCTCACCCGCGTGGCCGGGCTCTTCGCGGCGCGAGGCTTCAACATCGACTCGCTCGCCGTGGGCCCCACCGAGACCGTGGGGCTGTCTCGGATGACGATCGTCGTGAACGTCGAGACGAAGCCCCTCGAACAGGTCACGAAACAGCTGAACAAGCTCGTGAACGTGATCAAGATCCTCGAGCACGATCCCGGGTCGGCCGTCGAGCGCGAGCTGATGCTGGCGAAGGTCCGCGCGCACGGCGACGCCCGAGCCCGGATCATGGAGATCGCCGAGGTGTTCCGGGTCAACATCGTCGACGTGACGGCCTCGACGCTGACGGTCGAGGCGGCCGGCAAGCCCGCGAAGCTCGAGGCGCTCCGCGAGCTGCTGGCCGAATACGGCATCGTCGAGCTGTCGCGAACGGGGTGCATCGCGCTCGCGCGCGGGGAGCGCGGGATCAAGGAGCGAACGCTGCGGAGCGCGGCGAGCTGAGCTGAACGGCGACCCAGTAGTCTGAGCGAGACTAGCCGCGAACCACGACGAACGAAGGGACCGGGGAAACCGAGATGGCGACGATCTACTACGAGAAGGACACCGACCCAGGGGTCCTGGCGGATCAGAAGATCGCGGTGCTGGGGTTCGGCTCCCAGGGCCATGCCCACGCCCAGAACCTGCAGGACTCGGGGTATGACGTGCGCGTGGGGCTGCGGCCCGGTTCGTCGAGCCGTGCGGGGGCCGCCGAGGCGGGCCTGCGCGTGCTGGACACCGCCGACGCCGTCGCCGAGGCGGACGTGGTGATGTGCCTGTTGCCCGACACCGCCCACGGCGCCGTCTACACGACCGACATCGCCCCGAACCTGAAGGACGGCGACATGTTGATGTTCGCCCACGGGTTCTCGATCCACTTCGGCACCGCCTCCCCGCCCGCTGGGGTCGACGTCACGATGATCGCTCCGAAGGGACCCGGGCACCTCGTGCGCCGCACCTACGTCGAAGGCAACGGCACGCCGGCTCTGGTCGCGGTGCAGCAGGACGCCACCGGCAAGGCGAAGCAGCGGGCACTGGCCTACGGCGCCGCGATCGGCTGCGCGAAGCCGGGGATCATCGAGACCACGTTCAAGGAGGAGACCGAGACCGATCTGTTCGGCGAGCAGACGGTCCTGTGCGGCGGCATCAGCGAGCTGATCCGCAACGGGTTCGAGACGTTGGTGGAAGCGGGCTACCAGCCCGAGATCGCCTACTTCGAATGCCTCCACGAGCTGAAGCTGATCATCGACCTGATCTATGAGGGCGGCCTGTCGTGGATGCGCTACTCCGTGAGCGACACGGCGGAGTGGGGCGACTACCAGAGCGGACCGCGGGTGATCGACGAACACGTCCGCGAGCAGATGCGCGGCGTCCTGTCGGACATCCAGGACGGCAGCTTCGCGAAGCGGTGGATCGGCGAGGCCGACGCCGGCTTCGGCGAGTTCCTCCGACTTCGGCAGCAGGCGCAGACGTCTCAGCTGGAACAGGTGGGACGGCAGCTGCGCCAGATGATGCCCTGGTTGGAGAGCGAGCGGAAGGTGCCACCGACATGAGCGACAGCGACGTATCCGACGTAGCACGAGCGGTCCCCGCGACGTCCGGTCCGACCGGCGACCGGGTCCGCATCTTCGACACCACCCTGCGCGACGGGGAGCAGGCTCCCGGGATCGCGCTCACGAAGGCCGAGAAGGTCGAGATCGCCGAGCAGCTCGCGCGGCTGCAGGTCGACATCCTGGAGGCCGGGTTCCCGGTTTCATCCCCCGGCGAGTTCGACGCCGTGGCCGAGATCGCCTCGACCGTGAAGGGGCCGGTGATCGCGGCGCTCGCGCGGACCGCGACCGGTGACGTGGAGCGGGCGGCCGAGGCGCTCAAGGGCGCCGATCGCTGGCGGATCCACACGTTCATCTCCACGAGCGACGTGCAGCGCGAGTCGATGCTCAAGATGAGCCCGCAGCAGGTGCTCGACGCGATCCGCGAGAACGTGACGCTCGCGAAGAGCTACACGGACGACGTCGAGTTCAGCGCCCAGGACGCGACGCGCACGCCGCTCGAGTTCCTGCTCGACTGCTTCGCCCTCGCGGTCGAGTGCGGCGCCACCACGATCAACGTGCCGGACACGGTCGGCTATGCGACGCCGACGGAGTTCGGCGAGCTGATCCGCATCGTGCGCGATCGCACCCCCGACGACGTCGTGATCTCCACGCACTGCCACAACGACCTGGGCCTCGCGGTCGCGAACTCGCTCGCGGGCATCGAGAACGGGGCCGGCCAGGTCGAGGTGGCGGTCAACGGGATCGGCGAGCGAGCCGGGAACTGCTCGCTCGAAGAGATCGCGATGATCGTGCGCACGCGCGGGCAGGCGCTCGGACGCTCGCACGACCTCAACATCAAGGAGATCACGCGCACGTCCAGGCTGGTCGCGATGACGACGGGCTACGGGGTACAGCCGAACAAGGCCGTGGTGGGCTCGAGCGCGTTCGCACACGAGAGCGGGATCCACCAGCACGGGGTGCTCAGCAACCGCGCGACCTACGAGATCATGGACCCGGTCGAGATCGGCCTCGAAGGCAACTCGCTCGTGTTGGGCAAGCACTCCGGCCGGCACGCGTTCGTGGACGCCCTCGCGAAGATCGGTGTGACGCTCGACGACGCGCAGCTGAACCGGGCGTTCGCACGGTTCAAGGACCTGGCCGATCGAAAGATCCAGCTCACGGACCAGGACCTGCAGGCGATCGTCTTCGAGGAGGTCGGCGCCGGAACGGAGGACGCCCTCGTCCTCGAGGCGATCCAGGTCGGGGGCGGCACGCACCTCGCCCCCACGGCGACCGTGAGGCTCCGCCGCGGTGACGAGACGCTCGAGGAGTCCGCGATGGGCGATGGCATGATCGACGCCGCGATGGGCGCGATCCAGCGGGCATCGGGGGTCGAGGGCCGGCTCGTGCACTTCAACGTCTCGAGCGTGACCGGGGGCACGGACGCGCTGGGAGATGTGGTCGTGCAGATCGACGTCGGCGGCCGGCGTGTGACGGGTCGCGGCGTGGCGACCGACGTGGTCGAGGCCAGCGCACGCGCGTACCTCGCGGCCGTGAACCGGGCGCTGCAGGTCGCGGGTACGGAGTCGCCGGAGCCTCGGAAGGCCTCGAACGAGGAGACCCCGTGACGCTACAGCTCGAGGTCGAACCGGCGCCTCGCCGCCTGCTCGACGCGGGAGGAGCCGGGCACCGGATCGGGGTGATCCGCGGCGACGGCACCGGCCCGGAGGTCGTCGCCGAAGGCCTCAAGGTGCTCGACGTCGTGAGCCGCGCGGAGGGGTTCGCGGTCGAGCTCATCGAGTTCGACCTCGGGGCCGACCGGTTCCTGCGGACCGGGGAGGTGCTCCCCGACGACGCTCTCGCGGGCATGCGGGAGGTGGATGCGATCTTCCTCGGGGCTGTCGGCGATCCCCGTGTTCGTCCCGGCATCCTGGAACGCGACCTCTTGCTGAGGACGCGGTTCGAGCTGGATCAGTACGTGAACCTGCGACCGGTGATCCGGTACCCCGGGGTGGAGACGCTCGTGCCGAGCCACGGTGAGGGCGACGTGGACATGATCATCGTCCGCGAGAACTCCGAGGGCCTCTACGCGGGGGCGGGCGGGTTCCAGCGCAAGGGCACACCGCACGAGATCGCGATCCAGGAATCGATCAACACCCGCCACGGCGTCGAGCGCATCGTTCGGTACGCGTTCGAGCTCGCGATGCGGCCCGACCGCCGCAGGAAGCTCACCCTCGTCCACAAGACGAACGTCTTGACGTTCGCCGGCGACCTCTACCAGCGCGTGGTCGACGAGGTGGCGATCGAGTACCCGGACGTGATGACCGACTACGTGCACGTCGACGCCGCGTGCATCTACTTCCTGGACTGGCCTGCGAGGTTCGACGTGATCGTCACCGACAACATGTTCGGCGACATCATCACGGACCTCGGGGCGATGATCCAGGGCGGCATGGGCATCGCGGCCGGCGGCAACATCAACCCAGACGGTGTGTCGATGTTCGAGCCGATCGGTGGCACGGCGCCCGACCACGCCGGGCTCGGGACGATCAACCCGCTCGCGGCGATCGGGGCGGTGGAGATGCTGCTGCGAGAGCTCGGCGAGGAACGCGCCGCCCACCGGGTGGACCTGGGGATCCGCGCCGCCACGCAGCAGATGAAGTCGATGCGCGCGGGAGAGATGGGGTTCACGACGTCGGCGGTGGGCGACCTCGTCGCGGAAGGCGCGGCGTGAGCATCAACGCACCTCGGGTGGAGCTGTACGACACCACGCTCCGCGACGGCGCCCAGCAAGCCGACCTGTCGTACACGGTCGAGGATCGCTTGCGCATCCTGCACAAGCTCGACCAGGTGGGGTTCCCGTTCGTGGAAGGTGGATGGCCGGGCGCGAACCCCCGAGACACCGAGTTCTTCAAGCTGGCGACGAAGGAGACGCTGTCGACCAGCACGTTGACCGCGTTCGGCATGACGAGGCGCGCCGGCGAGCGCGCCGAGGATTCGCAGGTGCTTCGCGATCTGCTCGACGCCGGGACCGAGGTGGTCTGCCTGGTCGGCAAGGCGTGGGACCTGCACGTGACCGAGGCGCTCCGAACGGACCTGGGTGAGGGGGTCGCGATGGTGCGCGACTCGGTCGCGTTCCTCCACGGGCAGGGGCGCCGCGTGTTCTTCGATGCCGAGCACTTCTTCGACGGCTATCGGGCGGACGCCGAGTTCGCGATGGCGGTGCTCGCCGCGGCCGAGGAGGCCGGCGCCGAGCGGCTGGTGCTCTGTGACACGAACGGGGGGATGTTGCCGTTCGAGCTCGCCGGCACCGTACGTGACGTCGCCGGGCAGGCGAGCGTGAAGCTCGGCATCCACGTGCACAACGACGCCGGCTGCGCCGTCGCGAACTCGCTCGTCGCGGTCGACGCGGGCGTGTTCCAGGTGCAGGGGACGATCAACGGCTACGGCGAGCGCACCGGCAACGCCGACCTGATCCCGATCACGGCGGACCTCGTGTTGAAGATGGGGGCCACCGACGCCCTGCCGGAGGGCGCGGTGGAACATCTCACGGAGCTTGCGCGATACGTCGCCGACATCGCGAACCTCGCACCGGACTCGCGGCAGCCCTATTCGGGGCGCTACGCGTTCACGCACAAGGCCGGCCTGCACACGAGCGGGGTCGCGCGCGTGTCGCGTGCCTACGAGCATGTGCCCCCGGAGATCGTGGGGAACCGGCGCGGCGTCGTGGCCTCCGACTACGGCGGCGGATCCACGATCCGGATGAAGGCGACCGAGCTTGGCCTCGAGCTCGCCGACGGCGCGATCCCCGCGGTCGTCGAGCAGATCAAGGAACGCGAGTCGCACGGCTACGCGTTCGATGTGGCCGAAGCGTCGCTCGAGTTGCTGATGCGCCGCGGAACCGGCTGGCGGCAACCGTTCTTCGAGGTCGAGAGCTATCGCGTGCACGTGGAGGAACGCGTCGGCGACGACGAGCCGCCGCTCGCGGAGGCGACCGTCAAGGTCCACACGAAGGGGACGCGGCACATCGAGTCGGCCGAGGGCCAAGGGCCGGTCGGAGCGCTGGACAACGCGCTGCGGAAGGCGCTCGCGAACGACTACCCGGAGCTCGAACACATCGGGCTGGAGGACTTCCGCGTGCGGGTGCTGGGTGAATCGACCGGGACCGGGGCGGTCGTTCGCGTGCTGATCGACACCTCGAACGGCGAACGCGAATGGACCACCGTCGGCGTCAGCGAGAACATCCTCGAGGCCTCGTGGGAGGCTCTCGTCGAGGCGTACACGTACGGCTTGCTCCACCCGCGTGAGCATGCGGAAGACTGAGGTGCCCGTCGCGCTCCGCGACGCGACCGTCGAGGACGCGCGAGCGATCGCGCAGGTGCACGTCCGCTCGTGGCGATGGGCGTATCGCGGGCAGATCCCGGACGGTTTCCTCGACCGGCTCTCCCTGGCCGAACGGGAGGCCACGTGGCGTGCGAGGCTCGTCTCGGCCGGAGCCGGGCGGCGATGCCTGGTCGCCGAGGAGCCGGGCGGTGAGGTCGTCGGGTTCGCCGCGTTCGGGACCCCAGAGGGCGGATCGGCGCGCGATGGGACACCCCCGGGAACAGCGGAGATCTTGGCGCTCTACCTCGAGGAACGTGCGGCCGGGACCGGGGTCGGCAGGCGGTTGCTGGGGAGCGCGACGGAACGCTTGCGTGACGATGGATGGACCCGCGCTTCCCTATGGGTGCTGGAGTCGAACGAGCGCGCGCGACGGTTCTACGAGCGTGCCGGTTGGACGTGGGACGGCACCACCAGCGAGCATCGGTTCGACTGCGCCAACCGTCCGATCCTGCGATACGTCACAGAGTTGTGACGGGGTCGGCCGTCGGCGGCGCTAGCGGGGACCGCCGTTCGCGCTGACGACGCGCACGATGGCGTTCTCGATGTGGATCGAACGTGTCTTCGAGATCCCTCGCGACAGGATCGAGAACTCGGCCCACGCGTCCTCCCGCTGGAGCCACACCCAACCCGAGAGCGCCGAGACCTGATCGAGGGTTCCCGTCTTCGCTCGGATCCGCACGTCCTCGAGGCGATCCTCGAGGGTTCCCTGCCCGCCGCGAGCGAGCGTGTTCCGGAGCACGTCGCCCCAGGGGGCGGCGTCGGCCGCCCAGAGCAGGCGGACGATGCCTTTGGCCGTCACGCGGTTCGCGTAGGACAGACCCGACGAGTCGTAGGCGAGCACGTGGACACCGTGGGAGCCCGCGAACCGCCGGATCGCCTTGGCGCCCCGAGCGATCGACCCCGGCGGGCCGATCGCTCTCGCACCGAGGTACTTCCCGAAGACCTCCGCCCGGAAGTTGCTGGAGATCACGTTCATCCGATGCATCACGTGGCGCAGCTCGTCGCTGCGGATCGTGGCCAGGGCGTGCAGCGAACCGGGGGGCGAGCCCATCCCCGGCTTGCCGCTGACTCGGATGCCGTGGCCTCGGAGCTTGTCGGTCAGCGCCGCCGCAGCGCGTCGTTCGGGATCGCGGATGTGCGTGCCGCTCGGCCCCACGTTGTACCGGAACGTGAGCGCCGTGGGCAGCGCGATGTACGACGCCGGGAAGTAGTCCTTCCACCCTCGTGCCCACCAGTCGCGCGCGAACGGTCCCGTCGCACCGAAGACACGGCCGCGGACGCGCCGGAGCCCTCGGGCCCGGAGCGACTGCGCGAGCGCCGTCATGTCGTGCGCGTCGATCTCCGGGTCACCGTGCCCCACGATCCACAGGTCACCACGAAGCGCCCCATCGGCGCCGATCGTCCTGGTGGAGAAGACCCTCGTTGGGATCGTCGTTGTGGCGGAGACGCGGTGCAACAACGCCATCGACAACAGGAGTTTCTCGTTCGAGGCGGGGGGCCGGGCGACCCAGTCCCGGTGGTGATACAGGACGTCGCCCGCGTACCCGATCACGACGGATACGGGCCCGTCACCCACGACGTCGTCGATGCGCTGGACCCACTTCGGCGGCTCGGCCCGCGCGGAGGTCGCGAGCATCGCCACGGACAGGGCCAGGATCGGGACGAGCGGGAGCGATCGACGATGCACGGGCCCCACGATGGTACGGGCTTCCGGGCGCGTCGACGTCGTTCCCCACGTCGGTCGAATGGCCCATATCCGGCATGGGGACTTCCGGAACCCGGCCCGCGTCCGCTAGCCTGCAGCCTCGTCGCGCCCGAGCGATGACCCACGACCGAACCGACGGAGGTACGACGATCGCGCAGCACTTCCCCGCCATAGGTCAACGTCGATCGGTCGCGATCTGCCTGGTCTCCGCCGTGTTCGCCACGTCCACGGCGGCCCTGGCGACCGGCACCGTGCCGGCACGTGCGCGTGAGGTCGCGCGTCGCGCGACCTCCACGTATCACCTCGCACCCGGCGTGAAGCTCACCACGATCCGTCGCTTCAGCGTCCCGCTGGAGATCCGGGTCCTCACCGTGAGCCAGGGCCACGGGTCGGTGCTCGACCTGTTCACGCCCGCGCCGAGCTACCCGGGCTACGCCCGTCCCTCGGCCATGGGGGCCAACGGTGGGGGGATCGCGACCGTGAACGGCGATTTCGCCGCCCGGGACGGGCGACCCAAGCACCTGTCGATCGTGGACGGGGAGATGTGGACCTCGGGGATCCAGGACGGGCCGGCGTTCGGCGTGACGAGCGACGGATCCCGCGCGTACGTCGGCAACCCGGACATCGTGATGCAGGCCAAGCGCGGTACCCATGCCTGGAACATCGCCAGATGGAACGCGGGGGGGCCGAAGAAGTCCTCGATCACGGGATTCTCCCAGCGCGGCGGTGGCTCCGAGCGACCGCCCGGCGACCCCTCGCCGAGCACGTCGGACGCACGGTTCTGCGCGGTCCGCCTGGTCCCGACGGGCGGGTTCACCTGGACCGGTCCCGGTCAGGCCGGGATCACGCGCCCCTACACCGTCGATGCCCAGCCCGAACCGTGCCCGAAAACGCCGATCTCCATGGGAACGGAGTCCGGCGCCGTCGCGCTGGCGGCTCGGAACGGCCGGACGGGGGGTGACAGGATCAGGTCGCTTCGCCCCGGCGATCCGATGCGTCTGACCTGGGTCGTGAAGGGGTGGCCGGGCGTGGTCGACGTGATCGGCGGCAAGCCCATGTTGCTGCGGGACCGTCGCAACGTGGCGCCCGGGTACCACCCGGGAGCCTCGTACTTCTTCGGCTACAACCCTCGGACCGCGATCGGCATCAGCAAGGGGTGCGTCGATACGGACACGACTACGATCTGCCGCACGTTCATCGTGACCGTCGACGGCCGTCAGAAGATGTGGTCGAAGGGGATGCGACTGCCCGCGGTCGCCGGGGAGCTCAAGGACCTGGGGGCCGCGTGGGCGATGAACCTCGACGGAGGTGGTGGCACGGTGATGTGGGTGAGCACGCGTGCCCCCGCCTATTGCGAGCACGCGATCGATGCGGGGGGGTGCCTCGTGAGCCGGCCCTCCGACGCGAGCGGAGAGCGATCCTCGGTCGTGGCCCTGGGGGTCCGTCCGGCGCCCGACTCCGGTGAACCGCTCGCCCCGAGGTGAGGCCCCCGCCCTTGGGCTATCTGTAGACTGTCGACCATTCGGCCTCCGGGGTCAGGGTGGCCGGACGAGACGGTCCGCTGATCAGGGGGTGTGTTCGTGAACACGATCGATCGGTCCCACCTCGCGCAGCTCATGGAGCGGGAACGACAGGCGTTCCGGGAGCGGCATCCTCGCTCCGGGGAGCTCGCCGAGGCGGCCAAAGCGAACCTGCTGTTCGGCGTCCCGATGAACTGGATGGTGCGCTGGCCCGGTGACTGGCCGGTGTTCGTCGAACACGCCGAGGGGGCGCACTTCATCGACGTCGACGGCAACGCGTTCGTGGACTTCTGCCTGGGGGACACGGGGGGCATGGCTGGGCACGGCCCGAAGGTGTCCGTCGACGCGATCGCCGAACAGGCGGCCAAGGGCATCACCCTGATGCTGCCTACCGAGGACGCGGCATGGGTCGGCGCCGAGATGACGCGCCGCTTCGGCGTTCCCTTGTGGCAGTTCTGCCTGACAGCGACCGATGCGAACCGGTTCACGTTGCGGTGGGCGCGCGAGATCACGGGTCGTCCGAAGACCGTCGTCCACAACTGGAACTACCACGGCTCGGTCGACGAGACGATGGCCCAGCTCGACGATGCGGGCGATCTCGTGCCGCGCGCGGGGTTGATCGGGCAGGCCGCGCCGCTCGACATCACGACGAGGGTCGTCGAGATCAACGACCTGGGCGCGTTGGAGGCAACGCTCGCCCCGGGCGATGTCGCCGCTGTGCTGTTCGAACCGGCTCTCACGAACATCGGGATCGTCCTGCCAGACGACGGGTACCACGAGGGTGTGCGGGAGCTCTGCACGAAGTACGGGGCGCTGCTGGTGATCGACGAGACCCACACGATCTGCGCGGGTCCGGGCGGGTGCACGCTGGCGTGGAACCTGCAACCCGACATCGTGACGATCGGCAAGACCCTCGGAGCCGGCATCCCGAGCGCAGCCTTCGGGATGACCCAGGAGATCTCGGATCGGATCATCGAGCACACCGATTGGCGGAACTCCGACGTCGGTGGAACCGGCGGCACGTTGGCCGGGAACGCGCTGTCGCTCGCCGCGATGCGGGCGACCCTGGGGGAGGTGCTCACCGACGCGGCGTTCGAGCGCATGATCGGGCTGGGGGAACGGTTCGAACAGGGCGTCCAGCAGGTGATCGAGTCACGGGAGCTGCCGTGGCACGTGACGCGGCTGGGATGCCGCGTCGAGTACCTGTTCCGGCGGGACGTCGCCCGCAACGGCGCCCAAGCGGCCGCCGGTCAGGACGAGGAGCTCGACACGCTGATCCATCTCTACATGTTGAACCGTGGGATCCTGATGACCCCGTTCCACAACATGTCGCTGATGTCGCCGGCCACCACGGCGGAGGACATCGACCGCCACTCCGAGGTGTTCGCGCAGGCCGCGGACGAGCTGGTCGCGAGCTGAGCCGGCGCCGATCCGAGGGGAGACCTGCCGGCGCTAGGCGTGGCCGACGCGGAACCGGCGCATGAACGCGACGAGCGCCTGCACGCCCTCGGGGGGCATGGCGTTGTAGATGCTGGCGCGGATCCCTCCGACGCTCCGATGCCCCCGCAGCTCGATCAGGCCGTGGTCGCTCGCGGCCGCCGCGAAGGCGGCATCGAGCTCGGGCGAGGGCAGGCGCCAGGTCACGTTCATGTGGGACCGCGAGCCCGGGTCGGCGTGGCCCCGATAGAAGCCATCGCTGTCGTCGATCGCCTCGTAGAGCGCACTCGCCTTGCTGTCGTTGATCGCCGCCTGCGCTTCGAGCCCGCCCACATCGTCGCGGAGCCACCTGGTCACCAGCATCAGTACCCAGATCGCGAACACCGGTGGCGTGTTGTAGAGGGAGTCGTGTTCGACGAACGTTCGATAGTCCAGCATCGTGGGCAGCGTGTCCGGCGCGCGATCCAGGAGATCACGTCGAACCACGACGACCGTGACACCGGCCGGCCCGGCATTCTTCTGGGCGCCGGCGAAGATCAGCCCATACCGCCCCACATCCACCGGTCGTGACAGGAAGTCCGAGGACATGTCCGCCACCAGCGGCACCGACACTGACGTGATCTTTTGGACGCGCGGGGGTATTCCGAGCGCGCTGGTCAGCCTTCCAAACCGATACATGCATTCGCCGGTCGAAATGATCAACCTGAAAGATCTCGAGAAAATTCCACAACTCCTCGCCGCCTTTTGCACCAGCCTGAAGCGCTCTGAACAGTTCAAAGTTGTAATCTAGCGCCCAACCGGGTGAACACCCCTTCCATTCAATTCCAGAATTTGAGCAAGAGATTCGGCTCGGTCCAGGCGTTAGACCGAATTTCGCTGGAGATTCGCAAAGGAGAGTTTTTTTCGCTGCTTGGACCGAGTGGTTGTGGCAAGA
>Ga0081455_10003749_pt1 | contig 17365 bp, 13 predicted proteins | sample TabmetS3T2R1_FD_70207 | JGI IMG/M metagenome (GOLD analysis project Ga0081455, IMG submission 70207) | Tabebuia heterophylla rhizosphere microbial communities from the University of Puerto Rico - S3T2R1 | ecosystem: Host-associated > Plants > Roots > Rhizosphere ...
CACCCCCTGCCACCCTGCGCCCGCTGGGGCCCACGCCTGGGGTCGGCACGCACGCCCCACGCTGCCCGCCTAGCGCAGGCCTGGCCAGGACGGCGGCCGGGCCGCCAGCGCTGGCCGCCAGACGGCGGCGGCTGGCCCTGCGCGGCTTGGGTGATGGGCAGGCAGCGCCGTTGGGGCGGCGGGGGGGACTGATTCAAACGCGATGAGCCTGCGCTGAAGAGACTGATACAAAAGCGCTTGCAACCCTAGAGGCGCAGCGGAGGGGCGGCGGCTGAGATGGGTGCACACGATGGGACAGCGCGCACGAGTGAGAGACGCGTGCACACGCGTGCGGTCATGGAGCGTGGAGCACGCGGCGAAGGCGAGGGGTTGCTGCACCACGGGAGCAGTGGGACGCGCTGGGGGTGCGCGCAGGACGCCGGACAGCCTTCCCTCCCCACCCACCGACAGCGCGAGGAGGGCCTCAGGCTCAGGACCAGACGACGGCTACCGGGGACGGAGCGACCCACCAGGCACGGTCAGGCAGAGGACAACGCAAAGGCTTCCTGGCGGACTCGCGCTGGAGCAATCGGGGGTGGGCCAGCTGCGAACTTCAGATGCCGGAGGATCTTGCGGATCACCTCGCCCTGCGTGATAGCGGCGATGATCCGCAGCGCCCCCCGCTGACAGAACGGGCAGCGCGCCATATCCAGCGCAAAGACGCGTTTCAGCAGTCGCGCCCAGCTCCAGCGCGGCGATGCCGTGTCGGTCTCCTCGTCCTCCAGGCCCTGCTGACGCGGCGTTGGGATGATCGCCCCGCGCAGGCTGCTGTGCGGCGCCAAACAGCCCCCATAGCGCACCAGATGGACGCGTGGCAGGGGCACGAGCGCGGCCAGCTTCTCCAAGAGTTCCATTGGCGAAAGGCGAATGCCCGTGGTCCCGTCCGACCACGGGTGGGTGAAGGTATAGACGAGATCGCCGTTAGCGTCTTGGGTGAGGCGCTCCAGGGACACGGCGCCGCGGGCCATATACCGGATCAGGCGCTCCAACTGATCCCGCCGGTGCGCGGGGACATGGGTATTGGCGTGCAGCGAAAAGCCATGGACGCTGGCACAGCGTGTCCCGATGAGCGTTGGCACCTCGCCCTCGTGGCCAAAGCCGGCGCCAATGCGCCGCTCCACGATGCGGGGGGCACACAAAAAAAGCGCAGGTGCCGCATGCCCCTGGCGCTGGGGTCAGGGGCAGCGCCCAGCGCCAGGCACACCCATCGTGGCAGGTCCTGGGTTCATCTTGGGGAGCCACAATCATGCGCGCCGTCCGTGCCCATCTCAGTCCTCAAATTCCACGGTACGGCAGACCCCGAGTTTCGATGGTGGGAATGTAGGCGCTACAGCGGGTATGGGCGGAAATCCAGCCTGCGACTACCCCGGAGCAGTCGAGATAGCCACGCGTTGGGCCGAGTACAACGGGTGTGTTGGCGAGTTGAAACTTGGCGATAAGCCGAAGTACGATCTTAACACTGCGGTAGACGGCAAGGAGACGACGGTGAACAAGTTCCAGCAATGCCCGAACGGCATTGCTGTGGAACTGTGGACTTTAGAGGGTGTGCCCGCACCACGTAGCTGTGTGCCCCGCCGATCGGAGCGTGAGCACCGTGATCTCCGGTGGCATCCCCAGGCGCAGGGGGAGTCCAAACGTGCCCAGACCCGGATTGACATACAGGAAAGCGTCTGTCTGAGAGCATGCCCCAGGCTCTTCGCTGGAGGGAGACGCTGCGAGACCGTATGGGAGGCGATACAGGCCCGCCACAAACGGCGTGAGGAGCCTGGCCGGACTCCACTGGCGGTTGCCGAGCGCAAAGCGTAGCTGACCACCATGCGTATGGCCCGCGAGGCTGAGTGCGATGCCCAGTGCCGCGGCCCGCGGAAACGTCTCGGGGTTGTGCGAAAGCAGGATGTTGGGGATGTCAGGCCGCACCAGCCCTTCGATGCTGTGCAGCAGGGAGGACGGTTCGCCTGGGCGGGCGCGCTCGCGTCGGTCGTCGACCCCAATCAGATTGAAGTGGCCGCCGCGCCAGGACAGTTCCACACACTGCTGCCGCAGCACATGCATGCCGTAGCGCGCAAAGAGCGCCTGTCCCCGTGCTTCCACCCCGGCCCAACGCTCGTGGTTGCCGTGGCACCCCCAGACGCCCATGGGCGCCCGCAGCCGGCTCAGCTCGGCGATACAGTCTTCGAGGGGGTCATGCTCGTTCGAGATCAAATCGCCGGTGAGCACGGCCAGATCGGGCTGCACGGCATTGCTCATGTCGACGGCGCGCCGGATCGCGGCGCGGGGCATGAAGGCCCCGATGTGGATATCACTGAGGTGGACAATGCGCAGCCCATCCAGATGTGGAGGTAAATCCGTGATCGGCACCTCAACGGTGATGACGCGATACCGGAGCCGTCCCACTGTGGCACCATACACCGTTGCCAGGAAGGGCAGACCGCCCGCCAGCCAGACCACGTAGCGGAAGACGGTGTGCCGAGCCGGCCCGACGCGCGCCCACTGTGCCACCGGCAGGGCCGCCATGGCGGGCCGCGAGAACCACGCGAGGCTCTCCATCGCCATCATGGCGAGAAAACTGAGACACGACGCAATCAACCAGAGTTGGACCACCGCTCGCCCCCACGGCCCGAACGCCCGCCGAGGGAGGACACGGACCCGCAGCATGTCGAGGGCTGCAGCCAGCACGACGAGCGCGGCCACGATCCAGAGCCCCTGCAACAGGGTGCGCGGTCCTGGCCAGGCCACGGCGTCGATCACACGCCACGCCCGGCCAAACCAGAAGGACTGGACCAAGGGCGTAAGCGCCAGGATGACTATGAGAAACAGGCGAAAGGGCCTGGGTCCTCGCATGCGGTAGCTCTCCACTCAACCATGGTGAGGTGCACTTGTCATGCAACCGGGGGGCCAGCCATACGCCTCCTGGGAGGTTCCCCGACGCGTCTCGGAGGAGAAGCATGGACCCCACAACCACATGCTGCCCCAACGTGGCATGCCCGGCCCGAGGCCACATCGGTCCGGGCACTATGGGTACCCAGGCATGGAAGGAGAGGCGCTGCCGCTGCACGCCGTGTCGCAAGACGTGCAGCGCCACCACAGGCACGGCCTTCTCGCGGCTGCGCACCACGGCAGAGACGGTCGTCCTCTGCGCTGGACGCCCCCAAAGCACCACGGGCGTCCCTTAGGGGCACGACAACGCCTGGTGCGCGCTGCCGCTCGTGACCACGGTGCAGGGCGGAGCTACCGTGGGGTACAGGCCAGGAGATAAGGCAATTTAGTTGCGTACGGACGTGAAAAACTTCTCAATAGCCGCAATGTGGGCATCGGGGGTCTGCAGCCCGGCGCGCATGGTATTCACCGACAGATGCGTCGATCCGAGGGCACCCCAGTCCTCAGCCTGCTGCGCCCAGGTATCCGGTGTGCTGTTGGCTATGCTAATGCGCCCTTCGATGCCGATGCTGGCTGGATCACGTCCGGCAGCCCGCGCGTAGCCACGCATGCGCTCAAGCGTGGCCCGCCCCACGTCATCAGGCGCAAACTGCGGGAACCAGCCATCCGCCAGACGTCCAATGCGTTCGATCACCGCTTCTATACCGGGTCGCCCACCACCAAGCCACAGGGGAATAGGACGCTGGATCGGCAGCGGGTTGAGGCCAGCGTGGCTAATGTGGTGCCAGCGCCCATGGAAATCGACCACTTCCTGCGTCCACAGCGCCCGCATCACGGCAATTTGTTCCTCAGAGCGCTTGCCACGATTGTGGAAATTCTCACCCAGAGCCTCATATTCCGCCGCGTTCCAACCAATCCCAACTCCCAAGCGCAGGCGTCCACCGCTCAACACATCGACTTCCGCCGCCTGCTTTGCTACCAGCGCCGTTTGCCGCTGGCCCAGAATAATGACCGCCGTTACCAGCTCGATACGTTGGGTCACAGCCGCCAGGTACCCGTAGAGTACAAAGGGCTCATGAAACATATCGTGCTTCGTATACGGCCCCTGCCACCCCTGGTAATGCGCGGTGTCCACTCCCAGGACATGATCAAAGACTATCACGTGTTCATAGCCTATGCCCTCAGCGGCCTGCACGAAATCGCGTACCGCCTTGGGATCAGCCCCTATTTCGGTTTGTGGGAAAATTACGCCCAGTTGCATCGTTTTGCTCCTCTCGTGGTCTCTGCGCCATGCCAGCCCAATGCGTTGCTACCCTTTGGTCGCCCCTGCAGTGAGGCCAGACACATAGTAATCGAGGAAGATCACGTATACGAGCGCGATAGGTACCGATCCCAGGAGTGCTCCAGCCATCAACCCACCCCAGTGGTACACATCGCCCCGAATGAGCTCCCCGACCACTGCAGAAGGGATGGTCTTTTCATACGAATCGGTGACGAACGTGATCGAGTAGAGGTACTCGCCCCACGCCAATGTGAAGCTAAACAGCGCGGCGGTGATGATGCCTGGAATCGCCACGGGCAAGACAATGCGCAGCAGCGCTTTGATGCGGGTGCAGCCGTCGACCAGGGCACATTCCTCAATTTCCTTGGGAATCGTGCGGAAATAGCCCATGAGCAGCCAGGTGCAGAAGGGCACTAAAAAGGTCGGATACGACAGCACCATGGCCCAGCGCGTCTCCATGAGCCCGAGTTGACCAATGACATGGGACAGGGGGAGGAACAGCAGCGACGGTGGTACCAGGTAGGTGATGAACACGGATGAGCCAATGGTCTCCGCGCCTTTGTAGCGCAGGCGCGCCAGGCTATACCCAGCCATGATGCCGATGGAAACAGAGATGACGGTCACCATGGCAGCTACCATCAAGCTATTCTGGACCCAGATGAGAAAGTCGGTCTTGTCGGGATTGATCAGGTTAATATAATGCTTCAGCGTCGGTGCCATGTTGAACCAGAAGGGATTCGCTTTGGGGTCAAAAATGTTGCGGTCCTGTTTGAATGACGTGATGGCCATCCAGTAAAAGGGCAGCAACACAAAGACCAGGAAGAATAACGTGGGCAGATAGAGCCATAACAGGCGCTTCCCGAATCGTTGAAACTGCGCCGCGCTCATTCGTCTGTCCCCTTCCGAATGAAGTGCAGTTGTACGATGACGGTGACAACAAGCACCGGGAAGAGGAAGAGGGCGATGGCAGCACCTTCACCAAGCTTGGAGCTCGCCAGACCAGTCTGATACGCCAGCGTCGCAAATAAGTGGGTCGAGTTCGTCGGACCGCCGCGCGTTAAGACATACACAATATCGAAATCGGCAAACGTAAAAATGATGGAAAACAGCATGACCACCGAGAGAATGGGTTTGATCAAAGGCAGGGTCACATGCCGGAAGCGACTGATGGCCCCAGCGCCATCGACCTTGGCGGCGTCATAGAGGTCTTGCGGAATGGCGACCAGCCCGGCCAGAATGGAGATGGCAAAGAAGGGGGTGCCACGCCAGGCATTGACGAGGATGACCGAGACCTTGGCCCAGAAGGGATCTCCAAGCCAGTTCGGTCCCTGGGTAAACAGCCCCAGATGTACCCCGATCCAGTTAAAAATGTTGTACTGGGGGTCGAGCATCTTCCACCAGGCGACTGTGCTCAGGGCGGTCGGCACGATGAAGGGCAGCAGCACCGCACCACGAAAGAAATTTTTCCCGCGCACAATATGCTGCATGAGCAGGGCCAGGGCCATGCCCAGGCCCACTTTCAGCAGCAAGGCATAGAACGTGAAGATGAACGAATTCAGGACCGTGTGTATGAACACCGGCCACTGCAGCAGGGCAATAAAATTCTGCAAGCCCACGAAGTGACCGGCTTTCCCGACGATTTTATCACTCACGGCAAAGCTGAGAGCCACCAGGAATGGGTACGCCACCAGGCCGAGAATGAGCACGCCAGCCGGCGCAATGAGGGCATATCCCAGGAACCATTCCTTTTCCAGATAGCGTAGGGGAGACGCCCACCATGAGGAGCGGACGGGCTGACGTTCGAGAGTTTTCGCAAGATCAACGGTGGCTTTCATAGCAGTTCCTAGCCTCACGAGACATCATCAGGTGCGTCATAACACCAAAGAGCTAATTATGCCTTAGCGGAGTAGATCCGCTGCAGCTCGGCCTCACCCCATGATACCGCTTCGTCCAGTGACTTTCGTCCAGTGCAATAGTAGGTAAACATGTTGGGCACGATCCACTCCGACCGTATCTGCTCAGCCTTGCGGTCTGGCGGCGCTGGCCAGCCGATCATGTGCGCCGTTTTGGCGTAATCCTTCAGTATCGCCGTCTTCGGATCGCGATTCCAGTCAAACTGCTCGCCATTTTTGAAAGGTGGTGCATTGAAGGCAAGCGTAGCGTGGAAGATCTCTTCGTAGCGCTTGGGCTCCATCATGTACTGCAGGAACTGCATGGCCAATTCCTTTTCCTTGGCGAATTTCCAGACACCATAGTTGAACGGAATCGCCGTGCCATGCTGCCCACCTGGGCCCTGCGGGGTCAGCGTATGATTGGTCACCTGAAAAATATCGGGGACCTTCTCCTTGGCAACGAAGTAGATGCTCACCGCGTTGTGCACCCAGGAGTATCCACCGCCGAGGAAAGCCTGGTTGTTGCTGGCATCGTCCCAGGATAGCACCTCATCGGTCATGGTCGTCTGGTAGAGTTCCTTCATGTACTCCATGGCCTTGCGGGTCTCTGGGGAGTTAATGATCACCCGGCGTTCTTTGTCCGCCGTAGAGGCGCCATACGACCACAGAAGGGCATAGAGAGAAATATTGGCGTCCTCAGTCTGGCTCAGGGCAATACCCACTTTCTTGCCGGTGGCCTCTTTAAGCTTCTTGCCGCTGTCTTTCCACTCTTCCCAGGTCTTGGGAGCCTGGAGGCCGGCTTGCTGGTAGAGGTCCTCGCGGTAGGTCATGGGCATGCAGGAATAGAAAAACGGCATGGCAACCCAGCGGCCATCAACCTGGTCGACATCACGAATCAGGTCATACCAGCCGCCCAGCTTTTTGCCAAGATCGTCCATGAAGCCGAGGGTCTCCAGGTCTTCATGGTGGAGTTGCGGCTTGCTAAAGAAGAGAAAGGTAATATCGTGCCCCTCACGCGTTTCCTGTTCCTTGGCCACCTTCACATAGGTGTCGCGGTGTGGGATAAAGTCAATCTTCACCTGGCATTTGTTTTCTCTGCCAAAATCTTTGGCCATCTGGCGCAAATACTCATCCGAAGAGGCTACAAAGTGGTTCCAGGTCAGCATCGTCACAGTGCGGGTAGCCGCGTACAGTGGCGGCGTTTTGCTTAGGAGGATACCGGCCAGACCTCCCACCGTGGCCCCAGCGGCCGTCCGCAGCACACGCCGCCGGCTCAATGGGGGGTGCAGGGCAAGAAGCGGGTCGTTTGTCTGCATGCATATACTCCTTATGGTTAGTGTTAACGCTATTGTCTCTTTTCGTAGGTAGAGAGTCAATACTGGACAACAACCCCTCCCTCCTCTTCCTGTGGGAGAGGGGGGAGGAGCGCTGGCGCTACGCTTTGGCGGTGTAGATACGTTGCAGTTCCCCCTCGGCCCAGATGACCGCCTCGTTGAGCGACTTCTGGCCTGTGGCGTAGTAGGTAAACATGTTCGGGACGACCCACTCGGCGCGCGACTGCTCGGCCTTGCGGTCCGAGGGGCCTGGCCAGCCGATCATATGTGCTGTTTTGATATAGTCCTTCAACATCGCCGTCTTTGGATCTCTGCTCCAGTCAAACTTGTCTCCCGCCTTGAAAGGCGGCGCATTATACGTCAGGGTGGCGAGGAAATTTTCCTCCAGGCGTTTGGGGTCCATAAGGAACTGCAGGAACTCCTTGGCCAGGGTTTTTTCCTCGGCGAATTTCCAGATGCCGTAATTGATCGGGATAGCCGTGCCGTGCTGACCAGCCGGACCAGCGGGCGTCAGGGCATGATTCGTGACCTGGAAGATATCGGGCACTTTTTCCTTGGCGACCGCGTAGATGCTGACGGCATTGTGCACCCACGAGTAGTTGCCGCCCATGAATGCTTGGTTGTTACTCGAATCGTCCCAGGACAAGACCTCGTTGCTCATGCAGGTCTCGTAGAGGGTTTTCATATAATCCAACGCCTGGCGGGTCTGCGGTGAGTTGATGATCACCTGGCGCTCCTTGTTCACGGTGGAAGCACCATACGACCATAGAACAGCGTAGAGCGTGATATTGGCGTCCTCGGTCTGGCTCAGGGCGATGCCGACCTTCTCACCGCTGGTATCCTTAATTTTCTTGCCGGTCTCCTGCCAGCCCTCCCAGGTGGTGGGGACAGCGAGGCCGTGCTTCTGGTACATATCCTCACGGTAGGTCACCGGCATAGGAATATAAAACCACGGCATACCTACCCAGCGGCCTTCGACCTGTCCGGCCTCACGCGCCAGGTCGTACCAGCCCCCCAGCTTTGTCCCAAGGTTCTCTATGAAGTCGAGCGTTTCCAGGTCTTCATGGTGCAGGTGCGGCTTGCTAAAGAAGAGAAAGACAATATCGTGGCCCTGACGCGTTTCCTGTTCCTTGGCGATTTTCACGTAGGTATCACGGTGTGCGATAAAGTCGATCTTCACCCGACATTTGTTGGCCTTCTCGAACTCCTTGGCCCATGTCCGCAGATTCTCGTCCGAGGCAGGTACGAAGTGATTGGCCTGCAACATGGTCACAGTCCGCGTAGCGGCATACAGCGGCGGCGTTTTCGTCAGCAGGATCCCGGCCAGGCCAGCCGTCGCCCCACCAGCAATTTTGAGTACTTGCCGTCGACTTAACTCTGGATGCGATGTCGTAGTCTTCTGCATAAACGTTTGTCTCCCTGTCTTGTCATAGCCCTACGCCTTCTCAGCGTAAATGCGTTGCAGCTCGCCCTCAGCCCAGGTCACAGAGTCCTCCAGGGATTTCTGGCCCGTGGCATAATAGGTAAACATGTTCGGGATGACCCACTCCGCCCGTGCCTGCTCGGCCTTGCGATCTGCCGGGCCTGGCCAGCCAATCAGGTGTGCTGTCTTGGCGTAGTCTTTCAGCATGCCAGTCTTCGGATCTTTCCCCCAATCAAACTTATCGCCAGCCTTGTACGTTGGCGCATTATAGGTCAGCGTGGCCTGAAAATTCTCCTCCAGACGCTGCAGGTCCATCAAGTACTGCAGAAACTGCTTGGCCAGCTCTTTTTCCTGCGCAAACTGCCAGATACCGTAGTTGATGGGCACCGCCACGCCGTGCTCGCCGGCCGGCCCTCCTGGGCTCAGTGTATGGCTGGTTACCTTCGCGATATCGGGCACCTTTTCCTTGGCGACGTAGTAGATACTGACGGCATTGTGGACCCAGGAATAGTTACCGCCCATAAAGGCCTGGTTATTGCTCGAATCGTCCCAGGACAAGACCTCATTGGTCATGCACGACTCGTAGAGGTCCTTGACGTAATCGAGAGCCTGACGTGTGCCGGGAGCGTTGATGCTGACTTGCCGTTCTTTATTTATGGCCGAGGCGCCATGCGCCCACAGGATGGGGTAGTAGCTCGCGTTGGCGTCCTCAGTCTGACTCAAGGCAATGCCGACCTTGTGGCCGCTAGCAGCCTTGATCTTCTTGCCCGTCTCTTTCCATTCCTCCCAGGTTTTAGGAGGCGGAAAGCCGTGCTGCTGGTAGAGGTCTTCACGATAGGTCATGCAGGCAGGAATGTAGTACCACGGCAAAGCGACCCAACGGCCCTCGACCTCCCCCGCATCACGCGCCAGATCGTACCAGCCACCCAGCTTTTTGCCGAGTTCTTCCATGAAATCGAGCGTTTCGAGCGCCTCGTGGTGCAGATGGGGCTTGCTGAAGAACAGAAAGACAATGTCGTGCCCCGTACGCGTCTCCTGCTCTTTAGCAACCTTGACGTAAGTATCGCGGTGCGCGATGAAATCGATCTTAACGTGACACTTGTTGGCCTTCTCAAACTCCTTTGCCCAGCGCTTCAGGTTCTCGTCCGACGCTGGCACAAAGTGGTTGGCAGCCAACATGGTCACAGTCCGCGTGGCGGCATACAGCGGCGGTGTTTTGGTCGCTAAGATTCCGGCAAGGCCCATCGTAGCGCTCGCGGCAGTGCGCAGCAGTGTCCGCCGGCTTACGAGAGGCGTCATAGGAGAGGCGTCAATTGTCATGGCTGTTTCCTCCTTTGTACAGAGGTATCCAGGGTGGAGGCTGTTCTCTAAATCTCATTATGCGTATGCCAATATTGCAGTGGTGTCATTGTCTATCCTTCAAGGAAGGCAGTCAATAAAAAAACATCATGATGCCAATGAGTATAGGTAATTACAGAGGAATGCCACGCTCATATGCAGGAACTTAACGCGATGGCACTCCAACGCCTGGCGACGTTCACTAACCTGATCCCATGTGTCGTGCGGGGCTTCTGCTCCTCCTCCACCCATGCAACACGCGATATGGGGGGGCCACCTTCTTGGAAAATGAGAGGTGACTGAGATACGCGATTGTCTATCAGGCCAACCGCGACGGCGTCGCCGAAGAAGTGCTCAGGGGTGTGGGGCCCTCAGCGCAGGGCACGGCGTCAGTGGAGCATGCGTGGGCCAGCGCCGGAACCGCAGATGCCGCCCTTCAATGCATCGAAATATGAGCCGATGCCGGAAGTCGAGCTTGACCCGGAAGACGAATTTCGCGTCGGCAAGATTGCTGAAGCTTGACTCCTGAGAGCGTGCGCTTCTATGCTCTGCCCAGATTTTTCGCTCCGCATGTGTCAGCGCAGCGTCCCTGGCCTGGTTCAACGTCGCCCCATCCCAGGTGCGATATGAGCGGTGACATGTCGGTGCGTTGCGTCCAGGGTGTGCGAAGGAGAGGCACGATGACCGATGCATTAGGATGGCGCGCCAAGTTTGGGGTCCTTGCCCCCAGCACCAATACGATTGTGGAACCCGATTTTTACCGCATGAGTGTCCCTGGGGTGACAGCGCACTTCTCACGCATCCACATCCGCAATCAAAGTCTCAGTGATGATGCAGCGTTTGAGGCGCTGCTGGGGCAAGTGCGGCAGGAAATAGGCTACGCAGTTGAGCGCGTTATGACGGCTGAACCGGATTACATGGTCATGGGCATGAGCTCCGAAACCTTCTGGGGAGGCGTGGAAGGCAATCGCCAATTCATTCAACAGATCAAGGCACTCAGTGGCGGGCTTGGGGTGGCCACGGGGGCGGAGGCCTGTGAACGGGCGTTGCACCGGTTTGGGGCCAAACGCCTCGGAGTGGTGACTCCCTACCAACCGGTTGGCGATGCGAACGTGGTCCGCTTCTTCAACGAGATCGGTTTTGACGTGGTCAAGATCAAAGGCTTGCGCTGTCCAACGGCGGTGTCTATTGCCCACGTCCAGGAAGTTGAGCTGCGGCAGGCGTTACTAGAGGTCAATGCCAATGATGTCGATGCGCTGGTGCAAGCGGGCACGAACCTGAGCATGATCAGGCTGGCTGACGAAGCCGAGCGCTGGTTGGACAAGCCCGTGATCGCTATCAATGCGGCCATCTGGTGGATGGCCCTGCGCGACAATGGCATTGAAGATAAAGTCTACGGATGCGGCCGTTTGTTGCGTGAGTGAGGCCGGGTCAACACACGGTGCTCTGCGCAAGCCTCAGTTATACGACGGTTGCACGTCTGATGGGCGGCTGCAGGTTATGAGCCTCAAGAATCAAGGCATGTATGGGCACGCGATCGATCGGCGAGCCTTCCTGCGTTGGCTCGGCTGGGGGGGAGGGATGGCCTGCCTGGCCGCGTGTGGTACCTCCTCGACCCCGGCAGGCAAGGGTCAGAAGGTCATCGTGACCTTCTGGACGCCTGGCGGCGGGGGAGACTTCTGCACGGGCTTGGACGCTATCGCCAGGGATTTCGAGCAGCACTATCCGAGCATCGCCATCGCCGAAACGCAATGTGGCACGGGCGAGCAGGAGTTCAACGAAGTGCTGCTGGCACGCATCGCTGCCGGTACCCCGCCCGATGCGACGGTCCTCTGGACCTCCCCGGCTGCTCTGGCGGCCCGCGGCTCCCTGCTGCCGCTCGACGCACTGATGCAGCAAGCACACTACGCGCAGGCAGAGAACTGGCCCCCGGCGGTGCTGGCGAGTTGCCAGTTCGCGGGGAAGACGTATGGCCTGCCCGTCACCGCGGGTTCGTGCGGTCTCTGGTACAACCGGGATATGTTCGAGCACAAGGGCATCCCCGCAGGCCGCGATGACTTCCCCAGGAGCTGGGATGAGCTGCGCCGGCTCTCCAAGGAGTTTACCGTCTGGAAGGGAGACACCCTGCAGGTCGCCGGTTTCATTCCCTGGCATGCGGTGGAGGATCTGGCGACATGGTCAGCGTCGAATGGCTCGCAGCTCTATGATGCGGCGCATCGCCAGTATACGATCGATGCCGAGCCCAACGTCGCTATGATGGAGTACGCGGTCGACTGGTTGAACCAGGAATACAAGGGGGACTTCGCCAGGGTCACCCGCTCCGGGAACTGGGAGGGCTACGAGATCGAGGGCCGGCAGCCGGCCTTCATCGACCAGCGCCAGGCGATGTTTTTGACCTACTCGTGGAACATGGGCCTGAAAATCTTCGCCCAATCCGCCTCTACATGGAACATAGCCCGCCTGCCGGTCGGTCCCGGCGGTACCCAGAGCGTCGCGGGATACTGGCCCAACTGGCTGGCGCTCCCCAAGGGGTCCCGCCATGTGGAGCAAGCCTTCGCCTGGCTCGACTACATGAGCGGCGTGGGCGTGCAGACCTGGTTCCGCAACTTTCCCGACCTGCCAGCGAACCTGAAGGTGCCGCGCGATCTCCTGCCCACGGCATTGGTCGATGGCAAGGGCAAGGCGTTTGCGCAGGATATCATGAACTTTTTCCGCGACCAACTCGACAGTGCTACACCGATGTGGGATTCGCCGGTGCAGGACTTCGCCACGGATCAGATCAGACGAGCACTCGAGCAGATCATGCACAAGGTGGCGACGCCGAGGGTCGCCCTGGGCGAGGCGCAGAAGGCCTGTCAGGGCGCTCTCGACAAGGTGCTGCAAGCGGGCGCGTAGACAAGGACCATGGCATGGCGGTCACTCGGGCACAGCAGGCGCGGCGAGGTGGGACGCGACGTCGTGAGGCCCGTTCCGGGCTGCTGTTTGTGCTGCCATGGTTGCTCAGCCTGCTGCTGTTCACCACCTATCCTGTACTCACGACATTGTACCTATCCTTAACCGACTACAATATCATCCAGCCTCCCCGGTGGATTGGCTTGCAGAACTACCGCACCATGTTCACCGCCGATCCGGCGTTCTGGACGTCAGTTGGGAACAGTGCGTATTACGCCTTGCTCGCCGTGCCCCTCGGTCTGGCTGGCGCCCTGGGCCTGGCGTTGCTCCTGAATACGCGAGCGCAGGGTATGGGTGTCTACCGCACAATCATCGCCCTCCCCGTGCTCGTTCCCCCGGTTGCCAGTACCATCATCTTTATCGCCATGTTCGACCCCGATAACGGGCTCATCAACGCCCTGCTCCAGCAGGTTGGACTACCCGCGGTAGGCTGGTTGACCGACCCGACCTGGTCGAAACCGGCACTGATCCTCCTGAGCCTGTGGGGGCTCGGCGCCAGCGCCCTCATCTTTCTGGCCGGCCTGCAAGAGATCCCGCCAGCGCTCCTGGACGCAGCCGCCATCGATGGCGCCGGACCCTGGCAGCGCTTCTGGCATGTCACGCTGCCCCTGCTGACCCCGGTGATACTGTTCAACCTCGTGATGGGGGTCATCAGTTCCTTCCACATCTTTACCCAGGCCCTGGTGGTGGGTGGCACCACCGGCAAACCACTGGAGTCGACGCTCATGTTTATGGTCCATATCTATCGCACGGCTTTCCGGTACTTCGCGATGGGGCAGGCAGCAGCCCTCGCGGTCGTGCTCTTCCTGGCGGTGCTCGTCGTGACGCTGGTAATTTTCCGATCCGCCCATATCTGGGTGTACTACGAGGGCAGCAGGGGCAGCAACCAATGACCCACCGGGACGGGACGCAGAGCCACCATCGTGGCGCTAAGACTGGCGTGCGCAGGGCAGCACGCTCCCGGCGCTATCTGGCGCCCATGATACGTCACGTCCTGCTGGTCGCGGTGGCCATCGCCTTTCTGGTGCCGTTCTACTGGATGGCCATCTCCGCACTCAAGGACAACAGCCAGATCTTCGCGCGGCCGATGCAGTGGTGGCCGAACCCGGTACGGTGGGACAATGTTCTACGCGCGCTGCACTATCCGGGTTTCCCCTTCCTGCGTTTCTTGTGGAACAGCATCTTCTATGCCGGGTGTGTAAGCCTTGGCACAGTGCTGTCATGTGCCGCGGTCGGCTATGGCTTCGCACGTCTGCACTTCCCGGGTCGTGACCTGCTCTTTGCCATCACTGTATCCACCATGCTGATCCCGGGGATCGTCATCTTCATCCCGACCTTCGTGCTCTTCAAGTACCTTGGTCTGCTGGGCACGTATGCACCGCTCATTGTCCCCGCCTTTCTCGGCAATGCCTTTTTCATCTTCCTGCTGCGCCAGTTTTTTCTCGGAGTGCCCCAGGAACTCTCCGATGCGGCCAGGGTCGATGGGGCAGGGGAGTGGCGCATCTTCTGGCAGATCATGCTGCCGCTGGTGCGGCCGGCGCTGACGGTGGCGGCGATCTTGAGCTTCATCTGGACCTGGCACGAGTTCTTTGGGCCTCTCATCTACCTATCGGACCGTAGCCAGTATCCGCTCTCCCTGGGACTCTTCGCCTTTCGGGCTCAGCACACGACTGAGTGGAACTTGCTGATGGCGGCCTCGACGCTCGCGACGCTGCCGCTGGTCATCATCTTTTTCTGTATGCAGCGCTCCTTCCTGGAGGGCATGACTCTGACCGGCATCAAGGGCTCATAGTGTATGAGGAAATTGCAGCGACCGTTCAGTATCCTCTGCCCAAGGCATCCAGGCACTTCTGGAGCCCGAGGCTCTACAGCTACCGCTTCCAGTAATATGTCTGGGGGAGATTATTCCCAGGCGAATGCGCTGCCGCTCCGTTCGATAGGCGCTCAGGCACATTCCCCATACCGGTTTTCACGACCCGGACACCAGTAATCACCGGCGACTGGCTCACCGTACCGATCACCCACACTTCGTCGAGGGCGATTTGCCAGACTTTTTTCGCAAGCCGAATCTGCTCCTCACCCGGTGCGCCGAGGGCCTGGCGAAATGTGTCCATAAGCTCGCGCATGCGAGCGGGCGGCTCCTTACCCTTGGTGCCACCAGAGGCGAACCATCTTCCATAGAGCGGTCCAATGGAGCTGGTGCCGTCTACGGGAAACAGCGCGCCCATATGATGACCAAACATGTTGTCAGTCCCCCAGGTGACATCGACATGCATCTGGTGCTCATTGGCATCCCGACGCTGGTACGCCAGACTGCGTTCGTGCTCTTTGACGTCCGCATAGATACCGAGCTTTTTCCACTGTTCCGCGATCATTTCGCACATCTGGGTGGACTGCAGAAAGCCCACAAAAGTCTGGATCTCGAGGCGTAATCGGCCCTTACCGTCCGTGCGCAAGCGGTAGCCCTCGGCGTCCTTCTTGTCGAGCCCGAGCTTGTCGAGCATGGTATTGGCCCGCGGCAGATCATACGTGGCCCACAGCGTACGATACTCGGGGCCTGGGCTATATAACGTGCGCTCCGCCGGCGCGACCGAGCCAGGGACACCGAGTCCCAGGAAAAATGCCTCCTTGAGCTGCTCACGATCCACGCCCAGCGACAGGGCGCGACGAAAGTCAGCCGTGCCGATCCACTTGGCGATCTCTGCATCGGCCTCGTAGCTCATATTAAAAAATAATCCCAGGCCTTCTCCATCGCTCGGATCGAGATGGACTTTGTAGCTGCCCCGGCCCTGGTTCTCCAGCAACACTGGCAGCTTCTGCAGATCGATATGGCGCGCCTGAAAATCGTATTCTCCGGCAATCGCCCGCAAGTTGATGACCTCCAGGTTCTCTCCTAGCGTCAGCACAATCTTATCGATATAGGGGAGCTGCTGGCCCTCGGTGTCGACCCAGATGCTATAGGGATTGCGCTCCAGTACCCAGGTCGGCGTGGTGATAGGGGTCGTGGTCTTCCACGGGGTGAGGACCGGTAACTCCGGGTTGCGGGCCCAGTCGTTCTTGAATTTAAACATGTTGACCCAGTTATCGAACCTGGCCTCTTTGACTTTGGCATCCAATGTCTCCTTGGAGACATATGTAGGGTGGAACTGTTTTAAGTAGTGCGCTGGCGCATAGCCACCCATGCCTGTACGCCCTTCCTTGGTATGCCCCATGATGGGGCCTTGCCCAGCCATGACGATGGGCAGGGTATAGTACGGATCGGCGAATTGATAGCGGATGGTGTAGTCGTCGACTTTGACCAACGTCCCTTGCTTGCCGTTCGTGGCAAAATAGGGCGAAGGCGTCGCGATGAGATCTTTATGCTGATACATATCCTCAAACCAGAAGACAAAATCGTCCGCCGTGAAGGGATGACCATCGCTCCATTTCATCCCACGGCGCAGATGAAAGGTGATCGTCCGGCCAGCATCGCTGATCGCCCAACTTTTGGCAATATTGGGGCGCACGTGCGTGCCCGTATAGTCAAAATAGGTCAGATGGTCGCTTTCATTGACCCGTTGCCCGGCGGACGTATCTGCTGGTCCGGTGAAGCCGCGGCGCCACGTCCCACCATACGTGCCGATAGCATGCAGGGGTTTAACGACGATCGGGTCTTGCCCAATGCGCTCAGCCACCGGTGGCAGCTTGCCAGCCTTGACGAGGTCTGCCAGTTGCGGAGCCTCTTTGAAGCTGGTGGGGAACTGCGCGGGGTCGGTGATCATCTCTGGCCCCTCGAGTTTCCCTACGAGCGAGGCGACGTGGTGGCAGCGCTCCACCGTGACGGTGAGGTCCTCGTGGAAGTGCACGGCGACGGCGGTACCCGTGTCCGGGCCCGGATCCCGCACCTCGACGTGGCGCGCTTCCGGGAGTTCGTCGTGGACAATGGTGGCCGATGACAGGAGCCGGCTTCGTCCCACCGCCGTATCCGCACGACCGCCTCGGGGAGTTGAAGGACATCGCGAGCGCGGTCCCGGGCGGGCTCGTCGACTGTTCCGTGGGTACACCCGTCGATCCGATGCCGTCGGTGGCGGTGCAGGCGCTGGTCGATGCCGCGTCGAAGGCCACCGGGTACCCCGCCACCGTCGGTACGCCGGCCCTGCGCGAGGCCGCGGTGGCGTGGATCAGCCGCCGGTTCGGCGCTTCCGTGTCCACCGACGAGGTCGTGCCGTGCCTCGGGACCAAGGAGCTG
>Ga0081455_10003750_pt1 | contig 17364 bp, 16 predicted proteins | sample TabmetS3T2R1_FD_70207 | JGI IMG/M metagenome (GOLD analysis project Ga0081455, IMG submission 70207) | Tabebuia heterophylla rhizosphere microbial communities from the University of Puerto Rico - S3T2R1 | ecosystem: Host-associated > Plants > Roots > Rhizosphere ...
CTTGCCGTCTTTGACATAGACGAAGACCGGTCCGCCATTGGTCATATTGCAATAGCGCATCGTGCCGTCGGCAAGCCGGGCGCCGCTCTGCAAGCCGACGCTCTGGCTCATCATGATGGTCTGCGCGAACCAGTTGCTGAGATCCTCCGGTCCTTCGACGGTGAGCTTGAAGTCCTTCTGCGCGTTGATCTGATCGAGCCAGTTGATCGGCGGCATGAGTAGATCGGCGCCGACCGCGGCGGTCTTGAAGGAAAGCGTGACGTCGGCATCCGCACGCAAGCCCGCGCCCGAGGTGATCCGGCCGTCGCGAATGGCATACCAGCGGCCGATCTCCTCGTCGCGCGCCTTGAGCTGCGCGAGGAGATTGCGTTCCTTGAGCCGCTCCCGAAACGCCGGATAGCGCCACGCCGCATACTTGAGAAGCTGCGCCATTCCCCACAGGATGATCTGAAACTTCACCACTGAGAGCATGGCTTCCTCCTCGGAAATCCGGTTGTCCCGCGCAAGCGGGGGACCCAATGATCACCGGCCGGTGGGCATGGGTCCCGGCTCTCGCTGCGCTCGGCCGGGACGACGCAGCACATTCGGGACACGAAGCGAGACGTGCGCCGCCGCCTTATCGTTGATCGAGCGATATTGTCGGCCGTTTGCAGCGGATGCGCAATATCGAGATAACCGCGCTATCGGCAGCGCGGCTCGGAGCATTGGCGTGGCGGTTGCCGTCGCGGAACGAGACTACTGCGCCTTCAGTCCTGCCGCCTTCACCACCTGCGCCCATTTTTCGATGTCCTTGCGCAGGTAAGCGTCGAACTCGGCGGGCGTCATCACCAGCGGCACCGCGCCCTGCTTGTCCCACGCCTCCTTCACATCGGGGCGCGCGATCACCTTGTTGATTTCGGCATTGAGCTTGTCGACGATGGCCTTCGGCGTGCCGGCCGGCGCCATGATGCCGAGCCAGATCGTCGATTCGTAGCCGGGCACGCCCGCTTCCGCGATGGTGGGCACATCCGCTAACACCGACGAGCGTTTGGCCGCCGAGGTGCCGAGCGCGCGCACCTGCCCCGCCTTCACATTCGGCGCCATCGTGGTGATGGCATCGAATCCCATTTGCACGTGACCGCCGATGACGCTGTTGCGCATCTCGCCGGACGCTTTGTGCGGCACGTGCACCAAATTGGTGCCGCTCATGGCTTTGAACAGCTCCCCCGCCATGTGGTACGGGGTGCCGGCGCCGGAGGAGGCGTAATTGAGCTCCCCGGGCTTGGCTTTCGCGTAGGCGATGAATTCCTTGAGATCCTTTGCCGGCACGGATGGATGAACAACCATCACGAGGTCGGAATAGTTGATTCCCGCGACCGGCACGAAATCGCGCATCAGCTGAAACGGCTTGTTCGCGAGGAGCGACTCGTTGGTCGTGTGGGTGTTCGACATCGTGAGCAGCGTGTAGCCGTCGGGCGGCGACTTGGCGACCAGTTCGGTACCGATGATCGAGCCGGCGCCCGGCCGGTCCTCCACCACGAAGGGCTGCTTGAGCGCTTCGGAGAGATGCTGCGCGAGAACGCGGGAGTAGACGTCGGCGGGCCCGCCGGCGCCGAACGGCACGATGATCTTGACCGGACGCGTCGGGTAGTCCTGCGCCAGGGACGCGGCGGGCCAAGACAGCATCAGCACAGGCGCGAGAGCAAACGCAACGAGGGCGAGGCTGCGCGGCAACACGGTCATTCGAATTCCTCCACTCACTTCGATTTCAATTCAAGCGACGATAGAGAAGGTCTCAGGACCGCTCAATGAGGCGTCTCGCCGCCCATGAAGCCAACCCCGCCGGCTCGCATTCATTCCCGCGTCATCAGCACGGATAGGCTAACCGAGCAGAATGCCATGAAGGTCGCGACGGCGTTAGCGGCATGCGAATATTCCCACTCTCTGCGCAATTGCTCCCAATTGTTTGGGATGATCATCCAATTGTCGGTCGCTTGATTGGCCGGGTAAGTCCAGATGAAGAAGACGACGAGTGTGAGAGCAATGCAGAAACATGCGAACAGCGCGAGGACGAACGGCGCGCCTCGATTGCGCAGCACCAGCGCGAGCGCCAGATTGGCGATCAGCGCGCCGAACAACACGATGCCGAACAGACTCCAGCCACGGTAGACGCTCTGCACGATGAAATACTGCTCCGCCCCGAGGCCGATCTTGCCCGGAAGCTCGAACAGGTGCGCGCCGCTCGGCACCAACGCGAGTGCAGTGAACGCGAGCGCAAGAAATTGAACGATTTTGAGGGGCACGAAGCAAACCGCGCTGTTTGCCGTCTCGCCATGGCAACGTGCCAAAGCACAGCGCAAGTGTGCCAAGGCTCTTTGCACCCGGCGTCGCCGGCAATAAGCTCATTCTCCAGCGCTTGATCAAAAGGCGCAACTTTCGCCCGGTATCCGGTGGAGGCGAAAGCGAGGAAGCACATCGAGGGGCATATCAATGACCGAAGCAACGTCGAATCACTACATTCCCGCGCTCGGTAACATTTACAGCGCAGTGGACCAGTACGCGGAGCCGATCTTGCGGATCGTGCTCGGCGGCGTCCTCATTCCGCATGGCATGCAGAAGCTGTTTGGAGCGTTTGGCGGCATGGGCTTTGCCGGAAACGCCGCCTTGTTCGACCGCATCGGCTTCGCGCCAGGCATATTCTGGGGCACGCTGGTCGGGTGCACCGAATTGATCGGCGGCCTTTTGCTGGTGCTCGGACTCTTCACCCGCTTTGCCGCGGCCGCGGTGCTGATCTTCATGATCGTGGCCGTGAAATTCACCTCTGCGAGAGGCGGATTCTTCTGGAGCACGCAAGGCTTCGAATATCCGCTGCTGCTCGGCGTCTGCGCGTTGTTCTTTCTGATCCGCGGCGGTGGTCCCTGGTCGGTTGACCGCGCCATCGGAAGAGAACTGTAAGAAACTCGGCGGCCAAGCACGCACGATTGCTTCAGGTCGGCCATCGACGGTGCACAAGACGCGCCGTGACGCCGGCGCAATGCTCTATGCACCTTTCGCTGCGACCGGTAAGCTGACGAGCGACTCTGTATGAGTCGCATCATTCCTTATCCCGACCAAACGGCTGTCGCGATGGAGGAAGACAACAACTGAAGAAGCATCAAGGGGGAAACCATGTCCGTCCAAACAAGTGAATCATCGCATCCGGCGCTGTCCCATGCCGACAGCATTGCAACCAGCGCCACGGACGCTTTTCTGCTCGTCGGCCGTGTCCTGGTCGGCTGGCTCTTTCTCATGAGCTCAGCGGGCGCAGGGGGCAAGATCTGGAACCCGGCTGGCTTTGCTGGCTACTTGAAAAATCTGGGCGTGCCCGCGCCCGACTTTTTCGCCTGGATTGGCGCACTGGTCGAATTCGTCATCGGCGCGGCGCTCATTCTCGGGGTCGGCACCCGATACGCCGCGCTGGTCTGCGCGCTGTTCCTGATCGTTGCGACCGCGTTGGCCCATCGTTACTGGGAGTACCCGGCCGCTCAGGTCGTCGCCCAATACAATAACTTCCTCAAGAACCTGGCGATCTTCGGCGGCGCGCTGCTCGTATTCGCGGCCGGGCCCGGCCGCTTCAGCGTCGATCGGATGCTGTCGAATAAAGGTTGATCGCGGCACCCGCGGTCAGTTCCACAACTGCTTGCTGGCGAGGCGCGCGCCCTCCGCGAGCGCCTCGAGCTTCGCCCACATGATCGACGGGTGGACGCGCCGGTAGAACGGCCCCTGCGCGAAGCCGCAATCCGTTCCGGCGAGCACGTTCTCCCGCCCGAGGAGCTTGCCGTAGCGGATGATGCGCTCGGCGACGACCTCGGGATGTTCCACCACATTGGTGGCGTGACTGATGACGCCGGGAATCAGCGCCTTGTCCGGCGGCAGCTTCACCTCCTCCCACACCTTCCATTCGTGCGCGTGACGAGGATTGGCGCCTTCGATCACGTAAGCCCCGACCTTCACCTTGAGGATGAGGTCAACGATGTCCTTGAGCGGCACGTCGGTCGTGTGCGGTCCGGGCCAGCTTCCCCAACAGACGTGATACCGCATGCGATCGGCGGGCAGCCCTTCGATCGCCTGGTTCAGCACCTCCACGTGCAAGGCGAGCCATTTGCGGTAATCCGCGAAGCTTGTCGGCGGCACCATGCGATCGTAGGACACGGCGGCACGGGCATCGTCGAGCTGCAGCAGAAAGCCGGCATCGACGATCATCTTGTATTCCGTGCGCATCGCCGTGGCGATGGCGATCAGGCATTCCTCATCGCTGCCGTAATACTCGTTCTTGCGGTCCGGAATGACGCTCGCCGGGGCAGCGACCGGCAGGAATGCCTCCTCCACCTTCAGACCCTCGAGCGCAGCTTTGAAATTGTCGATGTCGCGCGCGAGCTCTGCCTCTCCGTATAGGCGATGGGTCCGATGCAAACCGCATCCGTGCTCGTCGCGATCGTTTCGCGCGCGTCGAGCTCGGCATAGAACTCGGCGAACCGCGCGCGATCGGCGCCGCGCTGAAACGGATTGGCGCCCGGTTTGACTGGACGGCGTTCGAAGCCGCTTAAGCGTTCCAGGGCGTATTGCGACCAGCTGATCGATTTTCCGAATTCCCCGTCGCTGACCACGTCGATGCCGATCTCGGCCTGGCGGCGAACGATAGCCGCAACGGATTCGGTCAGACATTGCTCGTACGCTTCCCGGTCAAACGGCGTGCCCGCCTGCTTCGCACGCAGAAACGCCTGCAGCGGCTGCGGCCGGATCAAGCTGCCGACATGGGTGGTGAGGATGCGGTCGGCGCTGCGCTTCATATCGCCGGTGGAGTTCCAATGGAGAGCCGGGCTTTTAGCAGAGGCCGCGATGCGCAGCCAACCCTGCGGTTCGTATGGAGGTGGCATGCTGTTGCGGGTGATCCCGATTTCCTCGCATATCTGGAAGCAAGCCGCCTGTGACGCATGGCCTTTGCTCGCTCACGCACCGGAACTATGCTTGGACCATCGGGAGCTTGAACTGGAGGAGCAGATGGCTGCTTCGCAATGGCGGCTGCTGGTTGGAGCAAGTGTCGCGGTGATCCTGGCCGTGCCTGGCCACGGGGCCGAGCTCAATCCGGCGGCGCTTGCCTACCAACTGCCGGAGCAGATCAGGTGGACTTCGCCGAGCCCGGCGGGCTCGCAAGACGCGGTGTTTGTGGGGGATCCCTCGAGACCAGGGCTTTATGTTTCGCGGACCAAATGGCTCAAAGGAAACCACTTCAGCCGTCCGCATTTCCATCCCAACGATCGCTTCATTACCGTGTTCAGCGGCACTTGGTGGATGGGCAGCGGCACGAATTTCGAGCCCGATCGTAGCGTGCCGTTGCCGGTAGGCACGTTCGCAACGCATTTCGGCAAACAGGTGCATTGGGACGGCGCCAAGGACGAAGATGCGACAGTCCTGATCTTCGGCGAGGGACCCGCCACCAGCACCCAGGTCGAGCCGACTGCGGGCAAATTCTCCGGCCTCGATCCGAAGGCGGTGATCTATACGCTGCCGGATCAATTCAAATGGCGCGATCCGACCGGTGCGGCGGGGGTGAATCAGGTCGTGCTGCACGGCGATCCGACGAAGAGCGGACCTTACGTGGTGCTCAACCGGTTCAAGCCGGGAAATTTCAGCAAGCCCCACTTCCACCCCAATGATCGTTTCATCACGGTGCTCAAAGGCACGTGGTGGGTTGCAACCGGTAACAAGTTCGACACACAAAACACGGTACCGATGCCGGCAGGCAGCTTCGTCACCCATTTCGGCAAGCAAGTGCATTGGGACGGCGCCAAAGACGAAGAGGCTTGGCTGCTCATCGTTGGCGAGGGACCGGCAACGCGAACCCTCGTCGACCCGACGAACTAGCCAATTGACGAACAGGCCCATGGGCATCGGCGAAGACATTGTCGCAGCGATCGGCAACACGCCGCTGATCAAGCTCAAGCGCGCCTCCGCCGCGACCGGCTGCACGATTCTGGGCAAGGCCGAATTCATGAACCCGGGACAGTCGGTGAAGGACCGCCCGGCGCGGCAAATCATCCTGGAAGCGGAGAAGCGCGGAGAGATCAGGCCCGGCGGGCTGGTGGTGGAAGCCACCGCAGGCAACACCGGCATCGGGCTTGCGCTCGTCGCCAACGCGCGCGGCTATCGCACGCTGATCGTCATTCCCGAGACGCAGAGCCAAGAAAAGAAGGACACGTTGCGCCTGTGCGGCGCCGAGCTGGTCGAGGTGCCGGCGCTCCCCTACGCCAATCCCAACAATTATCAGCATATCGGGCGGCGGCTAGCGGAGCAGCTGCGCAAGCGCGAGCCGAACGGCGTACTATTTGCGGACCAGTGGAACAATCTCGACAATCGCAAGGCGCATTACCTCTCGACCGGGCCGGAAATCTGGGAGCAGACCGGCGGTAAGGTGGACGGCTTCATCTGTGCCATCGGCACCGGCGGCACCGTTGCCGGCGTTGCGACCTACTTGCGGGAAAAGAAGAACGATATCGTCATCGGCATCGCCGATCCCAAGGGCGCGGCGATGTACAATTTATTCGCGCACGGGCAAGCCAAGGCATCCGAGGGCGGCTCCATCACCGAGGGTATCGGGCTTGGTCGGGTGACCTGCATCATCGAGGACATCAAGGTCGACAAGCCTTATCTCATTCCGGACGAGGATGCGGTTCCGCTCATCTTCGAGCTAGCCGAACACGAGGGACTGTGTATGGGCGGCTCGACTGGCATTAACGTCGCGGGTGCAATCCGACTGGCCAAGGACATGGGACCGGGCCATACCATCGTGACTATTCTCGCCGACGGCGGCTCGCGTTATCAATCGAAGCTGTTCAACCCGCAGTTTCTGCGCGCGAAGGGCCTGCCCGTTCCCGAATGGCTCGAGCGGCGAACCGACGTGACAGTGCCGTACGAAAAAACCTGAGCTTGGCTTCGCCATGTCCACCGACTGCCTGTTCCGCGACGACTCCTACCTCAAGGAATGCGGCGCCACCGTAATCGATGTGACCGAGGCGGGCGGAGTCGTACTCGACCGCACCGTGTTCTACGCCGCCTCCGGCGGCCAGCCCGCCGACCGCGGTCTGCTGCGAACGGCAGCGGGCGATGCCATTTCGATTGCAAGCGCGAGCTACACCGATCCCGAGAAGTCGGTCATTTCCCATTTGCCAGCCGACACCGCCGGGCCGGTCCTCAAAATCGGCGACACCGTGCATGCCGCTATCGATTGGGACTTGCGCTATGCGCGCATGCGCATGCACACCGCGCTGCACCTGCTCTCGGCGGTGCTGCCCTACCCGGTGACCGGCGGCGCGGTCGGCGATGCCGAAGGCCGCCTCGACTTCGACATTCCCGAAGCCGGCCTCGACAAGGACGAAATCACCAGGAAGCTTGCAGAGATGATCGCGACCGGCGCCGAGGTGCGCTCGCGCTGGATCACCGATGCGGAACTCGAAGCCGCGCCAGGCTTGGTCAAGACCATGTCGGTCAAGCCGCCCATGGGCACCGGCCGCGTGCGGCTCATCGAAATCGTCGGCTACGACCTGCAGCCCTGCGGCGGGACGCACGTGCATCGGACGCACGAGATCGGCGACGTACGCGTGACCCAGATCGAAAAGAAAGGCAGGCAGAACCGCCGGGTGCGCATTGCGTTTGCTTAACTCGCTGCTCGCAGCCGGGCGGCGCCTCTGATCGGGTGATAGTTCATGCCGGATGAACATTCCTCATCGCGATGGCTTGTAAGCACCGATTGGCTTGCCGCACGCCTCGGCGCGCCCGAGATCGTCATCGTCGACGGCTCCTTCTACCTGCCGGCGATGCAGCGCGACGCTGGGGCCGAATATCTCGCCGGCCACATTCCCGGCGCGGTGCGCTTCGACATTGACGCGATTGCGGATCATTCCAATCCCCTGCCGCACATGCTGCCCAATGCCGGCCAATTTGCCCGTGACGTCGGCGCGCTGGGCATCGCCGAGACGGACACCATCATCGTCTACGACGGCGCCGGCCTATTTTCTGCCCCGCGCGTGTGGTGGACGTTTCACCTCTTCGGGGCGAAGAGCGTATTCATCCTCGATGGCGGTTTGCCGAAATGGAAAGCCGAAGGGCGAGCGCTCGAAGCTGGCCCGGTGCAGCGCGCGCCGCGGCCCTTCAAGGCGCGCAAAGACGACGAGCTCGTCGCGTCCCTCGCCACCGTGCGCGCAGCCTTGGCAAGCGGCTCGGCACAGGTGGCGGATGCGCGCTCCGCGGAGCGCTTTCTCGGACAAGCGCCGGAACCGCGGCCCGGGCTGCGCTCCGGTCACATGCCAGGTGCCTTCAATGTGCCCTCTACGTCTGTCATCGAGAATGGGAGACTGGCGGCGCCGGCCACACTGAAGCGGGCATTTGCCGCAGGCGGCGTCGATGTCGACAAGCCGATTATCACCAGCTGCGGTTCGGGGGTCTCCGCCGCAACGCTGTGGCTCGCGCTCGACGCGCTCGGCAAGCAACCCGCAGCGCTCTACGACGGTTCATGGTCGGAATGGGGAGCGCGCGACGATCTTCCGATCGAGCCCAAGGCTTGAAACCATCTCGCTCCGGCGCAAACGGCTAAAGTCACCGTACCGCTCCGGCATGGCTGGACTTGTTCCGGCCATCCACGTCTTTGATTTTCTTTGTAGAAAGATGCGGATGCCCGCCGCAAAAGCGCGTTCACGCGCGTCTTCCGACGCCCTATGCGCGGGCACGACGGCTCAACCCGATCTCATTTCGCTCTAGCCATAGAAGATTTATACTGCGCGCAGCGGGCCAAAGGGATTCGCAGTCCCCAAATTGGCGAGCCACAGCGATGATCTTCCGCCAACTCTTCGATAGTGTCTCGAGCACTTACACCTATCTCCTTGCCAGTCGCCGCGGCGGCGAGGCGCTGATCATCGATCCGGTGCTGGAGAAGGTCGACCGTTACCTCCAACTCATCGGCGAACTCGACCTCAAGCTGGTGAAAGCGGTCGACACGCATCTGCATGCCGATCACATCACCGGATTGGGCGCGCTGCGCGACCGCACCCATTGCATCACTGTGATGGGTGAACGCAGCAAGGTCGACGTGGTCTCGATGCGGCTCTCCGAGGGTGACAAGCTCACCATCGAAGGCGTGGCGCTGGACGTGCTCTACACGCCGGGCCATACCGACGACTCTTACAGCTTCCTGATACGCGACCGGGTGTTCACCGGCGACACGCTGCTCATCCGCGGCACCGGCCGCACCGATTTCCAGAACGGCGACCCGCGCGCGCAGTACGATTCGATCTTCAACAAGCTCTTACGTTTGCCCGACGAGACCATGATCTTCCCCGCCCACGACTATAAGGGCGAAATGGTCTCGACGATCGGCGAAGAGAAGGCATTCAATCCGCGGCTGCAGGTAAAATCGATCGACGAATACGTCGACCTGATGAACAGCCTCAATCTTCCCAACCCGAAGATGATGGATGTGGCGGTGCCGGCGAATATGCGCGTGGGGCTTGCCCAGGACGAGATTGCACGGCGCGGCTGGGCGGTGAGCGCCGCCGAAGCCCTTTCCCTCAAGGAGCGGCCCGACGTGGTGCTTGTCGATTTGCGGGAGCGGAGCGAACGCGAGAAGCACGGCGTCATTGCGGGTTCGCTACACGCGCCCTACCCCGACCTTGCGGCCAATGTCCGTCCGGGCGGCATGTTGCACGAACTCGCCCGCGCGACCGGCAAGCGCATCGTCTTCTACTGCGCGTTCGGGGAGCGCTCGGCCATGGCGGTGCAGGCGGCGCAGGACGCGGGCGTCGCATCGGCCTGTCACATCCAGGGCGGCATCGCCGCCTGGAAGAAGGCAGACGGGCCGCTGCTGCGCTGATGCGGGCAAGTTGATGATTTTGGTTTGAATGTGCCGAGGCTGGCGGACTGATTAGTTGCGGGACCTGCCTCGCGGAGACGGATCGCCAAGTCGGCGTCTACGCGGGCCACGGGCCGATTTACCGGTGCTGCAATCGACGAAGTTCGAGCTTGTCATCAACTGCAAGCCGCAAAGATGCTCGGCCTAGAAGTGCCCGCAACGCTGCTCGCCCGCGCGACGAGGTAATTGAATGAAACGGCGCGAGAGGAAGTGACCGCGATGAAACTTGCCCGCAGACAACTTTTGCAACTGGCGGCGGGTGCTATCGCTATGCCAGCAGCGTCGCGCGTCGCTACGGCACAAGCCTATCCGTCGCGGCCGGTGACCATGATCGTGCCGTTCCCGGCGGGCGGCGCCACCACTACGCTGGCGCGCGTCTTGGCCGAGCACATGCAGACCACGCTCGGTCAACCGATCGTGGTCGAAAATGTCGGCGGCGCCAGCGGCAGCATCGGCACGACGCGAGTGGCGCGCGCCGCGCCCGATGGCTACACGTTGAGTTTCGGCAATTGGGCGAGCCATGTCGGCAGCGGCGCGATGATTCCGCTGCAATTCGACTTGTTGAAAGATCTGGAGCCGGTGGCCTTCCTGGCCAATTCGCCGCTCTGGGTGGTGGCGAAGAAGGACCTTACCCCGCGCGACCTTAAGGAGTTCATCGCCTGGCTCAAGGCCAATCCCGACAAGGCCACTGCCGCAACGGTCGGCGTCGGCAGCGGCTCGCACATGTGCGGCATCTACATCCAGAACGCGACCGGCACCAAGTTCCAGTTCGTGCCATATCGCGGCGGCGCGCCGGCGATGCAAGACCTGGTCGCCGGTCAAGTCGACTTCATGTGCGACTTTGCGGGGAACTCCTTGCCGTGGGTGCGCAACGGCCAGATCAAGCCCTATGTCGTGATGGCCAAGGCGCGCTGGTTCGCGGCGCCGGAGGTGCCGACCTTTGAGGAAATGGGCATACCCGGTCTGGTCATGGGTTTCTGGCACGGCCTCTGGTTGCCCAAGGGAACGCCCGCCGACGTCGTCTCGAAGCTCAACCGCGCGGTGCGTGCAGCGCTCGCCGATGCGACCGTCAAGCAGCGCTACGTCGACATGGGTCAGGAACTGCCGCCGCCCGAGCAGCAGACGCCAGAGGCGCTCGCCGCGTATCAGAAAGCCGAGATCGAAAAATGGTGGCCGATCATAAAGGCGGCGAACATCAAAGCGGAATGAGGCCAATTTTCACCGCGCCGATATTCCATAATCTCCCGTCCACGAATGCTGGTCGTCGATGACCGGTTCGGGTCAAAGTGAGAACTCACGGCAGCGCGACGACCGATCTACCTTCAATAGCGGACATATGTGGTGACTGCCGGCACGGCCGTTGAGTGCAAAAGCGGACATTCGCGCCGAATGACGTGCTCCGCGCGGGCTGCTCCATCGCACTAGTCAAAATGGCCCGGCTTTAACTTGACAACCCGATAGTCAGTTGAGTGATCCCTTGATCATGGCTTGCGTCACTGGCAGCGATTGGAAGCGGTGACCAATGGCATCGTAAATGGCGTTGAGGAGCGCAGGGACCACGGGAATGATTGCGGCTTCGGCCATACCCTTCGGCGGCTCGTCGTGAGCAACGGGCGGCAATACCTCAACCTCGAGCCCGTTGAGCGGCAGGTCCGACCCGCGTGCGACGCGGTATTGACCGAGATTCCATTTCCCGTTGCCCGGTCCATCCTCGTAAAGCGGCAGCGACTCGAGCAACGCATAGCCGACACCCATCGCGAAGCCGCCCTGCGCCTGTCCCAGCACGAGCTGCGGGACCAACGCCTGGCCGCATTCCAGCACGCTGTATGCTTTTGCGATACGCAACGCGCCGGTTCCACGATCGATCTCGATGCGGACTACCGAGCCGCACAACGCCGTATAGGTGGGTCCGCTGCGGTTAAGGTTGGTCGGCGGAAACGTCACGCTCGAACGATCGATGCGAATGTATTTGCCCGCGCCACGGCGCACGGCGAGCGCATCGATGTCGGCGGTCCACGCCTGTCCGGCCACCGCAAAGGTCGCCTGCGACCATGCCCACCGATTAAAGCCGTGCGCCATCGCCCCGGTCACGCCATTGCGCGCATGCACCTTTGCCGCGATCGCCGGCAAGGGCAATGGTGCAAGTCCCGGCAAGATCAGGTGCCCGTCCTTCCATCGCGCGTTCTCCCATTGGTTGGCCCTGGGATCGTTCGGCGCGATGCCCCACAATTCGAGCGCAGCCGGCCATAGACCGAAGCGGAAGATGACACGCGCGGCCTCGCCTGCCGGGCGGGTCCCCACATGCGCGCTGGCCGAGGCGCCGGTCCCCGAGCTGATCGCAGGCACCCAGCGCGGATTGCGCGCCGACGCGTCCTGCACCTTCTGATCCATGGTGTAGGGGTTGCCGGAGGTCACGAGCCGCAACGGGCCGAATGCGTCGACTCGCGCCAGGGCGATTTCGTCGGCGACGGCACCCAGATGCGCGGCGACGCGATTGGCCGCCGCCGTCCCGATGCCATTGCCGATCTCGACGCCGTCGCAACGGATGGCAATCCGGCCGTCGGGAGCAATTTCGACGGATCCCAACGAACAATCGCCGCCGGTGCCGTAGTTCTTGGTGGCGCAGGCGACGCCGGTACCGACGAGAATTCCTGCCTGCTGTCCGCGCGCCTTCTCGTCGGCGCGCTCCTTCCAGATCGTATGCTGCTCCAGCTTATCCAGAATCTCTGGGGTGCGGACCGACACGCTGTAAGCGTTTCCTGCCAGGGTCCGGCCGCCGGTCGCGAGCGCATTGCGACGCCGGAACTCAATCGGGTCGAGCGGCAGCGCGGTACAAATCTCATCGACCATTACTTCCAGCGCGGTGATCGTCTGCAGCGTCCCAAAGCCGCGCATCGCTCCTGCCGTCACGCCGCGCGAGTGGAATGCATACGTCGTCACATCGACTTTCGGAACATAGTAGATACCGAGCGCGGTGGTCGCACCGACGGTTGCCACATCGGCCGAAAAATTGGCGAGGCCTCCGCCATCCAATGCATGGTCGGCGGCAAATCCGACCATCTTGCCGGTCGCCCGATCGACTCCTATTCGCGTGTGGATTTTGAACGCGTGCCGTTTGATTCCCGATTGAAACTGCTCGAAGCGGTTGTTCGCGAGCCGCACCGGACGGTTGGGGAAGAACATCGCCGCCAACGCGACGTAAAGTGGGAACGGCGTGTAGTCGCGTCCGCCGAATGCGCCGCCGCAATGGGCAAAATTGGTGTTGATGTGAGCGGGTTTGAGGCCCGCCTGCGCGTCGCCCAAGAGATAGGCGATCGATTCTGCCGCCTCGTAAGGCGACTGCACGCCGACAACGAGTTCGAGCTTCTTGCGGCCGGCGTCGTACCAGGCAAGACCGCTTTCCGGCTCGAGAGCCATCGGGTCAACCGACTGCGTCTCGAATTCCCGGTCCAGCACCAGAAGTGCCGGATTGTCGGCCGCGAGTTCCGCGCGGATCTTTTCGCCATAGGTCGCGGCTTCAGCATAGGCTTGCCCGGCGGCAAGTCGCGCCCAGATTGGGCGTCCCGAGCTGTCGAAGAATGCCGGACTGACCCGGCCATGTTTGACCGTCGAGTAGACGTCGGGCGCGTCCGGTGTCGGGCCGCCGATGCGCGTGAAACGAAACTGACAGTAGTTGGGCATTTTGACCGCGTCGGTTTCCGCACCGAATTTCACCACAGCTGCGTCGCGCAGCGCGAGACGCGCCTCATCGAAGGCGCCGAAATCCTCGAAGATCAACAGCGCCACTGGTTGACCGAGATAGAGCGGCGTTTTGCCGACCGGGCAGAGCAGATCGCCGGCATAGAATTCGGGAACGCGGATTCCGGCTCGCGAAAGGTCGGCTGCAGTCACCACCACGGAGGGCTTCAACGCACCGCTCAGGCGCGAAAGGTCAAGGCCCTCGTAAACGTGTGTCGCGTCCGCTGTTCGAATGAGCATGGCGTGCGACGTGGTCTGCGGCCAGTTGGGGAGATCGGCTGCACGAAAATCCGATGCGTAAAGCTTGGCTCCCGTAACCTTGGCCACGCCGTCGATGCGACCAACCCCGGTGGCGGCGGGATTCCAGCCTTGCCGTCCTGGCAGCGTCTCGCGGGCGGCAAAGTTCGTTTCCTCGGCAATTGCCAAGGGCGTGATGCTGAGCGCAATGCCACTCGCCGTGGCCGATTTGACGAAGTCACGTCGCGAAATTCTCATTGTGCCGCGCCTTAATGGAGGAATTCATCCTTTACTCGGTTCGTTGGGATCTATTGGCAACAGCCTCTCTTAGCCATTTACGGACAAGGCTGCACGAGGCCTACTGCACTGCGGGATTTCGATCGGTTTTGCGTCCGCTACGGGTCTCAAGCGTCGGACTAGTCCCTTTCGCAACAGGTCTGCTTTACTCCCCAACAACGGACGTGGAGCGGACATCCCAGAACCGACGCTGAGTGCCAATAAGCGACATCGGTCAAGGCTATTCGATCACCTCGTCGGCGCGGGCGAGCAATGTCGGCGGCACTTCGAGGCCGAGCGCCTTAGCGGTCTTGAGATTAATGACCAGCTCGAACTTGACGGGCTGCTCGACAGGGATGTCGGCAGGCTTTGCACCGCGCAAGACCTTGTCGACAAGCTCGGCGGCGCGACGCCAAAGGTCCGGGAAATCTGCGCCGTACGAAACAAGCCCGCCCGTTTCGACGAAGCCGCGCTGGCCGTGCATGGTCGGGAGTCGCGCATCCAGCGCCAAGCTGTTGATGACGCCACGGCTTGCGTTCGTCACCGGATCGATTCCGACATAGAGCGCATCGACGCGTGCGCCGATGCCCTTCAATGCGAGCGGGATGTCTTCCGTCTGCCGGATTTCCAGCGTCGTGACACTGCAACCCATTGTGCGAGCGCTTTCCTCCACCGCGCGAAGTTCGAGGACAGCACCGGGATTGTCGGCATTCGCCAGGATCGCCAATCGGCCGAGATGGGGAATCACTTCGCGCAGGATTTCGAGTCGTTTGCCTGCGAGGTCCGGTGACAGGACGGAGAGGCCGGTGATGTTGCCGCCGGGACGTGCCAAGCTCGCGACCAGTCCGGCCGCGACCGGATCGATGGCGATTGGGAACACGACGGGAACTCGTGAGGATGCCTGCTTTGCGGCGAGCACCGGCCCCGTCCCCGCCGCGACGATGATGTCGACGTCGAGCCGCACAAACTCGGCCGCGATCTCGGCAAAGCGCTCGATGCGCCCTTCGGCCCAGCGATACTCGATCGTGATGGTTTGTCCGTCAACCCACCCAAGCTCCCGCAATCGGCGAACGAAAGGGGTTACCCACGCGCTCCAGACCGAAGGCGTTGCGCCACCCAGAAAACCGATTGTCGGCAGTTTGCCCGCCCGCTGCGCCCCCGCCGTCACCGGCCACGCCGCCGCGCCGCCGACCAGCGTGATGAACTCGCGGCGCCTCACTCGATCACCTCGTCGGCGCGGGCGAGCAGCGCAGGCGGAACTGTGAGCCCCAGCCCCTTAGCGGCCTTGAGATTGATCACCAGTTCGAATTTGGTCGGCTGCTGCACCGGCAGCTCTTCTGGTTTCATCCCTTTGAGGATTCGAGCGACATAGACGCCAGCCTGACGATAGGAATCAGCAAAGTCTGTTCCGTAGGATAGCAAACCCCCGGCTACTGCGAACTCGCGCTCATAGTAGATCGTGGGAATTGCATGTTGCGCTGCTCGTGTGAAGATCTGCTCCTTGCGGCTGGAGAGGAACGTATCGTTGCCGATGATCAGCGCATCGACGCGCCGCTGCACAAACGTTGCGAACCCCTCGTCGATCGCGCCTTCGGCGCTGGCGTTGTGCACCAGGAGCTGAAGCCCTCGCGAGCTCGCCGCCGCCGCGGTGCTCTTGACCTCGCCTTCGGTAATCGGATTCACCGGGTTCACGAGATATCCGACGACCCGTGCTCTTGGCACAAGCTCGTGGAGCACCTCCAATCGCTTCGGTATGGTTTCGGAGGCGAGAAAGGTCACGCCCGAAATGTTGCCCCCTGGCCGGTTCAGACTCGTTACCAGGCCGGATGCGATCGGATCAGCCCCGTTCGCAAACACGATCGGGATCGTTGTAGTCGCAGCTTTTGCTGCGAGCGCCGCAGGGGTGCCGCTGATGGCGGCGATCACCAGCACCTGACGGCCAACCAGGTCGTTCGCCAGCCCTGCCAGCCGATCGTACCGGCCCTCTGCAAAACGGTATTCGATCCGGACAGTCTGGCCCTCGACGTAGCCTCCCTCCGTGAGACCCTTCCGGAACGAGACCAGGAGACCTGCAGAGTCCGCGTGCGACCTGGCGCTGAGAAACCCAATGACCGGCATCGCGGCTTGTTGGGCGCGCACCGCCAGCGGCCATGCCGTGGCACTGCCGACGAACAGACCAATGAGATCACGTCGTCGCATTCCCCTTGCCCCCTTCCTTGCAAGGTGAAATCGCAGCATTCGCGGTCGCTTGTTGTGCCGCCAGCGTAGCCGTGAATCCGCAGCACGGCCAGTATGGAAGCGGCCCACCAGGAGATCCTTGGGCAAAACCTGAAATCTTCTGAATCCGCCTCATGTTGTGAAGCCGCTCACACCCCTCCCGTGAGCCGGCTACTACATTCATCCCATCGGATCGCGGACACGGAGGGATACATGACCACGGACACAAGCATCGATCGGCGCAGCAACAAGCGGTCGATCCTGAGCTCCATTTTCGCGTCGCTCCTGCTCGCGGGGACCGTCGTCATGGGTCTCGAACTCGCCGCCATGGTTGGTGCGGCGCCCCATTCGGCGGCCCAGGCGCTCGCCCGCACCAGCGAAGGCTTCGTCGCTCTCGAGCGGCACGTCGAGCGCAGCGGCACGCTCATCGGCTACCAGCCCCAGTTCTGAGGTCTCAGGCGGCGACCTGCCCCCTCCTCCTCCCTCGATCGCCGCCACCTGGGCCGCTCCGACGAGCGGCCCTTTTTCATTGCTCGGTGATCTCGTCGGCACGGGCGAAGAGCCTCCTTGGGAAGGCCTGAATCGATCACGCTCGCATCACCTGAGGCCTTTTTCCTGATTTCCGAAACTTTTCTTGTTGTTATTTTTTCCTAATTGTAGGAATGATCACTCCATCCCGGCTCTACCAAGGGCGTCATCCGGAGACAGTGATGGCGGAGCGGGGAGCGGCGTCGGGCCGACCGGCACCGGCGTCGCGGTGGAGCGCCGCGAGGGCGCGCGCGCCTACGTCACTGGCGCGTGGAGCACCTCGCAAGGTGTTCCGGTGCTCCCTCGTTTCCTCCTCGCACGGGAAGGAAGCGGGGGAGCACCAGGGTGCGGCGTTCCGCACCAGCGCCCTCGCGGCGCTCCGCTCCCCTTGCGGGAGCAACCTGAATGTGGCCCCGGCCCGAGCGAAAGCGAAATCCGGGCCACGGAGA
>Ga0081455_10003751_pt1 | contig 17357 bp, 16 predicted proteins | sample TabmetS3T2R1_FD_70207 | JGI IMG/M metagenome (GOLD analysis project Ga0081455, IMG submission 70207) | Tabebuia heterophylla rhizosphere microbial communities from the University of Puerto Rico - S3T2R1 | ecosystem: Host-associated > Plants > Roots > Rhizosphere ...
CCGCGCGGCAGCACGCGCCCGCCGGATCGCGCCGATCGCGGCGGGGGCGCTGGTTGCGTCGGGATGTCCCGGCTCCGCCGTCGCGGCCGCCTCCAGCGCAACCACGGGGAGGGCGCGGGCGAAAATCTCGCATGCGTCACGTGAGGTCGCGGTTTCGAGGGGCACGTCGAGGCCGAGTTTCCGCGCACGCGCAGCCAGCGCCGCCGGGTCAGCGATCACGTAAAAGGACGGCAGGTGGTCGGCATCCCGCCTCAGCCAGCTCAGAAGCGTGATGTCCGGGCCGATTCCGGCCGGTTCGCCGCATGTCAGGGCAAGTGGTTTAGCCATCATCGTGGCTTAGAGCATTTTTGCGGCGAAGGATATCCGGCCACGACGCGGGCCGGAGCCTAGCGATATTCGATCATCGCGGCGCGGCGGAGGTCGGCGAGGTATTTCTTCGACTGCGCATCGTATTTTTTGGCGAACAGCTTCTCTTTGATCTCCCGCTTCTGCGGGGTGTCGATCGTGGTCGGCTTGCGCTCACACAGCGCCACCATCTCGATTCCCTGCTTGGTGACCTCCGGCGGCGTCAGATGACCGATCGGTGTGGTGTCGAGCAGGGTGCGCAAGGCCGGTGGAATATCGGCCGAGCTCTTCACCACCGTATCCCTGATGACGCCGCCGCGCAGGTTGCGGAAAATATCCGCAGCCTCGGTACAGGTCTGCACCCGCGTGCGGAGCGCCTCGGCCTCCTTGCGGCGGGAATCGACGCCGCCCTCGGCGTCGCCGCTGACCAGCAGCACGACCGGCCGCATCGAATATTCGAAGCCCGATTCCGTCGGCTTGGCGTCGCCGCCGGTCTTGAGCTCCGAATTGATTTCCTTTTCGCCGACCAGCAAGGCTTGTTGATAGCGTCCGCGAACGAGCTGCGACCAGGTGACGTCCGCCTTGATGCGGCTCTTGAATGTTTGCGGGCGAATGCCCTGGGACTCCAGCATCTTCGACAATTGATCGGTCGAGAGGCGCAGCCGCTTCGCGGTGTTCTCATATTGCTCGTCGAGATCGGCGCTGGTGAGATCGAGGCCGAATTTGCGGCCCTCTTTGATCTTCAATCGATCATCGATCAGAAGTTCGAGAACCTCTTTCGGCGAGGCGGCACGGTGCTCGGTCAGCTTGATCAGCTTGGTTCGTTGCTCGACGTCGAAGGCGGTGATCGGATCGCCATTGGCCAGCGCGAGAATGGTCTGCGCCGCGGCGCCCTGGCTTGCGACCACACACAATAGCAGGAGGAGCCCGGCCAGCAGGCGGCCGGCGCCAGCGCACAAGGAAGCGTTGCAGCGGGAGTGTGCTCTGATCATTTGGGACGGTCCCCAAGTATCATGACAACAATCATGACAGGTATCGCGCATGGTGGTGACGAAGGCGGATCAGCAATCCCGCCCGGTCCGAATTCGCAAAGCCGCTTTCGGACGCACGGCCGCTACGGTGTTCCGGAGACTGACACATTCTGCGACAGCGACGTATTGCCGATGGTTCGGAGCCCAAGCTGGAACATGATGCGGTGGTCCGGCTGCGGATTGCCGCTATAGGCATAGTCCGTAATGTAGTTCAGCGCCAGAATGAAGCAATCGTCGACATAGCCGGCGCCGACGATGGTCTGCGTGACCTGGTTGGCGTGGATGTCATAGCGCACGCCGCCCGAGGCCACCCAGTTGGCGGCCAGTTTGACGGTGGCGGTTCCGAGGAACCCTTCGCGACGGTCGAGGAAGCCGAGCTCCGGCTGCTTGTCGTAATTGCCGTACAGCAGCGACACCGTCCACCGGTCGAAATTGGCGCGGGCTTCGAGTTCGAGCCGGCGCATCGCCAGGGTTTCCTCGTCCAGTCGCGTCCGCGCCGAGAACATCAGCAGGCTGCTCGGCTGGTAGGAGATCCGGCCGACGTAATCCGAGCGCCGGGTTTCCAGTCCGGTGTTGATGCCGGTGTTGGTCGGATCGGCGACCGCATAGGAGTTCAGGCCGAACAGCTGGTAGGACTGCCCGAACAGCACGTTGAGATAGCCGCCCTGATTGAACTGGGTGGTCGCCTGAACGCCGGCATTGGCCCGCCCGCCGCCTTCCTCGCGGTCCCAGCCGGAGAATTTATCGACGCGGAACAGGTTTGAATCGTCGAACGTCATGCTCTGGGCATCTTCGTTCGGCAGCCGGCCGGCGAGCTGTTCGTTCGGACGGACGATCACCTGCGCGATCGGCGTGATGGTCTGCGTTCCCCATGGCTGTACGCTGATGAACGGATACCGGTATTCCAGGCCGACGGTCGGCATGATGCGGTCATAGGTCGAGTTGCCGACCGGCAGATAATTCGAAACGCCGGGCTGATTCTGGATGTCCAGATTGGCAACATCGGCGCGCAAGGATGCGAATGGCGTCCAGACCTGGCCGATCGGATCGACGAAGGTCCGCCGCCAGGTGGCCTCCGCCGACACGCGCGTATAGGTGCCCGGCACGCCGCGGAGCAGGCAGTTGGCCGGCATCTTCACGGTGGGGTCCGCCGAGGTCGGCATGCACCAGCCGTTCAGCACGGCGTTGGTGGAAATCGGATCGAACGCGGCCGAGTCGCGGCTCAGGCTGGTGAGGTTTGCCCGGTAGGACAATTCGCCACCGAGCACGGCGTGGTTCACGACGTTCTGGTAGTCGATGACGGGATGGATGATCGGGATTTCGCGCTGATTGTCGGCCTCGGAGAAGCCGTAATAGTAGATCGTGCGGGCATCGAAGAAGCTGCGGTTGCCGACGCCGGTCAGATAGAGATCGGAGACCGCTTCGGTGGCCGGATTGGCAAAGTTGCTGGTCGGGCTTTTGAACCGGCTCAGTCCGTAATCCTGGAAGAAGGTCTTGTCGCTGATCAGCGTGCCGTCCCAGCCCCAGGTCCACTTGTCGTTCAACGAAAACTGGCCGGAGGTTTCGATGCCGCCACGGAAATCGCGATAGCCGGGCGTCGGCGGTCCACCGGCGCGCAGGAAGTAGTCCTTGTCGAGTTGATCGATGCCGTAGGCGCGAATTTGATAGGCGCCGTTCATCAGCCGCTGTCGGAACTCGGTCTGCATCAGCAGGCCCTGGCGGGTGGTGATGCGCGGCGTGATGGTGGCGTCATAATCGGGCGCGATCGCCCAATAGAACGGCGTCTCGACGCCGACGCCGTAGGTCGAGCTCGTGCTGATGATCGGCATCAGGAAGCCGGTCTTCCGCTTCACGGTCGGATCGGCGGTGTAGAAATACGGGATGTAGGCGAGGGGGTAGCCGAAGAACTCGACCCGGGCGTCCTCGAAATACAGCATCTTCTCGCCCTGGTCGTGAATGATGCGGGCGGCCTTGACCTGCCAGAGCGGTGGCTTTTTCGGATCGTCCTTGCAGGCCGCGCAGGCGGTGTAGACGCCGCCATGCAGGACCGTGAAATTGCCTTCCGAACGGTCCGCGCGCGTCGCCGCCATCCGCGTCGCATCGGCGGTGTCGACGCGCAGCGAATCGACGAAGCCGTCGCGGTAGTCGTCGCTGAGATCCATGATGGAGGCGGTGGTGACCTGCCCATCCGGGTCGGTCATGCGGACATTGCCTTCCGCATGCAGCCGCTTGGTTTTCTGGTCGTAGATGACGCGATCGGCTTCAAGCCGCGAGCCGTTGTAGAAAATCTGCACGCCGCCGACGGCCGAGACCTGCGAGTGAACCTGGTCGTAGTTCATCTCGTCGGCTTGCAGCAGCATCTTGCCGTCGTCGGCCGGGTTGTGCGGCGTCTTCGGCGGCGGCGGCGGCCGTGGATTGAAGGTAAAGCTTTGCGCCAGGGCAGGGCTGCTCACGGCCAGCGGCAGCGCCACAACCGCGAACACAACAGCCGACAGAACCGGAGCCAAAATACGCGCGCAGAAACCCGCGCGGCGCACGGCGGCGCGTCGCGGGAAGGCAACGACAATCCTCTGGCGGGCGGTGACAACGGTCACCATTACCTACCCGTCCTCCTGGTACAACAACGCCAACAGCCCGGTGAGGCCGCCCAAACCGACAGGCAGCCACGCCGCAACGATCGGATTCAGCAAATCCGCCTTGCTCAGGTCCTCCGTCAGCTTCTGCACCACATAGAGCAGAAACCCGGCTCCCACGCCACTTAAAACCATCTTTTGCACGCCGCCGAGCCGGAAGAATCGAAGACTGACAGAAGAGGCAAGCATAACCATTGCTGCAAGCAGAAATGGGCGTGCGATAAGCTTGTGGTACTGCAGCCGATAGGCCGCTGCCGCGATGCTGGAATGTTCCGACGACGCGATATACTCAGGAAGTTGCCAAAACGACACAGACTCGGCGCTCGAGAAGCTGTCCCGAACCTGTTCCCGAGTCAGGTTGGTGGCCAGTACGAAGGTGTCCAGCGCCACCGGCGGCTCGCCCAACACATATTGGTTGACCCCTTTGAGCACCCAGCGGCCCTCTTCCAGGGTGGCCTCGCGGGCCTCGATTCGGTCCCGGAAGCGCCCCTGCAGGTCCCATCGGAAGATCGACAATCCCGCCAGCCGCCCGCCCTGGCTACTGCCGGTGGTCGCGTTGATGATGGCCTGCCCCTCGCCGGTAACCTGGTTGACCCAGAAGCCGCTGGCTTCCTGCAGCCCCGGATTGCGCGAGCTGAGCAATTCCGTCTCGATCCGCTTCGACTGCTCGCGCAGATAGACCGACAGCGGATTGTAGACCGCGGTGGCAAGCGCGCCGAAGCCGATCGCGGCAATCAAAGCGGGGGTCACGATCTGCCAGGCCGAGACCCCGGCGGCGCGCGCGACCACGAGTTCCAGCCGGCGCGACAGGGTGAGGTAGCAGCTCATTGCGCCGACCAGCACGCAGAACGGCATCAGGATCTCGAGCAGCTGCGGCACGCGGAACAGCGAGGCCTGCGCGGTGACGAAGGCGGTCGCGGTCGGCACGCTGGACATCTTCCGCGCCATGTCGATGTAGTCGATCAGCACGACCAGCATGAAGATGCCGACGAACACGGCGAAGGATGCGCCGATGAAGCGGCCGGCAAAGTAACGGCCGAGCGTGTTGGTCAGCATCGCGCGCCCTCCGTCATGACGGCGCGAGACGGCGCGAGAAGCGCTCGGTCAGTTTGTTGAGTGATTCGACCAGGCCGGCCGGCGGTTCCATGATGACCACGTTGCGCATGACATAGGCGCTGAAGAGCACCACGCAGGCGATCAGGACGTATTGAACATAGGTCACGTTCGGATTTTTCAACGACAGCACCGCGATGGCGAAGCCCGCGATGCGAACGCTGCCGACGGCCATGATCGTCGACGCCATGGAAAAGGCCCGGCTCTGCCGGGTGGTGCGCGGCGCGCCCAGAAAGGCGAAGGTCAGCGCGACGAACGCGAACGGATAAAGCGGGCCGAGCAGCCGCTCATGCAGTTCGACCCGATACGGCCCCTCGTTCCTGGCATAGGCATCGTCGTTCGGATCCGGCCACAGCAGTTCGTGGAAGTAACGCTCGCGCGGCGCGTTGTAGGTCGGCGTCACCTTGGCGAATTTCGACATGTCGAACGCGTCGCGCTCGAACTTGATCAGGACCGGGTCGGTCTTCCCGGGCTCGAATCGTTCGAGGTTGCCGTCCTCGAGCACGAGGTAGGAGCCGGTTTCATTTTTGACCACGACGCCGCGGTCGGCGACGATGCTGACGCGCTCCGCCGGATTGCGGCGATCGTCAAGGAAAATGCCGACCAACTCGCCATTGGCGCGGCGCTCGCGCGCGAAGATGGTCAGGCCGCTGTCGAGCTGCATGAAGCGGCCGGTGCGCAGGATGTTGGAAATGGCGTCGCCGGTGATTTCCGAATCCCACCGGGTCAGCCGGCGCATGCAGTCCGGCGCCACATAGAAGCCGAGCACGACGACCACCAGCGACACGATCGTCGTGACCGTGAGGAACGGGCGGAACAGCCGCCATGGCTGCAGCCCGGCGGCGTTCATGACGATGATTTCCGAATCAGTCGCGAGCTTGTTCAGCACATAGGCGACCGCGATCATCAGCGCGAGCGGCATGATGACGAGCGCGAGCGCGGGGATGAACAGGCTGGTGAGGCCGAGAAACGCCAGGATGGTCTGACCCTGGCTGGTCATGAGGTCGATGCCGCGCAGCGCCTGGGTGATCCAGATGACCCCCGTCAGGCTGACCAGCACCATGAGGAAGGCGCCAAAGGTCGTCCGGACAATGTAGCCGTCGATCGAGCCCATCGCTTAAGCTCAGTCCCCAATTGCGCCAGAGCCGACACCCGGGCCGTTCTCGTGCACCTCCCCAAGGCAACACGATCAGACGACACGATCAGGCCCACGAACCTGTCTGGATATGGCCTGGTGGCCCACCCCCGAACCCTTATCATCCCATTGATAGGTCGACAAAATGGCTGCGACATGGCGGGCTTGGCCTGATGGTCGATAAATGGTTAATGTGGCCTGGCAGACACGTCGGCCGGGCCCGGTCGCAGCAGGAAAAAGGTTGAAATCAATCGCCGCGCCGTTCGACTCGCTGCTCTGGCTCAGCCTCGCTTGGCGATGGATGATTTTGAGGGCCCAGCGCCCGCAAAACCGTCTATATCTCGGTCCGCCCGAACCCCCTTTACGCCCGTCCTGACATCGTCGGAGGAATTTGAATGTCGGCTGCCGTCAAAATCGGCTTCGTCCCGTTGTCCACAGCGCCTCGTGGCACCCTGGTGGTTTTCACCGATGAGACGCTGAAATTTGGACCGCGCACCCAGAAATTGCTGGGACAGGCGGCGGACACGGTGAAACGCGCCGCTGCCACGGCGCGGTTCAAGGGCAAGAGCCGCTCGGCGCTCGAACTCCTGGCCCCGACTGGCCTCGAGGCCGACTGCCTGCTCGTGGTCGGAACGGCCGCGGAGAAGGGCCAGCCCACCGACTTTACCCGCCTCGGCGGCCTCGTCGCCGGCAAGATTAAGTCCGGTGCCGAGGACATCCTGCTGGTCGCCGAACGGCCCGATGGCGCGATGACGCCGGCGCAGGCCGCCGCCATCGCCACCGGACTGCGGCTGCGCGCTTACAAATTCGATCGCTACAAGACGAAAAAGAAAGACGGCGACGAGGCGAGTTCCGCCTGGCAGGTCTCGATCGCGGTGGCCGACGCGTCGGCGGCGAAGAAAGCCTACGAGCCGCTCGATCATGTCGCCGACGGCGTCGTGATCGCGCGCGACCTCGTCAACGAGCCGCCGAACATTCTTTACCCCGAGGAATTCGCCAAGCGCGCCGCCAACCTTCGCAAGGTCGGCGTCGAGGTCGAGATCCTCGATCGCAAGGCCATGACCAAGCTCGGCATGGGCGCGCTGCTCGGCGTGGCGCAAGGCTCGGTGCATGAAGGCCGCACCGTGATCATGCGCTGGAATGGCGGCAAGAAGGGTGACAAGCCCGTCGCCTTCGTCGGCAAGGGCGTCTGCTTCGACACCGGCGGCATCTCGATCAAGCCGGCGGCCAGCATGGAGGAGATGAAGGGTGACATGGCAGGCGCGGCCTGCGTGGTCGGCCTGATGCATGCGCTCGCCGCGCGGAAGGCCAAGGTCAACGCGGTCGGCGCCATCGGCCTCGTCGAGAACATGCCTGACGGCAATGCCCAGCGCCCCGGCGACATCGTCACCTCGATGTCCGGTCAGACCATCGAGATCATCAACACCGACGCCGAAGGCCGGCTCGTGCTGGCCGACGTGCTCTGGTACGTCGCCAAGACCTGCAAGCCGAAATTCATGGTCGATCTCGCGACGCTGACCGGCGCGATCCTGGTTTCGCTCGGCTCCGAATATGCCGGCCTGTTCTCCAATGACGACAAGCTGTCGAAACAGTTGATCGAAGCCGGGCAGGCCACCGCCGAACCGGTCTGGCGGATGCCGATGGGACCGGAATTCGACAAGCTGCTCGATTCCAAATTCGCCGACATGAAACATACCGGCCCGCGCTATGGCGGTTCGATCACCGCCGCGCAATTCCTGCAGCGCTTCGTCGATGGCACCCCATGGGCGCATTTGGATATCGCGGGCACCGCGATGGCGGCGCCGCCGACCGACATCAACACCAGCTTCGGTTCGGGTTACGGCGTGCGGCTGCTCAATCGGCTGGTCGAGGATCATTACGAAGGCGGCAAAGCCGCCAAGCGCAAGTGACGAGATTGACCAACATCCGGCCGGGATCAGGTGACTGAAGTCCTGTTTTATCATTTGAAGGATCAGACGCTGGAGCGCGTGTTGCCGCCGCTTCTGGAAAAGTCGCTGGAGCGCAACTGGCGGGTCGTCGTGCAGGGCGAAAGCGAGGAGCGCATCGACGCGCTCGACTCGCATTTGTGGACCTATCGCGATGATTCCTTCCTGCCGCACGGCACGTGGCGGGATCGCGATGCTAAGGACCAGCCGGTCGTGCTGTCGATCGACGGTAACAATCCCAACGGCGCGCAGATTCGCTTTCTGGTGGATGGCGCGCCGTTGCCTGTTGATGCAGAGCAATATCAACGGCTGGTGTTGATCTTCAATGGCGAGGACGACAGCGCGGCGTCGGCGGCGCGTACAATCTGGAGCGACTGCAAGACGCGCGGTTTCGATGTCACTTATTGGCAACCCGACGAGCAGGGCCGCTGGCAGCGCAAGGCGTAAGGATGATTGCCGTTATTAACGATGTTTGCCATATTCCCGATCCGGCCGGAGTAGCCATGCTCATGCCGCAAAACGCTGCTGTTATGCTGGCGGGAACGGGCAGGGCGAGTGGGGCGAGTGGGGAATGAGTCGCGTGTCGACACGGGTTCGCTGTTTCATGACCGCACCGCTGCTTGTCGTGGCGGCCGCCGCGCTGTCCGGTTGCTCCGGTCTCAGCAGCTTTTCTGACTTGAAGGACGCCGAGTGGTTCAACCGTCCCTCGCGCGCATTCGGCCGCAGCCTTACTTTGGAAACACCGCCATTGACGGAACAGCGGGCGATTGCGCCCGACGATCTGATCAGCGCGGAGGGATATTGCTCGGGAATGGCGGCTGCATCCGAGGCCAATGCGATGACGCAGGCGGCGCCCACGTCGACGCCTGATGTCGCCGGTGCGACCTCAGGGACAGCGGGCGTCGCGCTGGGACGCAGCGAATGTGACGTGGCCCGCTATATAGGCCACCCCGACAATGTCGAACTCGCCTCCAATCCCGGCGGCGAACGCACTGCGACGCTCACCTATCTGCGCGGCTCACGTCCGGGCATTTATCGCTTCGTCGGCGGCCGGCTGACGGTGGTGGAACGGGCACCGACGCCGCCCGCGCCGGAACGTCCCGCCAGGGCGAAAAAGCGCACCGGCTGATCGGCGCGCTGCGCACTCACGCGCCGGTACTCAATCGCAACCATTCCTCCTCGGCGCGCTCCAGCGCGTTGGCCGCCGCGCTTCGGGCGCGCGCGAGCTGAGCGGCCTGCTGCGGATCGCGCTGGTACAGATCGGGCAGCGCCAGCGCCGCATCCACCTTGGCCAGGATGCCGGTGATCCGCTCGATCTCGAATTCGGCTTCCGCGAGCTTGCGCAGCGACGGCTTACGACCGGCTGCCTCTACCGGCTCGCCATTTGTCTTGAGCGCCGCCGCGCTGCTGTGGCGGCGATCGGCGCGCGTGTCGCTCCTGTCGTCGCGCGATCCGGCGCGCTTCAGCACGTCGCGGCAATACTCGTCAAGGTCGCCGTCATAATCGGCGACCTTGCCATCGGCGACCAGCCACAGCCTGTCGGCGCAGGTCTCCAGCAAATAGCGGTCATGCGAGACCATGATGACGGCGCCGGGAAAATCGTTGATGGCTTCGGCCAACGCGGCGCGGCTGTCGATATCGAGATGGTTGGTCGGCTCGTCAAAGATGATCAGGTTCGGCCCCGCGAACGTCGCAAGGCCGAGCAAGAGCCGCGCTTTCTCACCGCCCGAGAGATTGCCGACCCTGGTGTCGGCCGCGGCACCGGAGAACCCGATGGCGCCGGCCTTGCCGCGGATGTCGGCTTCTCGCGCGTCCGGCATCAGTTTGCGGACATGGTCGTAAACCGAGGCGTCTTCGTTCAGCTCGTCGAGTTGATGCTGCGCGAAATAGGCGACCGAGAGCTTGTCGGCGCGGGTGATCCGGCCGGCAAATGGCTGAAGCCGTCCGGCGAGCAGTTTGACCAGCGTCGATTTGCCGTTGCCGTTGGAACCGATCAGCGCGATGCGGTCGTCATTGTCGATCCGCAGCGTGACGCGGCTCAGCACCGGCCGGGTCGGCTCATAGCCGATGGTTGCGCCTTCGATCGCGATGATCGGCGGCGACAGGATTTTCTGCGGTTCGGGAAACGAGATGTCGCGAACCTCCTGCGTTACCAGCGCGGCGACCGGCTCGAGCTTTTCCAGCCGCTTCACGCGCGATTGCGCCTGGCGGGCCTTGGTCGCCTTCGCCTTGAAGCGATCGATGAAACTTTGCAGGCGCTTGCGTTCGGCTTCCTGGCGCTTGATCTGCCGGGCGTTGAGCAGCACGCGTTCCATCCGCTGCTTTTCGAACGAGGTGAAGCTGCCGCGATAGAGCGTGAGTTTCTTCGCCTCCAGATGCAGGATCTGGTCGACCGAATTGTCGAGCAGGTCGCGATCATGGCTGATCACGATCACGGTTCGCGGATAGCGCGCCAGATGATCCTGCAGCCACAGCGTGCCTTCGAGATCGAGATAGTTGGTCGGCTCGTCCAAGAGTAGCAGGTCGGGCGCGGCGAACAGGGTTGCGGCGAGTGCCACGCGCATGCGCCAGCCGCCGGAGAATTCCGCGCAGGGCCGCTGTTGGTTCTCGGCCGAGAAGCCCAGTCCGGACAGGATCGCGGCCGCGCGGGCTGGCGCGGAATGCGCCTCGATGTCGGCCAGCCGCGTCTGGATCTCGGCGATGCGATGCGGATCATGCGCGCTCTCGGCCTCATGGAGGAGGGCGGCGCGCTCGCGATCGGCGGCGAGAACCACCTCGATCAGGCTTTCGGGACCGTTGGGAGCTTCCTGCGCCAGGCTGCCGATCGTCCAGCGCGGCGGCAGAAGGATCTTGCCGCTTTCGCTCGCCTGTTCGCCGCGAATGACGCGAAACAACGTCGATTTGCCGGTGCCGTTGCGGCCGACGAGGCCGACCCGGGCGCCGGGCGTGATTTGCACATTCGCCTGCTCGATGAGAAGGCGGCCCGCGACGCGAACGGAGAGATCGGAGATGGTCAACATTGAAGCGGGGTTTTCACCGCTTCAAGCGCGAAAGGCAATCTCCGAGTTCGACCGTGGCCAAGAAATTCCTCAAAACAAAACCCCGGCTGCCACGCAGCCGGGGTTCCGAAATTTCGCAACTGAAATGAATGCTGCTTAGTAGCAGACGTTGACCGTGCGCAGGCGCATGCCGTGCCGGGTCTGCACCATGCGCTGCTGCAGGCAGCCATTGTCGAAGAAATTCGGCGTGCTGACGACGTAGCCCGGGCTCGTCACATAGCTCGGACCCCAGCCCCAGCCGAGACCCCAGCCGACATAGATCGGGCTGGCGGAAGCTGCGGTCGGCAACAACGCGGCGGCACCGATCGAAGCGGCTGCGACGAGTCCGAGTGTGATCTTGCGAAACATGGTCTTCTCCATCGTTGAGTGGCGCGCTGCGCCGTTGTTGTGTCCCTGCCCGTTGGACGAAGGCAGTTCGACGACGGTTCAAACCGTGACGCGAAAAACCGCGAGGCGGATGATATTTTCGGCGAACGAAACACGCCTGAAACATTGCGCGACACGGACGCGATACATGGCGCGCTTTGCGGGTCTGAAATCGGTTGTCATCACCGAGCTTGTCCCGGTGATCTCGATAAGGAAGGCGACGCCATTCTAAGCGAGATGCCCGGCACAAGGCCGGGCATGACATTTCAAATTTGAACGATTAACCGATCAATAGCAGCGGTTGACGAGGCGCAGCCGCGGACCAAACGGCGTCGGCACCCAGCGGCGGACCACGCAGGAATTGCCGCCTGCGTAAACCGGCACGCCGACGAAGCGAGGTCCGGCCCAGACCCGGTGGAAGCCGAAGCCCGGATGCCAGCCGCCGTGGAAATGTCCGCCCCAGGCCGATGCGCTGGTCGGAGCCAGTGCGGTGAGACCGAGCGAGGCGGCTGCAATGAATCCAAGGGTGAGTTTGCGCAACATGGTCGTCTCCTGTTTCGAAGGCGCGCCGGTCGTCCGATGAGGGTCGAGGCGTTGATCGGCGCTGGCCTGTGATGACGAGACTAGGACTTGGAGCCTGAACCGGAGCGGGATCACGCGGTCAGAAACGGTTCAGCTTCGTGAAATCGCCGTAAGGTTGGCGGATGCGCCCAAGATTCGTCAGAGCCGAATTGGCGAGCCAAACGGCCGCATGGGGCGGGGCAGGGCGGCGCTTGCCGTCGTCAGGCGCCGCCGCTATAAGCCCGGCCACTTCCCACCAGTACCGCCTATCTGAAGTCCCTGCACCATTCGCCGCTAACCCATCTCAGGGACTTCAGATAGAAAGCGATACTAGATTCATAGACTTGCTAGTGCCCTTTGGTTTTCGACGTTCGTGTCGGTGGTCGCGCTGTATCACGAACGTCGAAAACCGGGCACTAGGCTCGCTTTTAGGACAGATCATGGCTCTCGAACGTACATTTTCGATCATCAAGCCGGACGCGACGGCTCGCAATCTGACCGGCGCCGTCAACGCGCTGATTGAGAAGGCGGGATTACGGATCGTGGCGCAAAAGCGCATTCGCATGACGAAGCAGCAGGCGGAAACCTTCTACGCCGTGCACAAGGCGCGTCCGTTCTTCGGCGAACTCGTCGAGTTCATGACGTCGGGTCCGGTCGTCGTGCAGGTGCTGGAAGGCGACAATGCGATCGTCCGCTATCGCGACGTGATGGGCGCGACCGATCCGTCCAAGGCGGCCGACGGCACCATCCGCAAGGTGCACGCAAAGTCCATCGGCGAGAATTCGGTGCACGGCTCGGACGCCGCGGAAACCGCGGCGCAGGAAATCGCGCAGTTCTTCTCCGGCAACGAAATCGTCGGCTGACTGCGGCGGCGTTGACGCGCCGCGAGCGGGGGGACGGGTGGACTGGCTGACCCAGGTTCTCGATCCGGTGCATTTCGGCGCCGCCGCGGCCCAGTTGCAATCAGACCTGCAAACGCCGGCCTTCTGGCTGGCGGTCGCGCAGATCATCTGGATCAACGTGCTGCTCTCCGGCGACAACGCGCTTGTCATCGCCATGGCGTGCCGCGGGCTGCAGCCCTCGCAGCGGCTATGGGGCCTGATCCTCGGCGCTGGTGTCGCCGTGCTGCTGCGCGTGATCTTCACCGGCATCGTCGCGACCTTGATGACGTTGCCTTACCTGAAGATCGTCGGCGGGCTGGCGCTGCTCGTCATCGCAGCCAAGTTGCTGGTGCCGGAAGAGGACGATGAGGACGCGGTCGCCGCGGCCGCGCATCTGTGGGCCGCGGTGCGGATCGTCGCCATCGCCGACATCGTCATGAGCCTGGACAACGTCATTGCAGTTGCCGCAGCGGCCAATGGCAATGTCGCGCTCTTGGTGTTTGGCCTCGCGATCAGCATCCCGATGATCGTCGCCGGTGCGGCGCTGATCATGTTCCTGCTCAACAAATTGCCGGTCCTGGTCTGGCTCGGCGCGGCACTGCTCGGCTGGATCGCGGGCGATGTGATGGCGACAGATCCCGCGCTTCATCCCTATTTGCACCAGACCTCGATGGCTGGCGGCGTTCTGGCGCCTGTGGCCGCCTTGTTCGACAAGATCGGCCTGCACGACGAACCTGCCGAGGTCATGTTCGCATTGATCGGAATTGCGGTCGTGCTGGCGCTCGGAACCTTCTGGCGCAGGCGGGCGAAAGCCCGCGTCAGCTGAGCGGCCGAGGTGCGGCGAACTCGCCGCGCGCAATCGCCTGCAATGTTTCGACGAAAAATTCCGGCTCCGCCGCCATGATGCGCTGCTGCAACGTCTCGACCGTGTCGCCCGGCATGACCGGGATTTGCCGCTGCGCGAGGATTTGGCCGTGATCATATTCCTCGTCGACCATGTGGATGGTGATTCCGCTGACGCCGTCGCCGGCCGCCAGCACCGCCTCATGAATGTGGCGGCCGAACATGCCCTGGCCGCCGAATTTCGGCAGCAGCGCCGGATGGATGTTCAGGATGCGGCCGCCAAACCGCCGCAGCGTCGCGGGTCCGAGCTTGCGCAGATAGCCTGACAGCACCAGCCAGTCCGCGCCGCTTGTCACCAGCGCCTCGCAGATCGCGCGATCGGCGGCCGCTTCACCGCCGGCCGAGGTCGCGCTGATATGGCGGGTCGCGATGCCGTGCTGCTGCGCGAATTGCAGCGCCGGCGCGCCGGCATTGTTGCTGATGACGACGCGCGCCGAGCCCTCAAGCGTACTTTGGGCGAAGGCCTCGACGATCGCGCGCATGCTGCTGCCGCCATGCGAAGCGAGAAAGCCGATCCGGAGCGGTGTTGGCTGCGTCACGTCAAAGGCCCATGATCGCCCGGCGAAGCGCCGGAGAAATTCACATCTGTAGGTCGAGCGTGCCGCGATAGATCACCCGCTGCTCGCGCTCGGCTGCGACGACCTCGCCGAGGGCAACGACGGTCTCGCCGGCCGTGGCCAAAACGTCCATCACCTGTGCCACCGCATCGGCCTTGACGACGGCGATCATGCCGATCCCGCAATTGAAGGTCCGCAACATCTCGCCGTCGGCCATGCCGCCTTCGCGCGCGAGCCATTTGAACACCGGCAACACCGGGAGTTGCGACAGGTCGATGCGAACGCCGAGGCTTTCAGGCAGCACCCGCGGGATGTTGTCGGTGAAGCCGCCACCCGTGATATGGGCCAGCGCCTTGACCGCGCCGGTCTCGCGGATCGCCCGCAGGCAGGATTTCACATAGAGCTTGGTCGGCGTCAGCAGCGCCGCGCCGAGCGTCAGCAGCGGCGCGAACGGAGCGGGCGCGGTCCAGCCGAGGCCCGAACGCTCGACGATCCGGCGCACCAGCGAGAAGCCGTTGGAGTGCACACCCGAGGAGGCGAGCCCGATGATGCGGTCGCCGGCGGCGATATCGCCGTGCGGCAGCAGCGTGCCGCGCTCGGCCGCGCCGACCGCAAAGCCCGCGAGATCATAGTCGCCATCCTTGTAGAGCCCGGGCATCTCGGCGGTCTCGCCGCCGATCAGCGCGCAGCCGGATTGTTTGCAGGCGAGCGCGACCCCGGCGATCACGGCGGCGGTGGCCTGCGGGTCGAGCTTGCCGCAGGCAAAGTAGTCCAGGAAAAACAGCGGCTCGGCGCCCTGCACGACGAGGTCGTTCACGGACATCGCGACCAGATCGATGCCGATGCCGTCATGCAGGCCGGCTTCGATCGCGATCTTGACCTTGGTTCCAACGCCGTCGGTGGCGGCCACCAGCACCGGATCCTTGAACCCCGCCGCCTTCGGATCGAACAGGCCGCCAAAGCCGCCGATCTCGGCGTCGGCGCCGGGCCGGGCGGTGGCGCGCACCAGCGGCTTGATCAGGTCGACCAGCCGGTTTCCGGCATCGATGTCGACGCCGGCATCGGCATAGGTCAGGCCGTCTTTGCGCTCTGTCATGCCTGGTCCTGGGCAAGGGTCGTGCCGGCGGGCACCGGTTCATTCGCAATGTCCGCAAGGTCTCGCGCCGACCGGCCATTTTGCGAACAGTGTGGGCTGGTTACGCAGGATTTTGCCGCGGCGCAATGGCTTGTGCCCGTCATCCCAATAATTCGCAGCTCCCGCCCGCCAGCCCCTAAGCGGAATTTGAAATTCACCGCCCGATGTTGCAAACCTGACGTTGCGCCTGGCTAGTGCCCGGTTTTCGACGTTCGTGATACAGCGCGGCAAACACCGACACGAACGTCGAAAACCAAAGGGCACTAGCAAGTCTATGACTCTAGTACCGCTTTCTATCTGAAGTCCCTGAGATGGGTTAGCCGCGAAAGGTGCAGGGACTTCAGATAGGCGGTACTAAGCATGCGTCTCGGGACTGACAGAGTGAACATTCCTAATCTGATTACGCTTGGCCGCATCCTGCTGGTGCCGGTGATCATTTGGGCCATCGCCTCGGGACAGATGGCGGTCGCGTTCGTGCTGTTCGCCGCCGCAGGGATCAGCGACGCCATCGACGGCTTCCTCGCCAAGCGGTTCCATATGCAAAGCGAACTCGGCGCCTTGCTCGATCCGCTGGCCGACAAGGCGCTCCTGATCTCGATCTATATCGCGCTCGGGATCACCGGTGATGTCGCCCGCTGGCTCGTCATCCTGGTGGTGTCGCGTGACATCATCATCATTGGCGCGGTGATCGTGTCCTGGCTGCTCGGACGGCCGATCCCGATGAAGCCCTTGATGGTCTCCAAGCTGAACACGGTTGCGCAGGTGGTTTATGCGGCTGTGGTGCTGGGCGAACTCGGCTTCGCGCTGGAGCTCGTGCCCGTCAACGCTGTTCTGCTGGTGCTGGTGACGGTGCTGACGCTGGCGTCGGTCAGCCTCTATCTCGTCGAATGGCTCCGCCACATGAGCGAACTTGAGGCGCGCTAGAGCCGGTGCGGGGACTCAAAACGGCGCCACCACCTGTGTTATGATGAGTGATCCTGTCGGAGAGTTGAGTGGCGTGACCGGTCGTGCGCATCCTCGTCAGCTGGCCTTGACGTTGCCGCATGCCGAAAGTCATGCGCGCGAGGATTTCCTCGCCGGGCCCAGCAACGAAGCCGCCCTCGCCATGATCGAGTCCTGGCCGGCCTGGCCGAGCCCGGTGCTGATGCTGGTCGGCGAGGCCGGCGCCGGCAAGAGCCATCTCGCCTCGATCTGGGCGGAGCGTTCCGGCGCGCGGGCGATTGCGTCGCGCAATCTCGCCGTCGGCGGTGTTCCCGCGGCGCTGGCGACCGGCGCCCTCGTCATCGAGGACATCGATCCCGCCGCCGTCGACCAGCACGCGCTGTTCCATCTCCTGAATCTGGCGCGGGAGCAGGGCGCGGACGTTTTGCTCACCGCCCGCACCATGCCGGCGGGATGGACCCTGTCGGTCCGCGACCTCGCCTCGCGCCTGCGGGCCGTGCCTGTTGCGCGGCTGCTCGCGCCTGACGAGGATTTGCTGCGGGCGCTGCTGATCAAATTCTGCACCGACCGCCAGATGGTGGTCGATGAGACGGTGCTGAGCTATCTCCTGCCCCGGATCGAGCGCTCGTTCTTGGCGGCGCGCCAGACGGTTGAAGCGCTGGATGCGGAAGCCTTGCGCCTCGGCCGGCCGATTACGCGGGCGCTCGCCGCCGAGGTGCTGCGGGACGTCTCGCCGGGCTGACGCCGCCG
>Ga0081455_10003752_pt1 | contig 17356 bp, 12 predicted proteins | sample TabmetS3T2R1_FD_70207 | JGI IMG/M metagenome (GOLD analysis project Ga0081455, IMG submission 70207) | Tabebuia heterophylla rhizosphere microbial communities from the University of Puerto Rico - S3T2R1 | ecosystem: Host-associated > Plants > Roots > Rhizosphere ...
CCCTCGCCGCCCTGGGGCGTGTTGCCGGACACCACCCTGGAATTCATGGGTGCCGGCGCGCTCTATTTCAACGGCGCGTTCTGGCAGGAGGCGCTTAAGCCCGTCTACGAGATCGGCGCGCAATACACCTTCGACCGTTTGCCGAACGAGGAGAGGCGCCGCCTGTTCGCCCGCCTCGTGCCGGAATCAGGCCGCGCCACGTTCGAGGTGCTGCATTGGCTGCAAGATCCGAAACGCACCACCTTCGTCTTCCCGCGCGACGTCAAATGCCCGGTGCTCGGATTGGCTGGGACTCTCGATCAGGTGAATGCACCGGGCACCGTGCGGCGCGTGACGCGTCGCTATCGGAACGGTGCGGAATTCGTACCGCTGAAAGGCATGAGCCACTGGCTGCTCTCGGAGCCCGGCTGGGAAAAGATGGCGGAGATCATCGCAGGCTGGCTCGCGCGCACGCTTGCACTTCAACCTCTCCGATAGAGAATCGTTCGAAAGAGCGCGGGGCCATCCTTCGAGACGCGGCTTCCAGCCGCTCCTCAGGATGAGGACCGAGGTTTCTCAAGAAATAAAGACCTCATGCTGAGGAGCCCGCGAAAACGGGCGTCTCGAAGCATGGGCCAAGATCTCCTTTCGCGGAAAGCTCCGCAGGAGAAGAATTACTCTCGTTGAGCGTTTCGCTACATCAATTCGCCGACGAGGCCATCCGGCCGCGGGCCTGCATGATCCACCAGAGCACGTTGCCGGCGCAGCGTGCGAGCGCGCCTTGCGGCGGCAGACCGATGGCGTTCGCGATCATGGCGACGCCTTTCTGGACATGCCGAGGCTGATAGAAACGCAAGATGCGCTGGTTGTATTCGCGCGAGAATTGGGTGCGCTCATAGGGCGTGCGCGCGACCTCATCCGCACGAACATTGGCGCAGTAATAGGCGTAGGCGAGTTCGTCGTCCTCGGTCTCGTGCACGCGCCCGAAGGCCACTCGGATGCGATCGAGCACGGGACGCTTCTCGCTCGGCTGATACCGTCCGATCGCTTCGAAAAAGAGCCGGTAATGACGAAATTCGTCACTCGCGATCAAGGCCGTGATCTGCTTCAACACCGGCTCCGATGTCGCGTCGCGCAGCGCGGAGTAATAGGACGACGTGCCGCTCTCGACCACGCAACGGGCGATCATCTCGCCCGCACGAGAGCCGCGGACCGATCCCGGCGCCTCGAGCGGCAGCCGATAGCCCGCGCGAAAACGTGCAAAGCAGTCCTCGAAATCGAACTCGGGGTCCGCAAGCGTGGCCCAGCGCGCGAGCGCGCGCCCGTGCTGAACCTCTTCCCGGCCCCATTGCTCCAATGCCGCCATCATTTCCGAATCGGAGCCGAATACTTGGCGGAGATAGGTGACATAGTCGGTCGCGTTGAACTCGACCATGGCCGCGGCCTTGATGGCCTTGAGTGTGTCGGCGTCGACACGCGAGGCGTCGAAAAGATCCCACTCGATTTCGTCCAGCGTCCAATGCGGCTTCATGACCGTCCTGCGATTGGAAACACGCTCGAGATGCAACGCCCCGGCCGCCGGTCCGGTCCCCACCGGCGCTCGGACTGCCCCAATTCAAGTGTCACAAATTAGCACAGCCGCTCCCCGCCCACCAGATGAACGCTGGATGAACGAATAAGGTCCGGGGGCGGAGGGTTTGGCTCGTTGCCGCGCCTTCGGGAAGCGCCTCAGGCGGCCTTGCCGAGGCTCGAGCGCACCTCTTTGAGGTGGTCGAGCTGTTCCTGGGCGAGACGGCGGGTTTCGTCGTCCTTCGCGTCGGCGACGTCTTCAGCGGCGTCCTGAATCTTCTGATCGAGGTCCGCGACGTCGAGCTCGTCGAGCGGGATGGCCTCCTCGGCGAGCACCACGAGGCCCGCGGGCGTCACTTCGGCGAAGCCGCCGCGCACGAAAATCTTATCCGGCCCTTCCGTCGCGCCCGTGATAACGATCACACCCGGGCGGAGCGTGGAGATCGCCGGGGCGTGACCCGGCAACACACCGAAATCGCCGTCGCTGCCGGGGACCGTCACGCTGTCGACGTTCTCCGACATGAGCAGCTGCTCGGGCGAAACGAGATCGAAGGCGAGCTTCTCGGCCATGAGCTACGCCGCTTCCTTCGCCAGACGCTCCGCCTTTTGCATGGCTTCCTCGATCGTGCCGACCATGAGGAACGCCTGCTCCGGCAAGTGGTCGTAGTCGCCCTTGCAGAGGCCGTCGAAGCCGCGGATCGTGTCCTTCAGATCTACGAACTTGCCGGGCGTGTTCGTGAACACTTCCGCGACGAAGAAGGGCTGGGACAGGAAACGCTCGATCTTGCGCGCCCGCGACACGGTGAGCTTGTCCTCTTCCGAAAGCTCGTCCATGCCAAGGATCGCGATGATGTCCTGCAGGCCCTTGTAGCGCTGGAGAATGCGCTGGGTCTCGCGCGCGACGCGATAGTGATCCTCACCCACGATGCGCGGGTCGAGCATGCGCGACGTGGAATCGAGCGGATCGACCGCGGGATAGATGCCCTTCTCGGAGATCGCGCGGTTCAGCACCGTCGTCGCATCGAGATGCGCGAAGGAGGTGGCGGGCGCCGGGTCGGTCAGGTCGTCGGCGGGCACGTAGATCGCCTGCACCGACGTGATCGAGCCTTTGGTCGTCGTCGTGATGCGCTCCTGCAGCGCGCCCATGTCGGTCGCAAGCGTCGGCTGATAGCCCACGGCGCTCGGAATGCGGCCGAGCAGCGCCGACACTTCGGAGCCTGCTTGCGTAAAGCGGAAGATGTTGTCGACGAAGAAGAGCACGTCCTGACCTTGGTCGCGGAAATGCTCGGCGACGGTGAGACCCGTAAGACCCACACGCGCACGCGCACCCGGCGGCTCGTTCATCTGACCGAACACCAGCGCGCATTTCGAGCCCGCGGTCGAGCCCTTCTTCGGATCCTTGTTGACGCCCGACTCGATCATCTCGTGGTAGAGATCGTTGCCCTCGCGCGTGCGCTCGCCCACGCCCGCGAACACCGAATAGCCGCCATGGGCCTTCGCGACGTTGTTGATCAGCTCCTGAATGAGCACGGTCTTGCCGACGCCGGCGCCGCCGAACAGGCCGATCTTGCCGCCGCGCGCGTAAGGCGCGAGCAGATCCACGACTTTGATGCCGGTGACGAGAATCTCGGCTTCCGTCGACTGCTCCGTGAACGGAGGAGCATCCTGATGGATGGCGCGGGTCGATGCCGTCTTGATCGGGCCCGCCTCGTCGACCGGCGCGCCGGTGACGTTCATGATGCGGCCGAGCGTCTCGTCGCCCACCGGGATCTTGATCGCGCTCCCCGTATCGCGCACCTCCTGACCACGGACCAGGCCGTCCGTCGAGTCCATCGCGATCGCGCGAACTGTGGATTCGCCCAGATGCTGTGCCACTTCGAGCACGAGCTTCTGGCCGTTGTTGATGGTTTCGAGCGCGTTCAAGATCGCAGGCAGATGGTCGCCGAACTGAACGTCCACGACAGCGCCGATGACCTGGGTGACCTTGCCGGAAATATTCGTCGTCATTCGATCCGTCCTTCGATCGCGCGGGCTTTCAACAGACGCCGCGCCAGTAAGCTTTTTCACCAACTTCGGACGGGGGGCCGGCGGTCGGTGAACCCTGACCGCCTCGAGCTCGATGGTGAGATCGGGAAGAGCGGGCGGCGGCGGCAGTTTCAAAAGCCGCCGGCGCTTTCGCCCCAGCACGGCAAAGACTGCATCCAGAAGAAAGCGGCCAAGCCGCTCCACCTGCGTTTCCAGCCGAGCCATCCGCCCCCCAAGGTCGCGAGGGGCAGACCACGCGTCCCATCTCTCGAACTCTAACCCTCCGTTCCAGTCTCCTTGTTGTTCAATACCATTTTACGACAGTGGCGCCGCGCTCTTACAAAGCCTCGGCGCCCGATATGATTTCGATCAGCTCTTTGGTGATGACGGCCTGGCGCGTGCGATTGTATTGCATCGTGAGCGCGTCGATCATGTCACCGGCGTTGCGGGTCGCGCTGTCCATCGCGCTCATGCGCGCGCCCTGCTCGCTCGCGGCGTTCTCGAGCAGCGCCTTGAAGATCTGCACCGCGATGTTGCGCGGCAAAAGATCGCGCAGAATATCCTCTTCCGACGGCTCGTATTCGTACACCGCACCGCCCAAGGACTTGGTGATTTCTTCGGCGCCGCGCCCGGCCGGCAACGCCGCCGGAATGAGCTGCTGCGCCGTCGGAATCTGACTCACCACCGACTTGAAGCGCGAATAGAAGACCGTCGCCACATCGAACTGGCCGGCATCGAACATGTCGAGGACCTGGCGTGCGACGCGCTGGGCGTCCGCGAACTGAAGCTGGCGCACCTGAGTCATGTCGACAGGGCCGGTCAGGTTCCTGCTGTAGAGCCGGCGCAGCTGGTCGCGCCCCTTACGGCCCACGGTCAGAATCTGCACCTCTTTGCCTTCCGCCAAGAGACGGTCGACATATTGGCGCGCGAGCCGGACGATAGAGGTGTTGAAACCGCCGCAGAGACCCCGCTCGGAAGTCGCCACAATGAGCAGATGGCGCTTGTCCGAACCAGTGCCGGCGAGGAGACGCGGCGCGCCGGGATTGTCGGCCATGCTCGCCGCGAGATTGCCCAGCACCGCTTCCATGCGCTCCGAATAAGGGCGTGCGGCACGCGCCGCCTCTTCGGCGCGGCGGAGCTTGGCCGCCGCCACGAGCTGCATCGCGCGCGTGATTTTGCGCGTCGACTTGACGCTCGCAATGCGGTTCTTGAGGTCCTTGAGGCTGGGCATCGGGTTGTTGGAACTCGCTTAGGCGAATGACTTCGCGAAGCCTTGCAGCACGCCTGCAAGCTCCTTGTCCGTCGCGTCGCTCAAGGTTTTCTCGTTCCGGATCTTGTCGAGGATGCCTGCATGCTTTGCCTTGAGGAGCCGGAGCAGCTCGGCCTCGAAGCGGCCGATGTCGGACACCTTGATCCCGTCGAGATAGCCGCGCACGCCGGCGTAAATGACGACGACCTGCTCCTCGACCGCCATCGGCGAATATTGCGGCTGCTTCAAGAGCTCCGTCAGGCGCGAGCCGCGAGCGAGCAGCTTTTGAGTCGCAGCATCGAGATCGGAGCCGAACTGCGCGAAGGCCGCCATTTCGCGGTACTGCGCAAGATCAAGCTTGATGGATCCCGCCACCTGCTTCATCGCCTTGATCTGCGCCGACGAGCCGACGCGCGACACGGAAATGCCGACGTTCACGGCCGGGCGGATGCCTTGATAGAACAGCTCTGTTTCAAGAAAGATCTGGCCGTCCGTGATCGAGATCACGTTCGTCGGGATGTAGGCCGACACGTCGCTGGCCTGGGTCTCGATGATGGGGAGCGCCGTGAGCGAGCCCGAGCCCGAGCCTTCGTTCAACTTGGCGGCGCGCTCGAGCAGACGCGAATGCAGATAGAACACATCGCCCGGATAGGCTTCACGGCCCGGCGGACGGCGCAACAGCAGCGACATCTGGCGATACGACACGGCCTGCTTCGACAGATCGTCATAGATGATAAGCGCGTGCATGCCGTTGTCGCGGAAATACTCGCCCATGGCGCAACCGCCGAACGGCGCCAGGAACTGCAGCGGCGCCGGCTCGGAGGCCGTTGCGGCGACGACGACCGTGTATTCCATCGCGCCGAAGTCTTCGAGCGTCTTGACGATCTGCGCGACCGATGAACGCTTCTGCCCGACGGCGACATAGATGCAGTAGAGCTTCTTCGATTCGTCGCCGCCCTGATTAACCGGGCGCTGATTGATGATGGTGTCGATCGCGATCGCGGTCTTGCCGGTCTGGCGGTCGCCGATGATGAGCTCGCGCTGACCGCGGCCGACGGGGATCAGGCTGTCGATCGCCTTGAGGCCGGTCTGCACCGGCTCGTGCACCGATTTGCGCGGAATGATGCCGGGTGCCTTCACGTCGACGCGGCGACGTTCCGTCGCGACGATCGGCCCCTTGCCGTCGATCGGATTGCCGAGCGGATCGACGACGCGTCCGAGCAGACCTTTGCCGACAGGAACCTCGACGATGGCGCCCGTGCGCTTGACGGTATCGCCTTCCTTGATGTCACGGTCGCTGCCGAAAATGACGACGCCGACGTTGTCGCTTTCGAGATTGAGCGCCATGCCGCGGATGCCGCCGGGGAACTCCACCATCTCGCCAGCCTGCACAGTGTCGAGGCCATAGACGCGCGCGATGCCGTCGCCGACCGACAGCACCTCGCCCACTTCGGAAACCTCGGCCTCGGTTCCGAAATCCTTGATCTGCTGCTTGAGGATCGCGGAAATCTCGGCGGCTTGAATATCCATGGTCTTACGCCTCTCTCATGGCGAGTTTCAGTCTGTCGAGCTTGGTGGCAAGCGACGAATCGATCATACGGCTGCCCACCTTGACGATGAGCCCGCCAAGCAAGTTCTGGTCGACGGTGGTCTCGAGCTTCACGTCGCGCTTGAAGGTGACGTGAAGAATGTCCGACAGGGCGGCCCGCTGCTCGCTGTCCAGCGGATGCGCGGACGTGACATGGGCCGTCATCTCGCCGCGCTTCTGCGCGAGCAGCGCGCGATAGGCGCGGATCATGTCGGCGAGCGCGAACAGACGACGCTTTTGTGCGAGAAGCCCGACAAAGCGGCGCGTAAGATCATGGGCGCCTATCCGGTCGAGAAGCGCTGCCATGGCGCGCGCCTGCTCTTCGCGAGAAACGAGCGGACTGCGCACGACGCGGACGAGATCCTTGCTGGCGCGCATCATCTCGGCGAGCTGGCCGAGATCGCGCGCGACGGCGTCGAGGGCATTGGTTTCGTCGGCCAATTCGAACAGGGCCGTGGCGTAGCGTCCGGCCATGCCGGAAACGATGACGTCCTCGCCTGACACGTTCGGTTTCGTCCTCATTGACAGCGCCGCGCCGCGAATGTGTGCGGGCGCAAGCAAAACACAAGATGCGGGCGAAACAGGGGTGGACAATCGCCTCAGCCGCAGCGGAAAACGCAAGCTGGCTCAAGGGACAAGCACACCTGTCCGGCGCCCAGCCCATGGCTTCCCGACAGGCCGCGGTGTCCTAACATAGTGCCCCCAGGGGTGCAACACGCCCGCCCCTCGCGTCCCTGCTTGCGGCAACCTGCCGCAAGGTGTTCGGGGCGCGTCTCGAAGGATGGGCCAAGCACGCCGGCCCTCACAAGAAGGTGTAGGGGTCGATGTCCACGGTGACACGTACCGTGCCGGGCACGCGAATCTTGGCGATCCACTCACGCATGAGGCGCGGCACGTTGGCCGAGCGCGGCGCTTTCAGCAGCAGGCGCCTGCGATGGCGCCCGCGCAGCATCGCGAGCGGCGCCGGCGCCGGGCCCAGCACCACCACGCCATCCTGGCGCGGTGCGGCGGCGGCCAGCGCACGCGCCACTTTCTGAACGGCCACATCATCGGCGCCGGCAACGACGACCGCCGCGAGCTTGCCATAGGGCGGCAGCGCGACCTGGCGGCGCGCCTCGGCCTCCCGGGCCAGAAAATCATCGCGCTCGCCCGCAATCAGCGCCTGCATCACCGGGTGGTTCACTTGATAGCTCTGGAGCAGCACGCGGCCGGGGCGCTCGGCGCGCCCGGCGCGGCCCGCCACCTGGTGCAAGAGCTGATAGGTGCGCTCCGCCGCACGCAGGTCGCCGCCATCGAGGCCGAGATCGGCATCGACGACGCCGACCAGTGTCAGCAACGGAAAGTGATGGCCCTTGGCCACCATTTGCGTCCCAATGACGAGGTCGACCGCGCCTTCGGCGATGTCGTCGAGCAGCGCTTGGAGGGCTGCCGGCCCTTCCACCGCATCGCTCGAGAGAATGGCGATGCGCGCCTCGGGCCAGCGCTTCTCGGCCTCTTCCGCCAGACGCTCGACGCCGGGGCCGCACTGGACCAGCGCGCCTTCGGTACCACAGCCCGGGCAGGCCTTGGGCGCGGGCGCTTCATGGCCGCAATGATGGCACGCAAGCCTGTTCCGGAATCGGTGCGTGACGAGCCAGGTCTGACAGCTCGGGCAGCCGAGCCGGTGGCCGCACATCCGGCACAAGGTCAGCGGCGCATAGCCCCGCCGGTTCAGGAACAGCAACGCCTGCTCGCCCGAAGCCAGCGTCTCGTTGACGGCCGCGACCAGAGGCGGCGCAAGCCAGCTGCCGCGCTCCGGCGGCATGCTGCGCAAATCGATCGCCTCGATTGACGGGAGCGTGCGAGCACCGGGCCGCGCCGGCAGCACGAGCCGGTGATAGCGGCCGGCGTCGACATTGGCGAGCGTCTCGAGCGACGGCGTCGCAGAGGCAAGCACGACCGCCGCATCGCTGCAACGCGCACGCACGACTGCCATGTCGCGCGCCTGATAGATGACGCCGTCTTCCTGCTTGAAGGAGCGGTCGTGCTCCTCGTCCACCACGACGAGGTGGAGATCGGGAAACGGCAGGAACAACGCGGAACGTGCGCCAACGACGATCTTGACCTCGCCGCGCGCGACGGCACGCCATGTGCGCCGCCGCTCGGAATGCGAAAGGTCCGAGTGCCACTCGGCGGGCCGGCAGCCGAAGCGTGTCTCGAAGCGATCGAGAAATTGTACGGTGAGCGCGATCTCCGGCAACAGCACGAGCGCCTGACCGCCCTCCTCCAGCACCTGACATAAGGCCTCGAAGTAGACTTCCGTCTTGCCGGCACCGGTGACGCCGTCGAGTAGCGAGACAGCGAAGCGCCGCGCGGCGACGCTTTCGCGCAATGCTTCCGACGCCTCGATCTGCGCGTCCGTCAACGGCAGCTCGGGCGCGCCCGGCACGGGCTCGACGAACGGCGGATCGACCGGCACGGCGACCGGCAGGAGCGTGCCAGCGTCAATCAATGCTTTCACGACGGACGCACCCGCGCCCGCCCGTTCGGCCAGATGCGAGATGGATTGCGCGGGCCCGTCGAGCGCCACTTCGAGCACGCGCGCGCGCGCCGGCGTCATGCGCTCCGGCAGCGGTCCGCCGGCGATGTAGCCGGCGCGCATGCGCGGCGTTTCGAGCGTGTCGACGCCGCGCAGCGCCATGCGCAGCACGGAGCCTTGCGGGCTCAGCGTGTATCCCGCGACCCAGTCGACAAAGCGGCGAAGCGCGACCGGCATCGGCGGCGCCGGATAGCGCGCGAGGATGGGCTTGAGCTTTTGAGGCGGCGCTCCCATCTCCTCGCCCGGATCACCATCTTCCCGATCGTTTGGACCTTGAGCCGGCCGATCCCACACCACGCCCACAAGCTCGCGCGGCCCCAAGGGCACGCGCACATGATCTCCGGGCTCCACCATTAAGGGATCAGGAACCGCGTAGTCGTATGGTCCTTGGAGCGGCAGGGGAAGCAGGACAGGAACGCTTCGGACCTTTCCTTCTTCACCGATTGGGCCGCCGGTTGGAACGCCCTTCCTGGCTGTCATGACGGGAGCCTGGTTTGAATTCGACGCTCACACGAGCGCATGACTGAGTTTCTCACGAAGGACGGTATAGCGTGACAAAGCCTTTCGACACCGCCAAGACAGCGTCCCCCGAACTGGCGGCTCAGGACGTCCGGGCCTATGTGCTGGCCAACCGCGAGCTGTTCGCGGGCGATCTCGACCTCATGGCCGCGCTCACGCCGAAAGGCTATGCCGAATCCGAAAACGTTACCGATCTCCAAACCTTCCTCATCAATCGCCTGCGCAGCGATCTCGATGCGCTGCGCGACCAGGGTCATACCCTGATCGAGACGGCGGCCGCCAATCTCGTGGCCCAGGATCATGTCCACCGGGCCGTGCTCAAGCTGCTCGAGGCCCGCTCGTTCAGCCAGTTCATCGGCCTCCTGCAGGACGATGTCAGCACGCTGGTGGGCGCCGACGCCCTCATCATCTGCATCGAGGCGGCCGAGCCCGACATTCCGCAGCAGCCGCCGCCGGGCATCGCCATCATGACGCCGGGCATGGTCGACGGCCTGCTCGGCGAAGGCATAGGTCACCAGTTCAACAATGGGCGCAAGCGAATTCCGGCCGTCTATGGCCCGAAGGCGCGCCGCATCCGGTCCGAGGCCTTGCTGCGCCTGACCTTCGGCCATGACCTGCCGGTGGGCCTGCTGGTGCTGGGTAGCGTCGACGAGGACACGTTCGCCCCCGACCAGCGCGCCGAGCTCCTGATGTTCTTTGCCCGCGCCATCGAGCGTTGCCTGGTCAGCTGGCTTAGCATTCAGCAAAGCTGAGCGCGTCCCGAATCGTTCCTTAGATTAGGTGCGCGCTGCGCCCCCTCACCCCAGCCCTCTCCCCGAGGGGAGAGGGAGTGCGAGGTGGACGGCCCGCGGACTCCCTCTCCCCTCGGGGAGGGTTGGGGTGAGGGGGCGAAACAGGCACGAAATGTCAGCGACGCCGCCAGATCAAATACATCCCCTTGCGCTGGGCGGCGCTTGTGCGGCCGAGGTCGTCACGGCCTATCGGAATTGGCTCATAGACCTCTCGGGCCCGCGCCGTGCTGCCAAACTGACGGTCGAGGCCTATGCCCGCGACGTCGTGGGCTTTCTCGCCTTCGTCAATGGTCATCAGGGCGAGCCGGTCACCCTCGCTTTGCTCTCGGCGCTCAAAGCGGCCGACCTCCGCGCCTTTCTCGCCGCCCGGCGCAATGACGGTCTGGCAAATGCCTCACTCGCGCGCGCGTTCGCGTCGGTGCGCGCGTTCTACCGGTTTCTCGCCGCCGCGGGTCTCGCCGATTCGAGCGCGGCCGAGGCGCTCAGCGCCCCGCGAGTGCCCCGCCGCGTGCCCCGCCCGCTCGATCTCGAGGGTGCGGCCGAGCTGATCGAGAGCGCGGGCGAAGACGCACGTGCGCCCTGGATCGCCGCGCGCGACACCGCGCTTTTCACGCTGCTCTACGGCGCGGGGCTTCGGGTTGGTGAGGCCTGCGGTCTGACCGCGCGCCAGGTTCAGGGCGAGGCACTCATCGTCCGCGGCAAGGGCGACAAGGAACGGCTCGTACCGCTGCTGCCCATCGTGCGGGAAGCGCTCGCACAGTATCGCGCGGCCGTTCCCTTTACGCTCGCGCCGGAGAGCCCCTTCTTTCGCGGCGCGCGCGGTGGGCCGCTTCGTCCGCGCCTCGTGCAGCTCGCGATGGCGCGCCTCAGAGCGGCGCTTGGCCTGCCGGAGAACGCCACGCCTCACGCGCTGCGCCACTCGTTCGCAACGCATCTCTTGGAAGACGGCGCGGATCTACGCACGATTCAAGAGCTGCTCGGCCATGCGTCGCTCTCGACGACGCAAGCCTACACCGCCGTCGATCTGCAAAGCCTGCGCGCGACGGTATCGAGACATCCGAGGGGATGAGCACTCTCCGTGTCATTGCCGGACTTGATCCGGCAATCCAGGGCGGCGAACTCCGAGCTTTGTAACCCTGGACCCCCGGGTCAAGCCCGGGGGCGACACTGTGTGGGTTGTTTGGCCAGAGCGTGAGTCGCTAGGCCTGGATCGTCCAGCCACCGACGCCCATGGCAGCCTGGCGGATCGCCTCCGCGAGCGTCGGATGCGCGTGGCAGGTGCGCGCGATGTCTTCCGCCGCCGCGCGGAACTCGATGGCCAGTGCCACCTCGCCCACCATGTTGCCGACATCGGGGCCGATCATGTGCACGCCATAGACCTCGTCGGTCTTGGCGTCGGCCAGGATCTTGACGAAGCCGTCGGTCGTCGCGTTCGCCCGCGCACGCGCATTCGCGATGAAGGGGAACTTCCCCACCTTGTAGGCGATGCCGGCCGCCTTCAGTTCTTCCTCTGTCTTGCCGACGGTCGCGACTTCCGGCGCCGTGTAGATGACGGATGGAATGGCGTTGTAGTTCACGTGACCCGCCTGGCCCGCAATGATCTCGACCGCCGCGATGGCTTCATCCTCGGCCTTGTGCGCCAGCATCGGGCCTTCGCGCACGTCGCCCACGGCATAGACGCCGGGAACGTTGGTACGGTAATGGCCATCGGTGATGACACGGCCGCGGTTGTCGCGCGCGACTTCGATGGTCTCGAGCCCCAAGCCCTCCGTATACGGACGGCGGCCGATCGAGACGAGCATGACGTCGGTTTCGAGTGTGCGCGCGTCGCCGCCTTTCGCAGGCTCGATCGTGACGGTGAGTCCGGCACCGTTTTGCGTGGCTTTCGTCACCTTGTGGCCGAGCTCGAAGCTCATGCCCTGCTTCTTCAGCACGCGCTGAAGTGCGGTCGCGATCTCCGTATCGGTGCCGGGAATGAGGCGATCCAGAAATTCGACCACAGTCACCTCCGAGCCGAGCCGCCGCCACACCGAGCCTAACTCGAGCCCGATCACGCCGCCGCCGACCACGATCATGCGCTTGGGCACGCTCGCCAATTCGAGCGCGCCGGTCGACGACACGATCGTCTTCTCGTCGATGGTGACGCCGGGCAGCGGCATGACGTCCGAGCCCGTGGCAAGAATGAAGTTTTTCGATTCGACCGTTTCGGCCGTGCCGTCCGGGCCTTTTACCTCGATCTTGCCGGAACCAACAAAGCGCGCCTCGCCCTTGAGATGAGTCACCTTGTTCTTCTTGAACAGAAACTCGATGCCCTTGGTGTTCTGATCGACGACCTTCTGCTTGTGGCCCATCATGGCCGGGAGATCGAGACCGACGCCGTTCGTCGCGATGCCGAGGCTCGGAAACAGGTGTGTCGAATCCTCGTAAAGCTCGGAGGCGTGGAGCAGCGCCTTCGACGGAATGCAGCCGATGTTGAGGCAGGTGCCGCCAAGCGTCGCGCGCTTCTCGACGCAGGCGACCTTGAGCCCGAGCTGGCCCGCGCGGATCGCGCCCGTATAGCCCGCCGGCCCGCCGCCGATGATCACGAGGTCGAAGGATTGAGGCATGAGAACGTCCTTGAGACTAACTCCTTGTCATTGCCGGGCTTGACCCGGCAATCCAGGGGGACTCGACGCTTGCACCGCTTCCGCCTGGATGCCCGGGTCAAGCCCGGGCATGACACTGAGAGTGGACAGGAATTAAAGATCCAGCAGCATCCGCTCGGGGCCTTCGAGATTTTCCTTCACGCGGACGAGGAAGGTCACCGCCTCGCGGCCGTCGACGATGCGGTGATCGTAGGAGAGCGCCAGATACATCATGGGGCGGATCACGATCTGCCCCTTCACGACGACCGGACGATCCTCGATCTTGTGCATGCCGAGGATACCCGACTGGGGCGCGTTCAGGATCGGCGTCGACATGAGCGAGCCATAGACGCCGCCGTTCGAGATCGTGAAGGTGCCGCCCTGCAGCTCTTCCAGCTTGAGCTTGCCGTCGCGCGCGCGCAGGCCGAAGTCGTGAATGGTCTTCTCGATCTCGGCGAGCGACATCGCGTCGGCGCCACGCACCACCGGCACGACGAGGCCGCGCTCGGTGCCGACGGCCACGCCGATGTCGTAGTGGTTCTTATAGACGAGGTCGGTACCGTCGATCTCGGCATTGACCGCCGGGATCTCCTTCAGCGCCTGAATGCAGGCCCGCACGAACAGACCCATGAAGCCGAGCTTCACGCCGTGGCGCTTTTCGAACGCGTCCTTGTAGCGGGCGCGCAGCTCCATCACGGGGCCCATGTCGACCTCGTTGAAGGTCGTGAGCATCGCAGCAGAGTTCTGCGCCGCCTTGAGGCGCGCCGCGATGGTGCGGCGAAGCTGCGTCATCGGCACGCGCTCTTCGCTGGCAGACGCGGCGCGCGGCGGCGCTTTGATCTCAGGCGCGGGAGCGTGGCTGCGCGCTTCGAGCGCCTGCAGCACATCGCCCTTCAGCACGCGACCATCGCGGCCTGTGCCCTCGAGCGCCTGCGCATCAATGCCCTGCTCAGTCGCAAGCTTTTGCGCCGATGGCATCACCGCGGCGGGCTGGGCCTTGGGCTGCGCTTGAGGCACGGGCGCTTGGGCGATTTGTGGCTGCGGTGCGGGTGCGGGCGCCGGCTTCGCTTCGGGAGCTTTTGGCGCAGCGGCGGCGGGTTTCGGAGCGGGCTTGGCCTGCGCCGCAGCGCCATTGCCTTCGCTGATCGCGCCGAGCAGAGCGCCAACGGAAACCGTCTGGCCGGGCTTCACCGTGATCGACGACAACACACCGGCAGCCGGTGCCGGCACTTCGACGGCGACTTTGTCCGTCTCGAGCTCGACCAGCGGCTCGTCCGCGGACACGCGGTCGCCCTCCGATTTCAACCACTTCGCGACCGTCGCCTCGGTCACGGATTCACCCAATGTCGGCACACGGATCTCGAGGGTCATGACCGGTTTTCCAGTGTGAGGGCTTCATCGAGGAACGCAGCAAGTTCGGCCAAGTGCCGGCTCATCTGACCCGCCGCCGTGGATGCGGTGGCCGCCCGGCCGATATAGCGCGGGCGCGGGTTTGCGGCACCGAGGCGATGCAGAACCCATTCGATGTTGGGTTCCATGAAGTTCCACGCACCCATGTTCTTGGGCTCTTCCTGGCACCATACGAATTCGGCGCCGGGATAGCGCTGCAGCTCGGTGAGGAGCGACTTGGCCGGCACCGGATAGAGCTGCTCGACGCGCAACAACACGATGTTGTCGACGCCGCGCCGCTCGCGCTCGTCATACAGATCGTAATAGACCTTGCCCGAGCAGAGAACGACGCGCTTGATCTGGCTGTCGGGCCGCAACGTCACCGTCGAGCCCGGATGACGCTCGGCATCGTCCCACAACACGCGGTGGAAGGACGAGCCCGGCCCCATCTCGTCGAGGCCCGAAACCACGAGCTTGTGACGTAGGAGCGATTTCGGGGTCATGAGGATGAGCGGCTTGCGGAAGCTGCGGTGGATCTGCCGGCGCAGAATGTGGAAGTAGTTGGCCGGCGTCGTGCAGTTCGCGACCTGAAGATTGTCCTCCGCGCAGAGCTGCAGATACCGCTCCAGCCGCGCCGAAGAATGCTCAGGACCCTGACCTTCATAGCCATGCGGCAGGAGCATCACGAGGCCCGACATGCGCAGCCATTTGCGCTCGCCCGGTGCGATGAACTGGTCGATGATGACCTGCGCGCCATTGGCGAAATCGCCGAATTGTGCTTCCCACAAAACGAGCGCGCGCGGCTCGGCGAGGCTGTAGCCATATTCATAGCCGAGCACCGCCGCTTCCGAGAGCATCGAATCGACGACCTCGTATTCCGACTGATTGCCGGGGCGGACGTTGTTGAGCGGAACGTAGCGTTCCTCGGTCTCCTGATCGACCAGCACCGAATGGCGCTGGCTGAACGTGCCGCGGCCTGAATCCTGACCGGAAAGGCGGACCGGAAATTTTTCCGCGACGAGCGAGCCAAAGGCCAGCGCTTCGGCCGTCGCCCAATCGATGGGACCGCCATCGTTGATCGCCGCGCGCTTCTGCTCGAGCTGGCGCGCGATGGTCCGGTGCAGATGAAAGCCTTCCGGCACGCTCGTGATCGCGCGGCCGACTTCCTTCAACACCTCGAGCTCGACGGCTGTGGTGCCGCGCCGGTCGTCATCGCCGGCGAGACCCATTCCGGCCCAGGTGCCGTCAAGCCAGTCGGCCTTGTTGGGCCGATAGCTCGCGCCCGCGTCGAACTCCATTTCGAGCTTGGCGTGAAACTCGGCCTTCATCGTCTCGAATTCGTCGGCGGTCACAAGCCCTTCGTCGACGAGCTTCTGACCGTACAGTGTGAGCGTCGTCGGCTGGTTCTTGATGCGCTTGTACATCAAGGGCTGCGTGAACGCCGGCTCGTCGCCCTCGTTGTGACCGTGGCGGCGATAGCAGAAAATGTCGATCACCACGTCCTTCCGGAACGTCTGACGGAACTCCGTCGCGATCTTGGTGACATGCACCACCGCTTCCGGATCGTCGCCATTGACGTGGAATACCGGCGCCTCGACCATCTTCGCGACATCGGACGGATAAGGCGAGGAGCGCGAATAGATCGGGCTCGTGGTGAAGCCGATCTGGTTGTTGACGATGACGTGCACCGTGCCGCCCGAGCGATGCCCCTTGAGGCCCATGAGCCCGAAGCACTCCGCGACGACGCCCTGCCCCGCGAACGCCGCATCGCCATGAAGCAGCAACGGAATGACGGTCGTGCGCTCGCGGTCGCCATATTGCGCCTGCTTGGCACGTGCCTTGCCGAGCACGACCGGATCGACCGCTTCGAGATGGGATGGATTCGCGGTGAGCGACAGATGCACCTTGTTGCCGTCGAACTCGCGATCCGACGAGGCGCCGAGATGGTATTTCACGTCGCCCGAGCCTGACACGTCGTCGGGATTGGACGAGCCGCCGCGGAACTCGTTGAAGAGCGCGCGGAACGGCTTCTGCATCACGTTGGTCAGCACGTTGAGCCGGCCGCGATGGGGCATGCCCAGCACGATATCTTTCGCGCCCATGCTGCCGCCGCGCTTGATCACCTGCTCGAGGGCGGGAATCACCGATTCCGCGCCATCGAGGCCGAACCGCTTCGTGCCGGTGAATTTCACATGCAGGAATTTCTCGAGCCCTTCGGCTTCGACGAGCTTCTGCAGGATCGCCTTCTTGCCTTCCGGCGTGAAGTTTACTTCCTTGCCGTGGCCTTCAATGCGTGCCTGGATCCAGGCCTTCTGCTCGGGGTCGGAGATGTGCATGAACTCGACACCGATGGTCGAGCAATAGGTGCGCTGAAGGATCGCGAGGATCTCGCGCAGCGTCGCCGTTTCGAGACCGAGCACGTAGTCGATGAAAATCGGCCGGTCGAGATCGTCGGGACCGAAGCCGTAAGCTTCGACGCCGAGTTCCGGCTGAGGCCCTTTGTCTTCCAGTTTCAGCGGATCGAGATCGGCGGCGAGATGACCGCGCACACGGTATGCGCGGATGAGCATGATCGCGCGGATCGCATCGAGCGTGGCGCGACGGATCTCATCCTGCGTCGCAGCCGGTGTCTGCGCCTGCATACGCTCGGCGACCTTCGTGCGCAATGCCTGGCCGCCATCGGGGAAAGCTTCGGCGAACTGTCCGCCGAGCGCGTCGAGAAACAAGGCGCCATTCGGCTTGGGCGGCCAGCTCTTGTCCAGCCAGCTGGGACCGCCGGCGGCCGCGGCGCCGTTCAGGCTCGCGAAATAGCTGCGCCAGCTCGGATCGACCGAGCCCGGGTCCTGCTTGTAGCGTGCGTAGAGGTCTTCAACAAAACTGGCGTTGCCGCCATAGAGAAACGACGTCTCGTCAAAGACGGCGTTTTCGCGGGGATTGCTCATCGTCGTTCCGTTGTCGCGCGGCCGGCTTGTCAAAGCCCTTCGTCCGCCCGCGCGACCCATTGCTCGAACCGGCCAACTGCCCTTGGCCCGGAGCCGCCGCGCC
>Ga0081455_10003753_pt1 | contig 17355 bp, 13 predicted proteins | sample TabmetS3T2R1_FD_70207 | JGI IMG/M metagenome (GOLD analysis project Ga0081455, IMG submission 70207) | Tabebuia heterophylla rhizosphere microbial communities from the University of Puerto Rico - S3T2R1 | ecosystem: Host-associated > Plants > Roots > Rhizosphere ...
CAGTCGGGCCAGTTCGCGTCCGCTTGGCCGGTGCGCGCCTCGTGCTCGCCGTGGGCGGCCTCCGCACGCCGTATCGCACTCGCCAGGTCGTTCGCCGAGCCGAACTCCGTCGCGGCAGCGTCGACACGCCCGGGCAACCGCTTCGTGATCTCCTGCAGCAACCAGCTGTTGCCGTCGGGGTCGCTGAACGTGGCGAACGACTGGTAGCTGCCGTGCTCGGGCTCGGGACCGCTGACTGGTCCGTCCCCGCCGCGATGGAAGACCTCGCTCACGTCGATGCCGGCGGCGGCCAGCTCGTTCCGGGCGGCCTCGATGTCGGAGACGACCAGGATCGTTCTCTGGGCCGACCCGGGCGCGGCCGACGTGAGGTTGGTGCCGAACTGGATCGAGCACCAGGAGCCGGGTGGGGTGAACTGGACCACACCGGAGCCAGGAGGTGTGACGTCCTGCCGCCACCCGATCTTGGTGTAGAACGCCGTCGCGCGGTCCACATCCGAGACGGGGATGACGACGACCTCGAGCTTCATGTCGACCTTCCCGACACCGGAGTCGCTCGCTTCTCCCTTACGACCTTCGGCAGTGCTCATGGCTGCCTCCCTGGGTTGTGCCGAGGATGACGATCGCGCCGTTCACCACTATGTCGCACCAGGGAACGACCCTGGCGGGTCCGCGGTCTGGGCGACCGACGCCTCGCTGGCGGCCGGACGCGGCGACCGCCAGATGAAACCGTCGAAGAGGAGGTGGAGGTGGGGGACTCCTCGCCTTCCGTGGGCAGCGGGGTCGCGGACGGATCGGCGTGAACGGTCATCGTGCTTCGCTCCCACGGGACTGGGGGTGCAACCCACCGTGATCGTTCACAGCGCTCGTCGCGCCAGTGGACACCCTGGTTCGATCCCTGGCTCGTGAGTCGGGGGCGCCACGGACGCGAGGCCGGCGCTCGTGTCGGGGACGCTTCGGTCAGGAGGGAGGGACGACGATGTGCTTGACCTCGGCCATGTAGCGTCCAGCCGCCGCGGAGGCGTCGTCCGGGGTCGAGCCGGCTTGGCGAGCGTCCATGTACGCCGCATACCAGTCCCACCAGTCGTGGGGTGGGGCAACAGCCTCGAACGCGCCGTGATGCTCGGACGTCTCGTGGAGAAGCTGCGCAAGTTCTGCGATCGTCGTCATCGGGACCCTCCTCGGTTCGACAGGAGCTGCTGGCCGCCGTCGATGTCGTAGGTCGCGCCGGTGAGCGCGGTGTTGTCCATGATGTGCACCGCCAGCGCGGCGACATCGGCCGGTCCGACCACACGGCCGATGGGAAGTGTGGCGCGTAGCTCGGCCCGCCGCGCGTCGAGCTGGTCGCCGAGGAGCGACGCCGACAGGGGCGTGTCGACGAAGCCGGCGGCGATGAGGTTGACGCGGATCGGCGCCAGCTCGACCGCCAGGCTGGCGATCAACGCCGGGGTCGCCGCCGTCATCGCCGAGATGAGGGTCAGGCCGACGCCGGCCTGGCGGCCGCCGGTTCCGCCGATGAAGAGCAGGGTGCCGGCCGGTCGCATCCGGGCGGCGCCGTAGCGGGCGACGGCCAGCGTCGTGACGATGCGGTTGCCGACGTCCCGCCGCGCCGCCTCGAAGTCCATGTCGGCGAGGGACGAGTAGTACGGGCCGGGGCCCGTGACCATGATGTGGTCGATCGGCCCGGGCAGATCCTGGAAGAACCGCTCGAGGTGGACAAGGTCGGTGACGTCGAAGGCCGCCGTGCTGCTGGCGTCGACCTGGTCGGCAGCGTCTCGGAGGCGGTCCGGGTCGCGCGCCGCCAGGACCACGTCGGCTCCGTGCGCCCGTGCCAGCCGAGCGGTCTCGAGCCCGATGCCTGCGCTACCGCCGATGACGACGGCAGTCTGGCCGAGCAGGTCCTGCGGGTGGCTCGAGTCACCGGCTGCGGCTGGGCCCGTCATTGTTCCTCCCGGTGACGGCGGAGCGGTCGTTCCTGGCGGCGATGATCACTCCGGCCGGCCCCCTCATGCTCACATGTCAGGCGGCTGCCTGCGCAGCGTCAGCGCGGGATCGTCCGGAGCCAGGATCGAGCGTGTGCAAGCGCCGTCTGCAGGCTCTGCACGGCCTGGCGCAGCGTGGCCTCGGCGTACTCGACCGGCGCGCCGGTGGCTGCGGCGTGGGCCTGCTCGCTCCGTTCGGCTTCGATGGCCACCTGTCGCGTCTGGCCCTGGAGGTCTCCGAGCATCGCCGCCGCCCGGGGGTCGACGGAGCCGGCCCGCTGGCGAACGGCGTCGATGCGTGGCAACAGCGCGGCCGCCTGGGCGCGCAGGGCGCTGTCACGGACGGCGGCGTCGGTGGCCGTACTCGCTGGTACGGCGAACGCCGCGACGACTCGGTCGCCGTCGGCGACGATGTCATCGATCTCGTCGGCGAGCTTGCGCTTGCGCGACCGGCGTCTTGCTCCCACCGCCAAGGCGATGAGGGCGATCAGCACCGCCACGATGGCGGCGACGATGAGCGCGATCCCCGCCCCCGACGAGATGAAGCTGTCGTCGTCGTCCGAGGACGCGGGTTCGACGGTTGTCGCGGTGGTCGTGCTGGGAGCCTCCGTGGATTCGGTGGTCGGCTCCTCGGTCGTCGTAGTCGTCTCGGTCGTGGTGGTCGTCGTCTCGGACGTGGTGGTCGTCGGCGCTTCCGTCGTGGTGGTGGTCGGCTCGGGCTGCGCGGGGGCCATCGCCGCAGCGAACCGTGGCGGACCTCCGGGGGCATCACCCAACCGGGGTGAGCGGCTCGCGGCGGCCCACGGGGTCTGGATCGAGTCAGAATCGGCCAGACTGTGCGGTGCCGGAGACGTTTACCCGGGTCCGGTGGACAGTGGAGGCGCCGGTGGGCCAGGTCCAGACGAGGATGTACCGCAAGGGGGTCGTGGAGGACGAGGGGTTCCCCCTGGCGGACGTCTCCGAGCACCTGGAGGAGCGCGAAGCCGTCGTGTGGGTCGATCTGTGCGGCCCGAACAGGGACGAGCTGCACGAGCTGGCCACGGAGCTGGGCCTGCACGAGCTCGCGGTCGAGGACGCCCTAGGTCCTCATCAGCGACCCAAGCTCGACCATTACCCCACCCACCGGTTCCTGTCGTGCCACGCCGTGCAGCTCGACCGCGACGGCCCGGAACTGATCGACCTGGAGATCGACGCGTTCGTGGGTGACCGCTGGTTGATCACCGTCCGCGACGACGATCAGTTCCCGATGAGCGTCGTGGTGCAGCGTTGGGACCGGTCACCCGAGCTCGCCGTCAACGGCGTCAGCTTCCTGCTGTACGGCCTGCTCGACGTCGTGGTCGACGGGTACTTCGAGGTGGTCCGGGCGTTCGACGAGTTCTACGACGAGATCAGCGAGAGCATCTTCGACGATCGGCCCCTCGACGCCACCAAGCAGCGGGACTGGTTCCACATGCGGCGGGCGCTGGTGAAGTTCAACCGGCTGGTCTCGCCGACGCGCGAGACGGTGAGCGTGCTCATGCGGCGTGAGCACACCGTGGTGCCTGAGGAGCTCTACCCCTATTACCAGGACGTCTACGACCACATCCTGCGGGTGGGCGAGTCGTCGGATGCCCTGCGGGACCTGGTGGCCACGATCGTCGAGACCAACCTGAGCCTGCGCGACTATCGCCAGAACCAGATCGTGAAGAAGGTCAGCAGCTGGGCGGCGATCATCGCCGTGCCGGCGGCCATCACCGGCTACTACGGCATGAACGTCCCGTACCCGGGCTCCGGAGACCAGTGGGGCTTCATCCTCTCCACGGTGACGCTGGTGGTCGCGTCGCTCAGCCTCTACCTGCTGTTCCGCTGGCGCGGCTGGCTCTGAGCCGGGCCGCCCCGGTCCGGCACGCCGCCAGGAACGCAGCGACCGCCGAGGGATCGCCCCCGGGGTGGTGATGGAGGAACGACGCCAGGAGTGTCGGCCCGGCGAAGCCTGCCCGCCCCTGGCCGAAGCGGCTGCGGAGGTCGAGGGCATCGCCCGGCGGGTCGACCGTGGCGTAGTGGAACTCGTGAGCGCGCAGACGGGTCCCCGCGGGGCCGAGTGGGCTGGTGACGGTGACGGTGGCCTCGCGGTAGCCGAGCGTGAGCCGGTCGGTCATGTGCGCGACGGCGGGGACGATGCCGGCCATGGGTCGGCCGTCGACGGACCGTGTGAACCAGAGCAGGCCACCGCATTCGGCCCAGGTTGGCAGCCCCGCGGCGACCGCATGCCGGACGGCGGCGAGGAGCGGCTCGTTGCCCGCCAGGCGGGCGGCGTGGACCTCGGGGAAGCCACCGCCGACGATGAGGCCGTCTACCGGATCCGGGAGGCGTTCGTCGGCCAGAGGGTCGAACGCCACGATCTCGGCGCCGCCGGCCCGGAGCGCATCGAGCGTGTCGGTGTACGTGAACGTGAACGCCCGGCCGGCGGCCACCGCGATGCGGATGGTTCGCGCGGGGGAGGGCAGGGCGACCGGGTCGACCTCCCGCCGTGGGGCCGCCTCCGCCAGCGCGACGACGGCACCGAGGTCGACGCGTTCGGCCACGGCGACCGCCAGCGCGGCCACGGACTGCACGACGCCGGCGGGATCCTCCGCGACCGGGATCAGTCCGAGGTGACGGTCGCGCCAGACGAGCCGGTCGTCCCGCCGGAGCGCCCCGAGCACTGCGACGCCGGTCGGTGCGACCGCCTCCCGCAGCATCGCCTCGTGGCCGTCGGACGCCACTCGGTTCAGCACCACGCCGGCCAGGCGGACCCCGGTATCGAGGGTCGCGAAGCCGTGTACGACCGCGGCGACCGAGCCGGCCATGGCTTCGGCGTCGACGACCAGGAGAACCGGGGCGTCCAGGATGCGGGCGACGTCTGCAGTGGACGAGGGCGTGCCGTCGGCGGCGCCGTCGAACATGCCCATGACACCTTCGACGACGAGCGCGTCGGCACCCTCTCCGGCGCGGGCCGCGAGTGGTCCGATGGCCGCCGCGCCGCAGAGCCAGGCGTCGAGGTTGCGTGGCGGCCGGCCGCAGGCCAGGGCGTGGTAGCCGGGGTCGATGAAGTCGGGGCCGACCTTGGCGGCGGTGGGGCGGTGCCCGGCGGTCCGCAGCGCGGCCAGGAGGCCGGTCGTCACCGTGGTCTTGCCGACGCCGGAGTGGGTTCCGGCGACGACGAGCCGGGGCCCGAGGATCGGCACGACGCAGGACGCTAGCGGGGCGGCTGGTTCCGGCGCCGTGTTGCGAGTCGTCCCGCTAGCGGGCCGGTAGCGGGGCGCCGCGTGCACGAGTAGCGTGCCCCGCAGTCACGAATCCGGGAAGTCGGTGCGAGTCCGACGCGGTCCCGCCACTGTGACCGGGGAGCGATCCTCGCAGGGTGCCACTGGGCCTTCGGGTCTGGGAAGGCTGAGGTGAGCGGCGATCCGGGAGCCAGGAGACCGGCCGTGACGACGGTGGGCAGGTCGCCCACTCCACGAGGATGGAGGTTTCCATATGGCGGCGATCACCGCAGTCCCGGAGGGGGCATCGGCGCCGATCTCGCGGGCAGGGTTCCTGCTGTTCGCGCTCGCGGTTGCGCTGTTGTGGCTCGTCACCTTCGAGGGAGGTCCGGTCGCCCACGCGATCGGCCAGGCCGGCACCTTCTTCCACGAGCTGTTCCACGACGGGCGCCACCTCATCGGCGTCCCCTGCCACTGAACCGCGCTCGCCATGGTGCACAGCTTGTGGCAGCGGGTGGACGCGTCGCGCCTGCGGTCGCTGGCGGTGGCGGCGGCGGTTGTCGGCCTGCTCGCCGGCATCGTCGGTGCCACGTTCGCGTCGATCGCCGGCGAGCCGGCCGTCGACGACGCCATCGCCATCGAAGAGGCCAACGCCGCCACCCAGCCCGAGGATCCGGCAGCCCACGACGACGACGAGGCGTCGGTGTCCCGCTCGGACCAGCGGGGCGCGGGACTGTTCGGCGCCTACGCGCTGACCGGCGCCGCCTTCGGGGCCCTGCTTGCGTTGACGGCACACGGCCTGCGCCGGGGTCGGCCAGACCCGGCGCGCCGGGTGATGCTCGCGGGTGTGATCCTGGCGGGGGCGTTCACCGTCGCTCCCTGGTTCAAGTACCCGCCGAACCCGCCGGCCGTCGGCGACACCAGCACGCTCGCGGAACGTCAGGGGCTTTACGTCGCAGTGATCTGCATCGCCGCGGCCCTGGGTTTGGGCGCCACGATCCTCGACCGACGGCTCCGGGCCGCGGCGTGGCCTGAGCACCGCCGCTGGCCCACGGTGGTCGCCGGCGTGGCCGTGCCGATGCTCTTGGCGTACGCCCTCCTGCCGCCGGCGCCCGACGAGGTGTCGGTGCCCGCCACGCTGGTGTGGCGCTTCCGGGTCGCCTCCCTGGGGGCCAACCTGACGCTCTGGGCCACGCTGACCCTGGGCTTGGCGTGGCTGGTGGCGGAGGCACAGCGCAGGCGGGCATCGGCTGATCGGCCCGCGCCTGCATCGCTCACCATGACGTCCTGACGTGCCACCGACCGTGCGCTGCCCGCCGTGACGTCGCTCGACCAGGTGGCGGGCCTGGTCCCCTTCCTGCGCGCCCGTCGGGGCCCGGCTGGGCCGGATGATCTCCTCGCCGCCGACCTCATCGCCGATCCCGGGCGGCTGGCGGCCGAGATCGCTGCGACCGGGGGCGGGCGGGGAAGCGACGACCCGCAGGTCCTGGCGTCGCTGTGGTGGCAGGGATACGCCTACCGCACGGCCGGGACGACGCTGGCGGCTTGGGTGGTGGCGGGCTCGGCACCGGATCCCGGCGCGGAGTCCGGGAGCGGCGTCGGGGTCGCCCGGGATCGGCCCTCGTCGCTCGTCGTCGGACCCGACGCCTCCGAGCTGGCCGACCTCGACCCGCTGGTGGGGCGCCTGTTCGGGGGCCACCTCGACCCACTCGGGGAGGCGCTCCGGGAGTGCCACCCGATCGGGAACCGGCTTCTGTGGGGCAACGCTGCGGCCTCGATCGCCTCCTGCCTCGGCGCCGTCGCCTGCGCGGAGGGCGCCGGTCCGGGCGTCGGCGACCGCGTCGACGCCGCCACCGCCGCCCTTCCGCACGGCATGGGGCGCCTGGGCAGCTGGGTCGAACCGCACCGGCGCTACCGGCGCACGACCTGCTGCTTGTGGTGGAAGACCTCGGCCGCGAACGGTGCCCTGTGCGAGGACTGCTCGCTGCGATGATCCTCGTCGTCGCCAACAACGACCTGGAGCTGCTCGCGCTGCGGGCGGCGGTCGAGTCGCTCCCCGCCGGCTTCCCGCCGGTGCGGGCTCACGGCGGTGTCGAGCTCGACGCCGGCACCCCGGCGCCGCCCCTGGACGGCGTACGAGCCGTGCTGGTTCGGCTCCACAAGGGCCGGTCGGCGTGGGAGGCGCCGTTCGACGCCCTCCGGGCAGCGTGCGCCGAGCGGCACATCGCGCTGCTCGCATTCGGCGGGGAGGCGCAGCTCGACGCGGAGCTGACCGCGCTCTCGACCGCGCCCATGGGGGCCGTCACGGAGGCGGCCGCCTACTGGGCCGCGGGCGGGCCGGTCAACCTGGCCAACCTCCTGCGCTTCGTTGCCGACACCGTCCTGCTCGAGGGCTTCGGCTTCCAGCCGCCCGCCGACCTCCCGTCGGTGGGCCTGCTCGGGTCGCGTGCGCACGACCCCGCCCGTCCCACCGTGGCGGTCGTGACCTACCGGGCCAACGTCCTGGCCGGCAACACCCTGCCGGTGGACCAGCTCTGCGACGCCATCGAGGCCCGTGGCGCCAACGCCCGGCCCGTGCACTGCTACTCGCTGCGCACGGGGCCGGACGGGGCGCCACCGCCGGTGCTCGACCTGTTGCGCGACGTCGACACCGTGGTGACGACGACCTGGGCCGCCGGCGGCGCGGTGCGGTCGGGCGACGCCCGCGCCGCGGGCCTCGGTGAGGGCTGGGCGTCGCCGCTCGATCCGCTGGGTGTCCCCGTGCTCCAGGCGGTGGTGGCAACCGGGCCGACCGACGCGTGGGCCGCCCGGGTCGCCGGCCTGTCACCGCTGGACGTGACCCTGGGCGTCGCCATTCCCGAGTTCGACGGGAGGATCATCGGGCCCGCGTTCGCGTTCAAGGAGGTGGTCGACGACGGCGACGAACTGGGCGTCGCTGTGTCCGCCCACCGCGCGGTGCCCGACCGCGTCGAGCGCGTCGCCGGCCTCGCCGCCAGGTTGGCGCGCCTGCGGCGAGCCCCGCCGAGCCGCAAGCGGGTGGCGGTGGTGCTGTCGGCGTACCCGACCAAGCGCAGCCGGATCGGCAATGCCGTTGGCCTGGATACACCCGCCAGCCTGTTGGCGCTCCTCCGCGCGCTCCGCGGCGCGGGCTACGACGTCGCGCCGGTCGGGAATGATGCCGACGCGGTCATGGCCCGGCTGGCGGACGGGCTCGCGTACGACGTCGACGTCCTGACACCCGCCCAGCAGGCAATGGCCGCCGGGCGCCTGCACGTCGACGACTACGCAGCCTGGTTTGCGACCCTGCCCGCCGCCTTGCGTGACGCCGTCGAGTCGACGTGGGGACCCGCTCCCGGCAAGGTCTGTGTCCACGACGACCACCTGGTCTTCGCCGGGATCGACCTCGGCGCCGCGGTGGTGGCCGTCCAGCCGCCCCGGGGGTTCGGTGAGGAGCCCATCGCCGCCTACCACAGCCCCGACCTGGCCCCACCCCATCACTACCTCGCGTTCTACCGGTGGTTGGATGCGGTGTGGGGGGCCGACGCCGCCGTCCACCTCGGCAAGCACGGCACGCTCGAGTGGCTTCCCGGAAAGGGTGCCGGCCTGTCGGCGGCGTGCGCCCCCGATGCCGCCATCGGCGACCTGCCCCTGCTGTACCCGTTCGTGGTCAACGATCCCGGGGAGGGCACCCAGGCCAAGCGGAGGGCGCATGCGCTGGTCGTCGATCACCTGCCACCGCCCATGACCCGCGCCGAGACGTACGACGACCTCGCCCGGGTCGAACGGCTCCTCGACGAGTACGCCAAGGTCGAGGCGCTCGACCCCGCCAAGCTGCCCGCCATCCGCGGCCAGCTCTGGGACCTGCTCGTCACGTCGGAGCTGGTCCGCGACCTCGGGGTCGAGACGATGCCGGACCCCGACGACTTCGCCGGGATCGTCGGCCACATCGACGGCTACCTGTGCGCGTTGAAGGACGCCCAGATCCGGGGCGGCCTCCACGTCCTCGGGCGGCCGCCCACGGGCGCGGATCTCGTCGACACGGTCCTGGCCATCTGTCGCCAGCCCCAAGGCACCGTGCCCTCCCTGCGGGCCACGGTCGCGGGTGAGCTCGGGATGGACCCTGCGTCGGGCGTGACCCGGGAGATCGACCGGCTGGAGGCCGAGTGCCGGTCCCGCGTCGAGGCGCTGGCCGCACGGGACTGGGATCCGCCGGCCGCCGGCGACGATCCGACGCTGCGGTGGGTCGCCACCACGCTGGTGCCGAACCTGCGGCGCACGTCCGACGAGATCGCCAACCTGCTCGCGGGCCTCGCCGGTGGCCACGTGCCCGCCGGCCCCAGCGGGGCACCAACGCGGGGCGCCGCCCACGTCCTGCCGACCGGTCGGAACTTCTACTCGGTCGATCCCGAGGCGGTGCCCTCCCCGCTGGCATGGGACGTCGGGCGGGCGTTGGCCGACCGGCTCGTGGAGCGCCATCTGGCCGAGACCGGCGCGTATCCCCGCACCGTGGGGATGGTCGTGTGGGGGACCGCCAACATGCGCACGCAGGGCGACGACGTGGCCGAGGTCCTTGCCCTGCTGGGCGTGCGCCCGCTCTGGGACGAACAATCCGGCCGCGTCCGGGGCATGGAGCCGGTGCCGCTGGGCGAGCTCGGCCGGCCACGGGTCGACGTGACCGTACGGATCTCGGGGTTCTTCCGCGACGCCTTCCCCGGCGTGGTCGACCTGCTGGACGACGCCGTCACCCTCGTCGGCGGCCTCGACGAGCCGGCGCACGACAACCCGGTCCGGGCCGCGGGACTGGCCGACGCCCGCGTCTTCGGACCGGGACCCGGCGCCTACGGCTCGGGCGTCTACCAGGCGATCGAGGGCCGGACGTGGCGCACGCGGGCCGACCTCGCGGAGGTCTACCTGGCCTGGTCCGGCCACGCGTACCGGCGCGGGGTGGCAGGCGTGGTCGCACCCGACCAGGTGCGCCGCCGGTTCGCCGCCATCGAGGTGGCCGTGAAGAACCAGGACAACCGCGAGCACGACATCTTCGATAGCGACGACTACTTCCAGGACCACGGCGGCATGGTCGCCACCGTCGAGGCCCTCACCGGCGCTGCGCCCCGGGCCTGGTTCGGTGACTCGGCCGACCCGTCCCGGCCTCAGGTGCGGGCCCTCGCCGAGGAGGCGGCCCGCGTCGTGCGGACCCGGGTCCTCAACCCCCGCTGGCTCGGTGCGATGCGCGACCACGGCTACAAGGGCGCCTTCGAGATCGCCGCCACCGTGGACTACCTGTTCGGGTACGACGCCACGGCCGGGATCGTCGAGGACTGGATGTACGAACGGGTCACCCAGGCATACGTCACCGATCCGGTGATGCGCGAGTTCTTCGAGGGGTCCAACCCGTGGGCGCTGCGGAGCGTGTGCGAGCGTCTGCTCGAGGCGGACGAGCGGGGCCTGTGGGACGCGAGCGACGAGGCCCGGGCCGCCCTCCGCAACGGGCTCCTGGCCGCAGAGGGCATGGAGGAGCGCCGGACGTGAGCGAGCGGAGCGAGCCACGGCCGGCCCACGGCGCGAGCGCCAGCGAGCCCGTGGGTGATGGGGTTTGGGGGCGCAGCCCCCACGACGACAAGGACGTGAGCGAGCGGAGCGAGCCACGGCCGGCCCGCGGCGCGAGCGCCAGCGAGCGGAGCGACGCGTTCCCGTTCAGCGCGGTCGTCGGCGCCGACGACGCCAAGCTGGCGCTGTTGCTCGCCGCCGTCGAGCCCGCGATCGGCGGCGTGCTGCTCCGCGGTGACAAGGGGTCGGCGAAGACGACGCTGGCCCGCGGGCTCGCCTCCTTGCGTGACGGCGCCCCGTTCGTCGAACTTCCGCTGGGCGCCACCGAGGAGCGCGTCGTGGGCTCGCTGGACCTCGCCGCGGCGCTCACGGGGGGCGAGGTCCGGTTCCAGCCGGGCCTACTCGCCGCTGCGCACGGCGGCGTGCTCTACGTCGACGAGGTCAACCTGCTCGCGGACCACCTGGTCGACGTGCTCCTCGACGTTGCCGCCACCGGTGTCAACCGGGTCGAGCGCGATGCCGTTTCCCACACGCACCCGGCCCGGTTCGTGCTGGTCGGGTCGATGAACCCCGAGGAGGGCGACCTCCGTCCCCAGCTGCTCGACCGCTTCGGGCTGTCCGTCGACGTGCGCACCTCGCCGGACCCGGAAGAGCGCGCCGAGGCCGTGAGTCGCCGGGTGGCCTTCGACGCCGGCCCCGAGGCCTTCGTCGCGGCCTGGGGGCAGCAGGAGGCCGGGCTGCGCGATCGGCTCCGCGGCGCGTCGCCGGCGCCGCTCGACGGCGACACGCTTCGGGCCGCGTCCCGGGTGTGCGTCGCCGCCGGGGCGGAGGGCCTGCGCGCCGACCTGATGCTCGCCCGGGCGGCCGCGGCGCTGGCCGGATGGCACGGGCGCAGGGAGATCACCGGGGCCGACCTCCGAACGGTCGCACCCCTGGTGCTGGCACACCGTGCCCGCCGCCAGCCGCTCGACCCGCCGGGCGCACCGCCTCCCGGCCTCGACGACCTTCTGGACGACGCGCTGGGGCGGGCCGATCCGGCGCAGCACGGCGAGGGGCGCCATCCCGACGACGACCACCAGGCGGAACGCGCCGACGGCGACCGCCCCGACGGCGACGGCCCGGGAGCGCCACCGCCGGGCTCCGTCGCCGATCCCGGCCCCGTCGCCCGGATCGCCACGTTGCGGGCGCCCCGCGCCGAGCAACCCACGGCCACGGGCCGGCGGTCGCCGGCCGTCGCCGACCGGGGCCGGATCGTGGGTGCCGACCCTGCGCGCGGGTCGACCCGATCCGTGGCACCGGTCGCAACCGTCATGGCCGCCGCCGAGCGCTGGGCGACAGAACCGAAGGCGGATCGGGGCATCACGCCCGGTGACCTCCGCGAGCCGCGCCGGGAGTCACGCACCGGGAACCTGCTCGTCCTCGCCGTCGACGCCTCGGGGTCCATGGGCGCCGACCGGCGGATGGCGGCCGTGAAGGGCGCGCTGCTCGGCCTGCTCGTCGACGCCTACCAGCGCCGCGATCGCGTCGCGCTCGTGACCTTCGGCGGCGCCGGCGCCCGGGTGGTGCTACGCCCGACGGGAAGCGTCGAGATCGCCCGCAGCCGGCTCGAGGACCTGCCGACCGGCGGCGAGACTCCGCTGGCCGAGGGGATCACCACCGCGGTCGACCTCGCCGCCCGGGCCGCCAGCCCGACCCTTCGCCCCATGCTCGTCGTCGTCACCGACGGCCGCGCCACCGCCGGTGCCGACCCGTTCGCCGCGGCCCTGTCGGCCGCCGCCATCGTGGCCCGGCGCCGCCTCCCCGCCGTCGTTGTCGACGTCGAGCCGGCGGGCCCCGCCAGACTCGGCCTGGCCGGACGGCTTGCCACAGCCATGGATGCCCGTCACCTGCCGCTCTCGGACCTGCGCGCCGAGCGGCTCGAAGGCGCCCTGCGAACCCTCTGAGCTGACCCGGACACCGAGCAGTGTCCGAAGCCACGCACCGCCACCGCCCGTGTGGCAGCCGTCCTGATCGTCGACCCCGAGCTCATCTTCCTCGCTCATACCGTTGTCGACGCCGCCGGCGACGTCCGCTGGCCGGCGGGCACGAAGACCACACACCGAGCCGGAGCGCACAACCGGGTTCGGGGGCGCTAGGGGGCACCGCTAGCCTCGGCAGGTCATGAGCGAGCGTCCCGGAGGGCGAGAGAGCGAGACCGGCCCGAGCGGCCGTGAGAGCGGACGACATGGCGTCGATAGCCCGAGCGGCCCGCCCGGAGGCCGAGAGCGGGAAGCAGGGCGCGAGACCTTCCGCGCGCCCATCGGCACGCAGGACGTGCTGCCGCCGGCGTCGGCGCGCTGGGAGCGGATGGTCGCCACGTTCGCCGGCGTGGCGGAGCGCTTCGGCTACGGGTTCGTCCACGGGCCGTTGTTCGAGGACCTCGGCGTGTTCCAGCGCCTGGGCGTTGGCACCGATGTCGTCCGCAAGGAGATGTACGACTTCCGCGACAAGGGCGACCGCCACCTCGCCCTGCGGCCCGAGGCCACCGCCTCGATCGTCCGCGCCTACGTGCAGCACCGCCCGCCGACGCCCTGGAAGGTGTGGTGCGTCACACCGGTGTTCCGCTACGAGCGTCCGCAGGCGGGCCGCCTGCGCCAGCACCACCAACTCGACATCGAAGCCATCGGGGCGGCCGACCCCGACCTGGACGTCGAGGTCATCACCCTCGGAGCCGCCTACCTCGACGCTCTCGGCCTGCGACGCTGGCGGCTCATGGTGAACACGCTGGGCACCCCCGCCGACCGGGTCGCGTACGCCGAGACGCTGAGCGAGTGGCTGCGGGGCCGGTCCGGCGACCTGGCCCCCGAGGATCGCGACAAGATCGGCAGCCACCCGCTGCGGGTGTTGGATTCCAAGCGACCCGCAACACAGGCGGTGGTGGCCGAGGCCCCGCGCATCGCCGATGTCCTCGACGACGCCTCGCGCCGACACTTCGAGCGGGTCCTGGACGGCCTGCGGTCGCTCGCCATCCCGTTCGAGGTCGAGCCGGGCCTCGTCCGCGGCCTCGACTACTACACGCACACTGTGTTCGAGTTCCAAAGCCAGGCGCTCGACATCGCGCAGTCGACGATCATCGCGGGTGGGCGCTACGACGGCCTGGTCGAGCAGCTGGGCGGTCCCGCCACCCCCGGCATCGGGTTCGGGTCCGGGATCGAGCGGATGCTGCTGGCGTGCGACGCCGAGGGGGTCTTCGCAGCGCCGGCGTCAAGCCTCGACGTCTTCGTGGTCGACACGACCGACGGGCGGGCGGCCCGCGACGTCACCGCCCAGCTGCGGGCCGCCGGCTTTCGGACGGATCGGGCATTCGACGGTCGGTCGATGAAGGCCCAGATGAAGGCCGCCGGCCGCTCGGGCGCGCACGTGGCGGTGATCGTCGGCGAACGGGAGGCGGCGGACGCGGTGGCGACGGTGCGCGACCTGGCTCGCAGCCAACAGGAGATCGTGGGCCGCGACCAGGTCGTTGACGTGGTGCGCAAGCTGCTGGCGGCAGGCGCTGAGGACGCGGGCACGTGAGCGGCGGCGTCGGCCAGGCCGGCCCCGCACGGGGCCTGCGCACCCACTGGTGCGGCGAGCTCCGCGCCGCCCACGTCGGCCAACGCGTCACGGTGTGCGGGTGGGTGGCGCACCGCCGCGAGCACGGTGAGCACCTGGCGTTCGTCGACCTGCGCGATCGCGAGGGGCTCGTGCAGTGCGTCGTCGACGGATCGGTCGACGCACGCAACGAGTGGGTCGCCCGCATAACGGGCGTGGTGCGCCGGCGCCCCGAGGGAACAGCCAACCCCGCCCTGGCCACCGGGGAGGTCGAGCTCGGCGAGTGCGAGGTCGAGATCCTCGGCGTCGCCGAGCCGCCGCCGTTCCCGGTGGACGAGCGCGTGGAGGCCGACGAGATCCTCCGGCTGCGGCACCGCTACGTCGACCTGCGCCGCGGGCGGATGCTGGGCCACCTGCGGGCGCGGGCCCTGGCCAACGCCGCGTTCCGCAGCTCGATGGAGGAGCAGGGCTTCGTCGAGATCGAAACCCCGCTGCTGATCGCATCCACCCCCGAGGGGGCGCGGGACTTCGTCGTCCCGTCACGGCTGCGACCGGGCAGCTTCTACGCCCTGCCGCAGAGCCCACAGCTGTTCAAGCAGCTGTGCATGGTGGGTGGGATCGATCGCTACTACCAGATAGCCCACTGCCTGCGCGACGAGGATCCCCGGGCCGACCGCCAGTTCGAGTTCATGCAGCTCGACCTCGAGGCCAGCTTCGTGGGGCGCGACGAGGTGCTCGGCTTCGTGTCCGACGCGGTGCGCCGCTGCGTCGCCGCCGTGACGTCGATCGATGACATCGGGGACATGCCCACGATCACGTGGCACGAGGCCATGGAGCGGTACGGCTCGGACAAGCCGGACGTCCGTTTTGGCATGGAGCTGGTGGAGCTCTCGGACGTGTTCGCCGACAGCGGTTTCAAGGCGTTCGCCGGCCAGTGCGTCAAGGGCATCCGGCAGCCGGGCGGCAGCGAGACGACCTCCCGCAAGCGGCTCGACGACCTTACGGACCAGGCCAAGCGCTGGGGCGCCAAGGGGCTGGTGTGGATGCGGGTCACGGACGACGGCCTCGACAGCCCCGTGGCCAAGTTCCTGGCGGACGACGAGCTCGCCAAGTTGCGCCAGGGAATGGGTGCCGAGCCGGGTGACCTGCTGTTCCTGGTGGCCGACGACCGGCGGGTGGCCCGTCACGTGCTGGGCCTGCTCCGCCTGGAGCTCGGCCGCCCACCGGTGACGGAGGGGGGCCTCAACTTCCTGTGGGTCGTCGACTTCCCGCTGTTCGAGGCGCTGGACGAGGACGGCAGGCCGGTGCCGGCGCACCACCCGTTCACGATGCCGCACCCGGACGATCTCGAGCTGCTGGCGTCCGGCGACCCCGAGGACCTGCTGGACGTGCGGTCGCAAGCGTACGACCTCGTGCTGAACGGCTGGGAGCTGGGCTCGGGCTCGGTCCGTATCCACCGGGCGGACGTGCAGCGCACCATCTTTCGGGTGCTCGGCATCTCCGAGGAGCAGGCGCAGGAGCGCTTCGGGTTCCTGCTCGACGCCTTCCGCTACGGGGCCCCGCCCCACGCCGGCTTCGCCATCGGGATCGACCGGCTGGTGGCGCTGCTGGTCGGCGAGGAGAACATCCGCGAGGTCATCGCCTTTCCCAAGACCCAGTCGGGCGCCGACCCGCTGACTGGCGCGCCGGCGCCGATCGAGCCCGCGCACCTCGCGGAGCTGGGCTTGCGGACGCTACCGCCCAAGGCCTGACCCGCCCCCCACCCACCCCCACGCGGCAACTTGCCGCAGTCAGGGCGGTCATGGCAGCGCCAACCCCGGCAGGTTCGGGTGGTCCCGGGTTCAGAGCCGGTCCAGGAGGGCGGCGAGCACCTCGTCGACGTCGTCGCGGCGCTGGCGCCAGCGGCCGCCGGCGACCCGGAGGCCACCCGCCCCCACGGCCGCGCCCGCCGGCACCGCGGCGATGACCAGTCCGGGCTCGGCGGCCAACGCCCCGCCGATGCCCATGAGCAGTGCGACGCCCGCACCCGTGCCCGCGGCGCCCGCCACGACGTTGGCCCGGCTGGACGCCAGCTCCGCCTCCACGCGCACCAGCGTGCGCTCGTCGGCGGGCGTAGCCAGCGCCGACACCGTCCGAATGCCGTCGAGCTTGATCGCGCCGGCGAAGTCGAGCCCCCGGCGGAGGCTGGCGACCAGGTCGCGGCGGGGCCGATACAGCGCGCGGTCCCCGCTGCGCCGCCTTAGCTCCAGCATCTGGCTGCGCAGGAAGCGGTCGACGGCCGCGTGCACCGCCTCGGGCCGCCGGTCCACCAGGCGCTGCTGGGCGACGAAGCGCGAGGTGGCGATCCGGCTGCGGTCGAGCCGGCCCGCGGGGACGTCCGCCGGCAAGACGCCGACCCGCAGCTCCGCAACCGCCTGGCGGACCGCGGCGGGTGACAGCCCCACCTCGACGGCCGCCTGCTCGACCGCTTCGGCGTCGTAGTGGTCGCCCGTCGCCGGTCCGTCCGCGGCCGCCTCGATCTCGGACGCCCGGTGCAGCACGCGGGCGACCTCATCGCGCGTCAGCGTCACCCGTCGCCGCGTCTCGGACACGCCCAGATTGTCGCATCCCCTGGTCAGGGGGTGGCAATGATCGAGCATGCCGCGGCCGGGATCGGCGCCGCACCCGGCGATTCCCAGGGCGAACGCCGGTACCCTCGCCGGAATGCCGCGCAAGTCCGGGCCCGTCGGGGACGACCTGTTCGCCGCCGCGGCCGAGGAGAGGTTGGCGCGGCAGGCGCCGCTGGCGGCGCGGCTGCGTCCCCGGTCGCTCGACGACATCGTTGGCCAGGACGAGCTGGTGGGCCAGGGACAGCCGCTGCGGGTGCTGGTGGAGTCGGACCGACTGTCGTCGGCGATCTTCTGGGGCCCACCCGGCACCGGCAAGACCACGCTGGCCCAGGTCATCGCCCGCCACACGGCCAAGGCGTTCGAGCAACTGTCGGCGGTGTCGGCCAGCGTGAAGGACGTGCGCGAGGTGCTGGCCAGGGCCGAGCA
>Ga0081455_10003754_pt1 | contig 17353 bp, 17 predicted proteins | sample TabmetS3T2R1_FD_70207 | JGI IMG/M metagenome (GOLD analysis project Ga0081455, IMG submission 70207) | Tabebuia heterophylla rhizosphere microbial communities from the University of Puerto Rico - S3T2R1 | ecosystem: Host-associated > Plants > Roots > Rhizosphere ...
CCACCGTGCCTACGCCCGTCGGCATCGCCCTCAAGGTCGACGAGCGCCGCCAAACCAGCATGCCTGGCATCTACGCCGCCGGCGACCTCGTCACGCCCTTCTTGCCCTCGGTCACCCAGGCATCATCGCAGGGCGCGATGGCGGGTATCTTCGCCCAGCAGTCGATGGTGGTTTGAGAGCACAGGTTCCCCGGTTGCCGCAGGCCCGGCCAATGGCGATGGACTACGGCTTCGGCTTCGGAGGAGTCAACACCGGTGCGCTATTCCGACGCTGGACAGACGAACGGACCGGCGCGAGCGCAGGAGGCGGATCATGATTGACGCCCTTTGCTCCGACTTTTTCTCCAACGCCAATCCAACGCAAAGAAAGAAGTGATTTCATGAATAAGACCAATCCAGGGGTCGCCCTGGTGACCGGGGCTTCCTCCGGCATCGGGCGAGCGACGGCCAAAGCCCTGCAGAACGCGGGCTTTCGCGTGTTCGGAACCAGCCGTCGTCCCGCCGCCGAAAGCTCCGACGGCACTACCATGCTGGCCTGTGACGTGACTGATGAACGGTCCGTGGCCGCGATGGTCGAGCAGGTGCTGGCAAAGGTCGGGCGCATCGACCTGCTTGTCAACAATGCCGGCCTGGGTCTGCTCGGTGGAGCGGAAGAGTCCTCGATCGCCCAGGCTCAGGCGCTGTTCGACGTGAACGTCTTCGGCGTCTTTCGCGTGACCAATGCGGTGTTGCCGATAATGCGACGCCAGGGAAAAGGCAGAATTGTTAATTTGAGCTCGGTGCAGGGATTCATCCCAGCTCCCTATTTCGCCCTTTATTCGTCGACCAAACATGCCGTTGAAGGCTATTCGGAATCGCTCGACCATGAACTACGCCCGTTCGGAATTCGTATCTCGTTGGTCGAGCCCGCCTATACCCGCACGGCTTTCGAAGAGAATCTCGCGAAGCCGGACCAGTTTCTGGTTATCTATGACTCGGCGCGCGCAGCCATGAATGGAACGGTACGGAAAGCGATGGAGAAAGGCGATGCGCCCGAAGTGGTAGCCGAGACCGTTTTGGCGGCTGCGACCGATCGCACTCCGAAAAGGCGCTATGCGGCGGGCAAAATGGCGCGCCAGGTCACGATCCTGCGCCGTTTCGTCCCCGCCTCTGCATTCGACAAGAGTCTGCGAAAGCAGCTCGGGCTGCCGGTCTGATGCAAGGATCAACCGGCTTTCGTTTCGCAGCCGGAGGGAGAGCCTAGTTAAGAACGCATCAGAACAAGGATATGTCATGGCACAGCACAATGCCGATCGGGTCGCCGACTGGAATGGCCAAAGCGGGGAGCGCTGGATCGCCCACCAGGCCCGGCTCGACGCCAGGCTGGCGGTGTTCGGCCAGGCCGCGATCGAAGCCGCCGCGCCCGCGACGGGCGAGCGCGTGCTGGACGTCGGCTGCGGCGCGGGCGCGTCGAGTCTGGCTCTGGCCGCCCGCGTCGGCGCGGGGGGCCAAGTGCTGGGCGTGGACATATCCGAACCGCTGATCGCCCGAGCGCGCGCGCTTGCGCCACAGGATACGCCGGCCCTGTTCCGGGTGGCCGACGCCAGCAGCGCCGAGCTGCCCGAGGGGGCGTTCGACATCCTGTTCTCGCGTTTCGGGGTGATGTTCTTCGACGATCCGACAGGGGCGTTCGCCCATATGCGCCGCGCGCTCAAGCCGGGCGGGCGGGTCGCTTTCGTCTGCTGGCGTGGCGCGGCCGAGAACGATTGGGTGCGCCTGCCGATGGGCGCGATCAAAGGCATCGTCCCGCCGACGGCGCCGCCCGATCCCGAAGCGCCCGGCCCATTCTCGTTCGGCGACCGGGGGCGGGTGGCTCGCATCCTGACGGCGGCCGGCTTCACCGATATTGCTATCGCGCCCTTCGATGCTTCCGTCCCGTTTGGCGAGGGCGCGACGCGGGACGCGGCGATCGACGACGCGGTGAAGATGACGTTCGAGGTCGGCCCGCTGTCGCGCGCGCTCGCTGATCAGCCCGACGACATCCGCGCCCGCGCCTCGGCCGCGGTTCGTGCCGCCTTCGCGGGCCGCCCCGGCGAGCAGTCGGTGATGATCGACGGCGCGGCGTGGATCGTCACGGCGCGCAATCCGGCAAGCTGACAGGATTAACAGGGGGAGACGCCCCCGCGGCGCTCTCCCTCAAGTACCGCACGCGATTAGGCCACGGAGAGAGCAATGAAAAGCTTCGCTGGAAATTGGGCGCTGATCACAGGGGCGTCGAGCGGCCTCGGCCTTGAGTTTGCTGATCTACTGGCGGCGCAGAATGTGAACCTCGTGCTGGTAGCCCGCCGCCAAGGTCCGATGGAGAAGATCGCCTCCGATCTCCGCCAAAGATACGCAGTGGACGTGCTGATCGAGGCGATGGATCTTGCCTCGGCCAACGCGGCCGGCAGCCTGAAAGGCAGGCTCGATGCGAAATCGGTGGCAATCGACATTCTGGTGAACAATGCCGGCTACGGCTTGCACGGCGATTTTCAGGTAACGCCGATCGAGCGCACCCTGAACATGATCCAGCTCAACATTACGGCGCTGACCGAGCTGACGTACCTTTTCGGCCACGACATGGCCTCGCGCCGCTCCGGACACATCCTTCAGGTCGCGAGCCTCCTCGCCCTCCAGGCCGTTCCCGGCTATGCGGCCTATGCGGCGACCAAGGCATATGTGCTTGCCCTCGGCGAGGCCCTGCATGACGAGTTCCGTCCGCGCGGCGTGAGCGTAACCACGCTCTGCCCGGGGCACACGGAGACCGGTTTCGATGCAGCGGCTGGTGCAACCGCCTCACCGCTGTTGCGCCTCCTCACGATGAAGCCGCGTCCCGTCGCTCTGAGCGGCATTCGCGCGCTCTCACAAGGAAAAGCCATGGTAGTCGCAGGCCTGCCGAACAAGATGGCCGCGTTTTCAAACCGTCTCACGCCGCGAGCGATGCAAAGGGCCACGCTGAGAAGAATAATGGGGCCTTGAGTCCCGCATCGCTGACAAAAGGATCAATCCAGCGCGATGCCCAGGCTCTTGATGAGCGGATGAAAGCGCTTGATCTCGCCGTCGATGAACAGAGCAAACTCGGTGGGTGAATTGGCGATTGGCTCCATTCCCAAGCCGAGGAAGCGGGCGGCCACTTCCTTCTGGGCGATGAAGGAACGGACCTCCTCGCCGAGCCTGGCGACGATGTCCTTCGGCGTCGCTTGCGGCGCGACAATGCCCACCCATGGATAGACGACGACATCGGCCACGCCCTGCTCCCCCGCCGTGGCGACGTCGGGCAAGGAGGCGAAGCGGGCGGCTGTGAGGATCGCCAGCGCCTTCAGCTTGCCGGCTCGAAGTTGCGGCAGACCGACGATGGTATCGAGGGGCATCACCGGGATCTGCCCGCTCACCACGTCCTGGGCCGCCGGCGCTGCGCCCTTGTAAGGGACGGCCTCGGCGTCGAAGCCCATGCGGCGCTTGAGGAGCTCGAACGCCAGGTGGTGGAACGTTCCCAGGCCGGGCGAGGCATAGGAAAGCTTCTCCTGCTTGGCGACTTGCTTGAGCCCCTCCAGGTCGTTTGCGGCGAAGCTGGGATGCGCGGCAATGACGAGAGGAGCCCGAATCACGAGAGAGACCGGAGCGAAGTCGCGCTGCGGACTGTAGGGCAAGCTGGAAAACAGGGCCTCGTTCAGGACCAGTGCGCCGCCATCCGTTCCGAACAGGGTGTAGCCATCGCCAGCCGCCTTCGCGACCGACTGAGCGGCCACGATTCCGCTCGCTCCCGGGCGATTGTCCACGAGGAACTGCTGCCCGAGCCTTGACGACAATGCCGGCGCGATCGATCGCATCACCGCGTCGACGCCGCCTCCCGCTGCATATCCGACGACGATGCTCACCGTCCTCGCCGGCCAGGGCATTTGAGCCGATGCCGTCGCCGGGGCGGCGCTCGCGGCGCCCAAGCAGGCCAGGAAGGCTCGACGCTTCATTGCTCGCTGCACTCCCGGTTTGGCCGCTCGAGGTCGACCAGCAGCGCCTCGGGAGCCCGAAAGACAAAGGTATGGAAGTGCGTCAGGCTCTGGTTCGGTACCAGGTGCGCCTTCGGAAACCGTTTGGTGAATTCCTCGAGCACGATCTTCATCTCGAGACGGGCGAGCGGCGCGCCGAGGCAGAAGTGGATGCCATTGCCCATGGTCAGATGCCGTCGCGCATTGGAGCGGCGGATGTCGAAGACGTCCGGATCCGGAAAGACGTCCTCGTCCCGATTTGCCGAGGCAAAGGACAGCAGGATGTTCGATCCGGCGGGAATGTCGATACCGCGGACGGCGACGTCCCTCTTGGTGCGCCGCCGCCAGCCTATGACCGTGCCGTAGAGGCGAAAGGCCTCCTCGATGGCGTTCGGGATCAGCGCGGGATCGGCGCAAATCGCCTCGTAGTTCCGGCGCTCGGCGAGCAGCTCGCGGAATGCGTTCGCGAGCTGATTGGTCGTCGTCTCGTGGCCGGCGAAGAACAAGCCGTACACGATGGTGTTGATCTCGTTGATCGTCAGGACGTTGTCGTCGCCGTTCCGGCACTTCAGCAGGCCGCTCGGAAAGTCATCGCGCGGGTTCTGGACGCGGTCTTTCACGAGATCGACCGAATAGTGCCAGAGCCCGACCAGATTGTGCGCGCCCTGGAGCTGCTGCTCGTATGTCGCCGGGCTGAAGTCGATCTGCAGCCGGCCCGATGCGAGGCCCTTCACCTTCTGTGCGTCCTTCGCCGGGACCCCCAGAAGTTGGAAGAGGACGTGGGCCGGCAGCTCGTAGGCGAAGTCCTTCAAGAGGTCGATGCGGTTGCGACCGTCCAGCCGGTCGAGAAAGGAGCGCACGACGTCGCGAATCCTGCCTTCGAGTGCGGCGACCGCCTTGACGGTCATGAGCGGATTCGTGGCATCGCGAATGCGCTTGTGGCGCGGCGGGTCGATGCTCCCCTGGGGCGTATCGGGTGCGAACCCGCCCGCCCTCAGGATGCCAAGCGCGTCGTCGTGCAGCGGCTCGAGGCGCAAGGTCGCGTTCTGCGCCGAGTAGCTCTCGGTGTCCCGCAGGACAGACAGCACGTCTTCGTACTTGGCGATCACCCAGTGGTCGATCTCCTCGCAGTAGAAGACGGGCTGCGACCGCCGCACCGCCGCCAGCGCCGCATAGAGCTCGTCGCTGAAGAACGGCGTGAAGCCGCCCTGCCTGTCGTGAAGAGGGCATCCGCCTGCAACAGGCAGCGCTGCCGGCACGATCGTCCTGTCGCTGTCGGTCGCATTCGCCATGATGACAGGGTAACGAAGCCCACCGTTTCGATCTGTCCCTGACGACAGGGACAGCGCTATACGCGTGGTCCGATCAGCAGCTGGTGGTTGGAACCGGACTGTCGCAGGTGCCCGCGCAGCGACGTCCACAGCGCCAGGTACCACATCAGAAGCTCCCGTTGGCTGCCGATATTCAGGCGCTGGTAAGCCCGCCGGCGATAGGTCATGACGCTTTCCTCGCCGATGCCGAGCGCAAGCGCGATGCCCGTGGTCGTCTGCCCGTATACGATGCCGGCGCAGACCTCGATCTCGCGCCTGGGCAGCGCCTCTGGTGCCGCCGCAATGGTCCGCTCGATCTCGTCGCGGGACGTGAGCGCCATGGTCAGGCTCGGCTCGCTCGACGACAGCTCGGCATGCTTCGCCAGCAGCGCGAGCAGCGTGTCGGCAAGATCGGCCAGGCAGGCCACCTCGGCGTCACTGAAACGGCCATGATCGTCGGAACGAATGATGCTGAGGCCCACCGCAGCCTGCGAGCCGCCACTGCAGATCAGCACGCGCTCGCGCACATGCGGATAGACGGCGTTTCGCAGCTCCGGCGCCATCTGGCCGCTGATGTCCACACGGATGATCGCCGGCCCCAGGGCCTTGTCGTGCTTGCGGGCCTGCGAAAGCGTCGGATCGCGGCGCCAGTATTGCTTGCCGATGTACCGGCTGGCCGCCTTGTGCGCCGTGTCCGAGCCGTCCAGGCTCACGGCTGCGACCTCGCTCAACGTGTCCTCGCCGATCTGGAACATTGCGCAGTGATCGGCGCCGCAGAGGCGGTGCAGCAGCGACAGCATGAGCGGGCCGAAGCGATCGCTTCCGATCGCCGCAATGACGTCCGGCAGGCCGGCATTGGCGCGGCCCGAGATCTCTCCGCGCACCGCCATCGAGCTTGGGCGCATCGATTTCCTCCCGATGTCTTCTTTCGTGCTTCCGGTCGGTCCCGGCCGACAGGGACAAAGTATAGGGGAAATTCTGCTTAGAATTCGAATCCATCGGGCTCGAAGGAGAGGCTACGACGTGACGACCGCAACCGATATCGAGTTCGAGTGGGTGCACATCCAGTATGGCGAGGCCGGAGGTTTTGCCGAAGTCTACGGCTTTTCGGGCAATCAAGGCGTCGTCAACCTGGAAGGTATCCGCATGCGTCCGCGCGGCCGCCCCTCGAAGACGCTGATGATCTACATGCATCCGGCGTCCACGCTGCAGTTGCTGCCGGTGCCGCGCGCCGCGGTCGCACGGGGTGCTCACGTGCTCTGCGCCGCCAGCCGCTACGCCAAGAACGATGCGCCCTTGATCCTCGAAAAGGTGGTGCTCGACCTCGGTGCCTATATCCGTCACGCCAAGGAGCGCTGGGGTTACGAAAAGGTGGTCCTGGTCGGCTGGAGCGGCGGCGGATCGCTGGCGTTGTTCTATCAATCCCAGGCCGAGAAGCCGACGATCACCCAGACGCCGGCCGGCGACCCGGTCGACATCAAGGCGGCGGGCTTGATCCCGGCGGATGCCTTGATCTTCCAGGCCGCCCATTTGTCGCGCGCCCGTCTGCTGGCCGATGCCATCGACCCTTCCGTGCGCGATGAGCTTCACCCCGAGAAGCGCGATCCTGCTCTCGACATCTACGACCGGGCCAATCCCAATCAGCCGCCCTATTCTGCCGACTTCATCGCCGCCTACCGCCAGGCGCAAAGAGAGCGCGTGCGGCGCATCACCGCCTGGGTGAAGGAGACGCTGGCGGAGCTGAGGCGCAAGGGCAGCGCCGAGGTCGAACGCGCCTTCACGACGCATCGCACCCTGGCCGATCCGCGCTTCCTCGATCCGGCGCTCGATCCCAACGACCGCAAGCCGGGTTGGTGCTTCATGGGCAATCCCGAGACGGTGAACACGGGTCCCGTCGGCTTCGCCCGCTTCTCGACCTTGCGAGCGTGGCTGTCGCAGTGGTCGCTCGAGGAGTCGCAGGCCGACGCGCTCACCTGCGCCGCAAACGTCAGGGCGCCGTTGCTCGCGGTCGAGAACAGCGCCGACGATGCGGTCCCCCAGCCTCACACGAAAATGCTGCATGAAGCGTCCGCCTCGCCCGACAAGACCTTCAGCGTGATCAAGGGGGCGACGCATTACTACGCAGGCCAACCGGAGCAGCTTGCCGAAGTGACCGAATTGGTGCGCGCCTGGCTGGCCAAACGCGACCTGTTGGAGGAGTGACCTCGATGTCCAGGAGGAGTCCATGCTCACTGAGATGACGCGGCCGGTGGCGCGCGGAGCCAGCAATCCCGGGCTGACACCGGTCATGCTCAACCATGCGGCCTACGTAACGCACGACGTCGCTGCGACGGCCGACTTCTACACGCGAATCATGGGCATGGAACTGGCGAGCACGGTATTCGACGACAGGATCCCGTCGACCGGCGACCAGATTCCCTACTTCCACATCTTCTTTCGCATGCAGGACGGCTCGACGCTCGCCTTCTTCGAGGCCCCGGGCGTGCCGCCGGCGTCGAAGCCGTCGCACCCCGCCTACGACATCTTCAATCACATCGCGCTGCAAGCCAAGGATCGCGACGAAGTCATGCGATGGCACGACTGGCTCGTCTCGAACGGACTGGAAGTGATCGGGCCGACAGACCACAAGGGTCTGATCCTCAGCATCTACTTCCACGACCCCAACGGCATCCGCCTGGAGATCACGACACCGCTCGACAAGCAATGGAACCAGCACACGGCCAAAGGCTACGAAGACCTTGCCGCGTGGGTCGGTTGCAAGGAGCAGGCCCGGCGGGAAGGCAAGGACGTATCGAAGGTCCTGATCGGGTTCATCCAGGAAACGCGAAAGCGTTACGAGAGCTAACATCCGCCTCCGCCCATGATGTAGGACGCGACAATGAGTTTGCCGGATGACGTCTTCCCGTTCGCGCCGACGCCAATTGGCTATCCGCTCGCCAACCATGGGCCGCTCGCCCGTCGTCCTGTCTCCGATTTCGGCTTTGCCGATCGCTGGGGTGAGGCTTGGACTGCGCGTCGCGTTTCGTCGGTGGGCCAGGACAAAGGGCATCCCTACTGATCGTTCGGTCCCACCGCGTGGCTCGTCAAGTGGTTAGAGTTCAGATGTCGGGATGACGACCCAAACAGAAGCAGCTGTAGGGTCAGACGGTGACCTTTGAGATCTACTCAGAACTGCGGCGTAGCGACCATCAGGCGAGACCGAAAAGTACGCTTGTGGGCCATCGCCAGGAATCAGCGGCGCCTGATCCGCCTGACTAACGCTGCATGTACTTGGCGGTCCCTGCGTGCCTGGACGGTAATAGAATAGGCAAGCGCGCAAGCCATCCGCGCCTACTTCAGCGTGTTTGCTGCCGATCAAAAGTTTGCCGGCCCTGCTGCCGGCGACATAAAACTTTCGCGGATCCAATTCCAGGGACACGGAGTGGCATTGGGGTGGACTGTCAGGGTTAGCGATACAAGTCGCGGAGACCAATTCCTCTTTGTCGGACACGGCCTGCACAATGAGGACGCTGCCATGGAAGTGGAGCTGGTCAAATCGGGTGGCATTGAGAACGAGTTTGGCCAGAGGCCACGCATTGTGTTCGGAACCATTGGTGCGTGAGACGACCAACTTCAAGGTCTGGAATGACGGCTGCAGATCCGACGGTACGGCGGGCGCCGCAACATATGCCATCACAGCTCCGGCCGCCTCAATGGCCACCGGCCAGTCGTATTGCGGCGGTACTCTTTGAAGAACGCGCTGCCTGAACCTTCGACCCTTTTCGTCAGAAGAGGGGTCCTCGTTTACGATAAAGTACTGGGGGGCTGCCGATCTGCGCCAGCATCCGTCTTGAAGACGAATAGCGACAGCTGGTCGTCGGCGGATATTAGATCAGCATCGCCAAAAACTCGGGTTTCCCAATAACCGCCGGTGCTAACGAGCACATAGCCTGTGGCTAACCTCCTCATGAGACGTCGACCGTCCGCACTGCACGCCACTAAGCCACCTTCCTCCTGGAGGTTCTCAAGGTTGGATACGTTGCGCCCAATGTCGTGATATTCGATCCAGCGCTTGCCATCTGTCGGTCGTTCTCGCTGAAAAGCGACCACAGTTGGGCTACACCAAACAGGGGTGAAAATAACGTCTGCCACTTGCAGAAGTGCAGACCCAGGCCGTGTCTTCGGCAGAGCGTCCGCAACAGTCTGACTTTGAGACGCCGGCACACTCAGCAAAGCGAGCGCAGATGCGATCCCGACAACGCAGCTGACCCTATGCATCAGACCTTGCAATCTCGGTTTCAGCCAGGGCAGTCGACCACCGATCGAACGCCGGCTTTGAACCGACCGTATGATCATTACCGCTCCCTCCCGCTTCGTGGCCGTACCGCAGGATCGGCGATAGCAGGAAATCGATACCCGTTCCGATCGTCGGCGATGGTCTCGGCATTGACTGCCATGCTGCGCGCGACGTGCGCTCCGGGTAGACGAGCGCCAGCTTGTCGTCCTTCGCGTCGCGCGAGCTTGTCGGCGGCGTTGGCGCGCTCGTTATGCCAGTTGCTCTCGCCCTCGCGCCCTTTCTGCCGGCGCTGCTGCACGGCGGCATAGCATGGTTCTGTCATGCACGAGAGCCGAAACCATAAGAGCCTGCCCCTCCATGTCGGCTTGCCGTTCATCGCGGCATCATCGCGCCGGCATCGAGGTCGGTGATCGCCGCAGCGACGCGCTCGAAATTGGCGTGGAAGACGGCGACGCCGCGCGCGTTGGTCGGATCCAGCGTGCCGATGACGATCACCGAATAGAGCAGGCAGAACAGCACGCCAGAACGATAATCCTCGAGACACGACTCGAACCCGTACTCGGTAATGCCATTGTCGCGCAAGATATCCGTGTAGTGCCTCAGCAGGTCGAGCTCGATCAACCGGCGAATCTCGGTGCTCACATTGCCCGACAGAAAGTAGGCAAGATCGAAGGCGCCCGCGCCACGACTGCTGACTTGCCAGTCGACCGCAGCGACTGCCGTTGGCCCTTGTCCGGTATCGCCGAAGAACAGATTGTCGGCACGGTAATCGCCGTGCACGAGGGTGTTCGGCCTTTCGACAAAGCCGTCCAGCATGCGGATCACGTTGGTCGCCAGCCTCTCGCCCGTTCGCCGAAGCGGCGGCGTCATCTTATCGCCTACGAACTGCACGAACGGCTCCCAGCATTGCTGGTAGGCGAACTGGGCAAAATGATTGATTGGATCGTTGGTGGCGGGCAGCCAGGCGAACGCCTGGAGTCGAGGGTTCCGCCACCAAGCGGCATGGCACTGGGCGAGCGCACCGATGGCTGAACGCGCATCCTTGGCGCTGCAGCCGGCGAGCTGGTCGCCGAGCCGCGCCGGCGCCATATCTTCCATCAGCATCACGAAGTTGCCGCCTTGCGGCTCGGCGGCGCCGAAGTGCATTGTGGGAACGCGAATGCCGGCGGCAGATCCGATCTCGCGATAGAACCAGACTTCGCGCTCGTAGAACCGGAACATCATGGCCAGCTGCCGCGATTTCGTGTCCGGGGTCGGCTGTTTGACGACGAGCGTCGCCGGGCCCTTGCCGCTGTCGGCGTAACGAAGGCGCAACCGGCCGAGCTTGCCCAGGAAGCCGACGCCCGCCGCGATCGGCTCGTATTCGAACGACGCGATTGTGGCGTCCGTGGCGCCGCCGCTTTGCAACGCCGCCGTCAGCCACTCGGGCGTAAGGCCGTCAGGACCGTTGGGAATATCCAAATTTGCCCCCGCAGCTGCCACGCGATTCATTCAGGCATGCCGGCAAGCCTGAAACCTTTGAGGTATTTCTCGACATCCTCCTCGCGGCGAAACCACCACCATTCTCGCATCTTCGTCAGGCGTGCATCAGGATCCAGCTCTCGATAGCGGCCCAGCAGCTGCCCCGCCCTGTCGAGATGACCCGCCAGCGCGTTCGCGGCCATTGCCACGCGCAGCGCACTCAATGAGTTGGGGCGCTGACGCAGGGCCATCGAGGCCCAGAACAGCGCCTCTTCATAGCGGCCGCGCAGGAAATGTGCGTTCGCCATCGTGGTCTGGGCGATCCAAATGGTTACGTCGAGCGGGTTGAGGCGCAATGCCCGCTGCAGGTCCTCGATCGCTCTCTCCGCGTCGCCGGAGTAGGCCCTCGCATTACCGCGCCACATCCAGGCATTGGCGTAGTTCGGGTCGGCCCGTATCGCACGGTCGAGGCAGTCGATCGCTTCCTCGAGCTGGCCGACATTATAGATCAGCGTCTGCGCGTAGAAGGTCAGCACCCGTGCATCGCTCGAATCGAGCTCCATGGCCCGCTGAGCCGTTCGACCTGCTTCGGCGGCCTCGTGTGCAGGGTCGTCGCTCCAGGAGAATGCCCGGCGCGAAAAATAGCAGACGGCTTGGCTCGCGTAGGCGAGGGCGAATTCGGGGTCCAACGCGATGGCCTTTTCCAGCAAAGACAGGGCTTCCTTCGAACCTTCTGCCGAGAAGCGATAGATGGCTGCCCAAGCCCGCAAGTAGTAGTCGTAGGCATCGAGGTTCGTGGTCTTGCGGCGAGCGCGTTCGATCTCCGCCAGCTCCAGCCGCGGGGCGATGGCGCCCGCCACCTGCGTGGTGATCTGGTCCTGTAGCTCGAAGATGTCCGCCAGGTCGCCGTCGAAGCGGTCGGCCCACAGATGCCCGCCGTTTGCCGCCTCGATGAGCTGGCCGGTGATGCGCACACGGTTGGCGGCCTTGCGCACGCTTCCTTCGAGGACGTAGCGCACGCCGAGCTCGCGCCCGACCTGGCGCACGTCGACGGCCCGGGATTTGTAGGTGAAGGATGAGTTGCGGGCGATCACGAACAGCGCCTTGCTGTGCGACAGGCCGGTGATGATCTCCTCGACCAGGCCGTCGACGAAATACTCCTGCTCGGGATCGCCGCTCATGTTCTGAAAGGGCAGCACAGCGATCGACGGTTTGTCGGGGAGCGGCGGCGGCGCTTCGGGCTGCCCCGCAGCCGAGGTGGAGCTCACGGTCGTCGGTTGCTCGGAAACCGGCCAGTCCGCGGCGTTCCACGCGACTCGAAACGCCTGAATTGGACGTTCTATGTTCTTGAGGGCCAGAGTGCCCAAGTCCTCGAAGGTGGCCTTGAGCCGTCCTTCCACCGCTTCGTGAACAGTCCGCGAGACAACGATACCGCCGGGCGGCGCCTGCGGCTCGAGCCGGGCGGCTATGTTGACGCCATCGCCGTAGAGGTCGTCGCCCTCGACGATAAGGTCCCCCAGATGGATGCCGACACGAAACACGATAGCCGTGTCGGCGGGCTGGTCGCGATTGGCGTCCGCCATGGACTGCTGAAACTCGATGGCGGCGCCAAGTGCGCCGACAGCGCTGGTGAACTCCACCAACGCTCCATCGCCCGTCAGCTTCACCAGCCTTCCACCATGGCGGACGACCGCCGGTTCGAGGCGTTCGGCCCGGTGGCGCTTGAGGCGGGCCAGCGTGCCGTTCTCGTCGCGGCCCATCAGCCGCGAATAGCCGACGACATCCGCTGCCAGGATCGCCGCCAAACGCCGTGTCACCCGCTCGCCGGTCAAGAAGCCTCCGCAGACCTGAACGCACCGCGCTACGACGGCGCAGTTCGGCAGAACTTCATCTTAGGGATTGGGCGTGGCCGTGTCAGCGGAGTGTCCGGTGGGGGGCAACGCTCGGGCACCGCCGACCGCCGCACGCAGCGGCCGGCATAGCCCTCCCTTCGTCTCAGGCGGCGAGGATCCGTTCCCTGGCGCGGCCGAGGCGAGCCGGCAGTCGCTCGGCGATCTGCACGGCGTTGAGCGCTGCGCCCTTGCGCAGGTTGTCGCTCGACAGGAACAGGGCGAGGCCGTGCTCGACCGTCGGGTCGGGCCGGACGCGGCCGACCAGGACTTCGTCGCGCCCTGTCGCCTCCAGCGGATTGGGCATGTCGCAGAGACGAACCCCGGGTGCCTTGCGCAACAGCTCGATCGCGCGCGCCACCGGCAGCGCCCGCTCGAACGCGATATTGAGCGAGACCGAATGGCCGGTGAAGACCGGCACGCGCACGCAGGTCGCCGAGACCGCAAGGTCGGGGATGTCGAGGATCTTGCGGCTCTCGTCGCGCAGCTTGACCTCCTCGTCGGTGTAGCCGTGCTCGACCAGGCGGTAGTTGAAGGGCACGACGTTGTAGGCGATCGGCACCGGCCACTTGGCGCCCGCCGGAAAGGCCAGCGCCGCGCCGTCGCGCACCAGCGCGGTCGCGCCGGCGCCGGCGCTCTGGACCTGGGCCTCGAGCTCGTCGACCCCGGCGAGACCCGCGCCCGACACGGCCTGGTAGGTGCTGGCCACCAGGCGGCGCAAGCCGGCGGCGTCGTGCAACGGCTTCAGCACCGGCATCGCCGCCATCGCCGTGCAGTTGGGGTTGGCGACGATGCCCTTCGGGATGTGGCTCAGCGCCTGCGGGTTGACCTCGGCCACGACCAGCGGCACGTCGGGATCGCCACGCCACGCCGACGAATTGTCGATCACGACCGCACCGGCGGCGGCGACCCGCGGCGCCAGCGCACGCGAGGCCGCGCCGCCGGCCGAGAAGAACACCACGTCGAGGCCGCGATAGTCGGCCGTGGCGGCGTCCTCGACGACGATCTCGCCGTCCTGCCAGCTTCGCCGCTTGCCGGTCGAGCGCGCGGAGGCGAACAGGCGCAGCTCGCTCACGGGGAAACCGCGCTCGGCCAGGATGACGCGCATCATCTCGCCGACCAGTCCGGTGGCGCCGACGATGCCGACGGCGAGAGGCTGTTGAGGGTGTTCATCTGACGGCATGGCACTGTCTCCTGTTTCGTGCCGGAGACGGATGCCCTGAAAAGCGAAGGCCCCGTCCGATCGGCGGGGCCTCGAAGGTCGCTTGGTTAGCTGACGATTATCGCGCGCAAACCCCTTCCGTCCCACCGCTGGTGTCGGCTTTTTTGACGAGGACGGTAATGGTGCGTCGCGACATGTTCGAACTTGTACAACAGTCGCGAGCAAAAGGCAAAGAGCGCGTCGAAGGCTCAAGGACCGAGACCATGTTGCGCCAGCCACTCGACGGAAAGGCTCATCACCTGGCTGCGCAGCGGATCCTCATAGGGTTCGACATGTCCGCCCTGGAGGACCTCGAGGCGCTTCGGCTCGCCCGCCTGTGCAAACACCTCCTGCTGCCGACGCAGGGGAATCAGGCGATCGTCGCTCATGGCAAACATGAGAAGCGGCCGCGGCGAGATCGCGTCGATGAACGCCGTCGGCGTGTACTCGTAGGTGCGGATGCAGGACTCGATCGTAACGCGGTTCGGCCAGTTTGGCGCCTTGTGCGCCATGGTGCGAAGCCATGCGCTCAGCTCTTCGTCGCGGATCAGGCAGGGCTGCCCGGGCGGCGCAACGATCGGGATGGCCATGTCGTCGCCGGTCGCGTTGTGCTTCATGAAGCTGGCCGTCAGCCCGTTCCACATTGCCTCCCAGGTTGCGCGATCTCCGCGGTCCAGCGCCTCCCTTGGTCCCAGGCCCGCCACCAAGGTGATGACCGCGCTGGCGCGTGGGTCGAGCGCGCCCACGAAAAGCACGTGTCCTCCCCCGAAGGAGGTCCCCCACAGGATGATCTTGTTCGGGTCGACGTTGTCCTGCCCGAGCGCCCATCCGATCGCTGCACGAAGATCATCGTGCTGGAGGGAAGGAACGATCCTGCCCCTGGGTTCCCCGTCGCTGTCTCCGGTGTAGCGGTTGTCGTACACCAGCGCGCTGAAGCCGCGTTCGACGAACAGCTCGGCAAAGGTGGAGATGGCAAATTCCTTCACGCCACCGAATCCCGTCACAAGGACGATGATCGGGAGCTTCGCCTTCTCGTCCACCCCGTCCGGGCGGTAGTACCAGCCGCGGCACGTCAGGCCGTCGACCTTGAAACTGATGTCTTTGCGCATCGCAATGTTCCCAAAACCGAATCACGAGGGAGGCCGGCGCACTATTTGCGTTCGGCTCGGGCAAAATATAAGCTATCGCTCACAATTCATACTCGCGTTCCCCCGAAGGCATGCATGGCCCGTCGACCGCAAACGAAGCCGAGAAAAATCGCCTCCCAGGAGCGATCGCGCTTGACCGTCGATGCCCTTCTCGAATCGACCGCTCGCATTCTGGTCAAGGATGGCTACGACGCGGCGAGCACCAACAGGATCGCAACCACGGCCGGTGTCAGCATCGGCTCGCTCTACCAGTACTTCCCGAGCAAGGAGGCGCTGGTCGCGGGCGTCGTCGAACGCCACTCGCAGGAACTGATGCAAGTGGCCCGCGATACCTTCCTCAAGGTGGCCGCCGAACCCATCGAGGTCGCCACGCGCGGCCTGGTCGCGGCCGGCATCAACGCTCACCGGGTCGATCCCAAGCTTCATCGCGTCCTGGCAGAGGAGATCCCCCACACAGGTCGGAACGCGAATATCGATTCCGTCCAGCAGAGAGGCCGCGAATTTCTCCGAGGTTATCTCGAGGCCCATCGTGATGAGATCGATATCGCCGATCCTGATCTTGCTGCCTTCATCCTGGTCACGACCATCGAGGCGCTGACGCATTCCGCCGTATTGCGGCGCCCGGACCTCCTGAGCGACGAGAAGGTCGAGGCGTTCATCGACGAAGTGACAGGGCTTGTGCTCCGCTATCTGCGCGGCCCCTCTCTGCTCCGCCGGGGCATGCACGGACGGGCGCGACGATCCGCATGATCGCCTGCGCGAGTGCGACACAAGAAGTCCACCGCTAGACCTTGCGCGCAACCTTGTCGGCCGGCACGGCGAGCAGTGGCAGGGCTGCATGCAGCTCGCGGAGATGATCGGGTCCGGGATAGGCGAGGGCGATGACGCCGCCGGGGCGCAGGCATCGGGCGGCCTCGCCGAAGTTCTTGGGCGCGAACAGGTCGGGCGACGCCCCGCAGCGGGGAATCGTCATCGCGAAGCCTCGGTAGGCTTTGATAAATCTGCGGACACTGTTGGAGAAGAGCGACGGTGATTTTCTGCGCGGGATGACCTGCCTGCGCGAAGCCGAAGCGGCAGTATCGCTTCGGCGAAGGCAGGTCGACTTTGCTGCGCAGCGGCCGATGGAGCTGCAAGCGGCGTTCGGGGCCGTTCTTGTCGGCCGCGAGGATGGATGGCCGACTGTCCCGATGATTGCCAAGAAACGCCGGGCATATGCGGCTCGCCACTGAAGTCTCGGCAGACGCCGAACGCGGCTTCGACCTGATCTTCGACCACCTCTTGAGAGCTATGTGGCCTTCGGCGAGGGTACCGAGGGAGCCTTGGACCATGCTGCGCGGCGGGTGACGGAGATCCGCAAGGCTGCCGACCGGCTCGCAAGCTTTTCCGGCACGACTGGTTCGACGTCGATCAAGCAGCACACAAGGTCCGTATTCTTGCCGACCGAGGCGATGCTTCCGGCTCGCCGCCAGCGAGCCACTCGAGGAAACCGAAGGCCCGCTCCCGGAGCGCAGAAATTCCATTCCCATAATTCCTGGTTGTGAGTTGGTGGTGGGTGTTCTTTATATGTTCTCATCAATGCGACCAGCGAGGAGTTGCTCGATGCCTGAGACCGCGGTTTCGAACCAGGACACCTGGCAGGACACCTGGCCCCCGCTCGATCGCGGCCTGCTCGAAGAAGGTCGGCCAGCCCTGCCGGAGTTCCCGTTGCACATCCTGCCGACGTTCTGGCGCGTGTGGGTGGGCGAGACGGCGCGTGTGATCGGCGCTCCGGTCGACTACGTCGTGCAGGCTCTGCTGGCGTCGGTCGCCGGGGTATGCGGCGCCGGCGTCGTCACGCGGCTTTGCCCGGGCTGGGACGAGCCGCTGATCCTGTGGCTGGCACTGGTCGGCGGGCCATCGACGGGCAAATCGGTGGCGCTCGCTACGCTGCGGCGCGCGCTCGCTGCGGCCGAGAAGACGGCCGGGCGCGACGGGCGAGGCCCGCACGTCATCGACACGTCCGTGACCCTGCCGGCGCTGCTGGCCGCTGCCGGCAAGCGGCCCGCCGGTGCGCTGCTGTGGCGGG
>Ga0081455_10003755_pt1 | contig 17351 bp, 16 predicted proteins | sample TabmetS3T2R1_FD_70207 | JGI IMG/M metagenome (GOLD analysis project Ga0081455, IMG submission 70207) | Tabebuia heterophylla rhizosphere microbial communities from the University of Puerto Rico - S3T2R1 | ecosystem: Host-associated > Plants > Roots > Rhizosphere ...
TTTTATTTTCTTATTTTCCTGGGTTCTTGATTTGTTTGACGCTTATGACTTGTCATCCGCCACTATTCGCTGGCAACATGCCGCCATGAAAACGTTTACATTACTAGCCACAATCGTATTCGCGGCCTTGATCGCGACTCCTTCGTTTGCGCAAAGTCCCGCCACATCACCGGCGACCGCCACAGGCTCGAGCGCGGCCCAACCAGCAACTGCGACGGGCCAGCCTAATCCTGAGGAGATGATGAAGCAGATGATGGAGATGTCGAAACTCAATGAAAACCACAAGTTGCTCGCGGACATGAACGGCAACTGGAATTACTCCATCAAAATGTGGATGAACCCCGACCCGAACGCCAAGCCGCAGGAATCCAAGGGCACAGCCACTCGAAAGAGCATCATGGGCGGCCGCTACTTCACGATGGATGTGACCGGCAAACTGCAGATGCCCGGTGAAGACGGCAAAATGAAGGATATGCAGTTCAAAGGCATGGCGGTTGAGGGTTACGACAACATGAAGAAAAAATTCGTGAGCTCGTGGATCGACAACATGGGCACCGGTATCCAGGCCTCCGACGGCACCTACGATCCCGCAAGCAAGACGTTCACGTTTACCAGCGAAATAGAAATGATGCCCGGCATGAAAACGCCGGTTCGCGAGGTGCTCAAGGTGACCGACAAAGATCACATGATGCTGGAGTGGTACGAGACGCGTGGTGGTCAGGAAAAGAAAACCATGGAAATCGCATACACACGCGCCGGTAAGAAATAGCGAACCTCCGATTCACGCATTATGAGAGCCACGACAGGGCTGCCGTGGCTCTTTGCATTTCATTAACGCGTGAAGATCGAGCACATCTTAGCGCGTACGCCCGTTTGGTGAGGTTTGACAGCGAACGGCAATCAACCCTGGCGCTGATCGACTGTGGGACCATAGAAAGAGAATGCCAGAAGCGTCTGCTGGGAATTTCCTTGCCGAGATCCTTCGAACTACTAATGACTCGTTTGATCTGGTCTGATCAAGGATTACGCGTTTGGTGGAGCTTGTTGGATGTGATTCCAAAGCGTCATAAATTGTCTTTGCCGGAAGATGAAAGCGGAAATCCGACAGGGCCTCGCACGTGAACCTTTTGAGGAGAAGATCCGAAAAGCTGGGCAGCTCGTTCGTCTAGCTAAAGGATTTCCCCGACAGCCGTCCTGCCCGGCGGCCCGATCTGCCGCTGCCGCGAAGGCGAAAACGATCATCGATGCGATTCGTAATCGCAAGGTTGTAGAGTTTTCCTACAATGGAGAACCGCGCATCGTAGAGCCGCAGACCTACGGGGTAAGTACTAGCGGTCATCCAACATTGCGCGGATATCAACGAGCTGGCGGCAGTGTTTCAGGCTATACCAGAGGTCTCAGACTTTTCGACATTGCAAAAATCTTGGAGCTTCGACAGACCGGCGAGCGATTTGCTCAAGCGCGGCCTGAGCACAATCCGAACGACAGCGCGATGTCGAAAGTCATCATCAGTCTGCCCGCGCGCTCGATAAACTAGCGCCGGGCGGGCCGCTCTCACGGTTACGTCAGTCCGACGAAACAACGAAGCGATTTCCTTCGCTGTCCTTGAAAATAGCGTAAGTGCCCCACGGCTGTTTTTGTGGCGGACCTTCGAATTCCACCCCTCGCTTTTTCAATTCCTCGTACGTTTTGTCGATGTCGTCGCAAGTATACGACATGTTCATAAACGAACCGATCCGTTTTTCATCTCCCTCCGGCGTAAACAACACTACGCGCGTCTCCGCTTTCGGAATTCTTAACTCTATCCAGCGCTGCTTTTCATCGAACGGTTGATCGGTGATGATGGTGAACCCGAGTTTGTCGGTATAAAAATCGAGCGCGCGATTCTGATCGGCTACCGGAATGCTAACGAATTTGATTTGCTTGATCATAATGCGCTGAACGTAATTTGGTCGACCTTGTCTCGTCCAGAATTCACGGCGTTTGTGCGTGAGAAACTGCTGTCCGCTTATCGGTATAGCAGCGAGCGAATTCACTTCTTCCTTTTGCCTTCCTACTTCATGCTTTCCCGGTGCCTCGTTTCAAACGCACCGTTTCGATCGACGATTACGTGCTCGATGTGCTCATGCGCGATTTGATCGGCCACGATCAAAAACCGGCTGCCTACCTGGTTTATCTGCACCTTTATGGCCAGGCCGCGCGAAGCAAATGGCGCCCCATCAGCGCCAGTGTGCGCACGATCGCCGATGCAACCGGCCTCTCCAAAAGCGCCGTCCAGGCGGCGCTCACACATTTGCGGCGCCGACAACTAATCGCGACGAGCGCCGATCACGTCACCGCTACTCCGCGCCATCGCGTTCTTCGCCATTGGCGCATGCGATAGACCCGCAACGGTAGGCGCCTATGTCAGACGCCACGGTTAAGCGGAGTTTCCAACCCTTTCAATGGCACCAGATAATTGGATGAACGCAAACACGCTAGCAATTCCGAATCGTCTTTAAGGGCTGCGCTGGGAATCACGAAACGGGGAGGCGAAATGATTAAAGGAAGTCAATTAGTCGGGCGTGCTGTCATCGATATGGAAGCCGCGGAGCGGCTAGGCAAAATCAAGGAAATCATCGTGCAGCGTGATGGCGAGCGCGTGGCTGGTTTTGTCGTCGTGCACGGCGAAACGATTGTCGGCACCGGCGGGAAGCCGCGCATGATTCCCGCTTCCGCTGTGTATTCCATCGGACCTGACGCAATGACTGTGCGTGGATCTTCCATGCAGGAACTGGCTGAACTCGATAACCTTCCGCGCATGTCAGACATCATCGGTCACAAAATGATCACGCAAAGCGGACGACTGCTCGGCGTAATCGACGACATGCTCATCAATCGGGCCGATGGGTCAATTGTCGGCTTTGTCGTGGGCGAGGGGGTCCGCAACAAGCTGGAGAACATCTTCAATCCGCAGCGTTCCCGCGTTCACGGCTATGTACGTGCCGATGCCGATCTGCACGTGGGCAAGGAGCTCATCGTCGTGCCAGATGACGCGTTAATCGAAGGAGAGCCGAGCGCGCATGAACATGAGCGTGAAACGGCGACGGCAAAAACTGATGAAGCCGAATCGTACCCTTGGGAACAGCGTGCTTTGGCCGAATCCAGACCCAGCATTTGGACGCGGCGAAGAGACACGCCAGCACCGGCTCAATCCGAAACACGCGCAGAGCCTGGGCTTAAATCTGAAACTGCACGAGCAGTTGAGAATTATCGGCTCGCCGAAGAAGCAAGGCCTGAAACTTTACAGCCAGATCGCGATAGCGTAGCCGTCACGACCGCTCCGAAGGATCAGTCCCAAGCCTGATCGGCGAATCCGTTGTTCGGTTGTAGCATCCGCTATCTCAGCGGAAGTCCTTTATTTCTCTACGAGCTGCCAAACACCGTTCCAATCCTTGCCGGGAGGGTTTCGGCGCAAGAGTTGAACGCGCTCAAGGAAAATCCGAGACGGACCGTCGTCCGGCCGAATTTTCAGACATTCACGGAAATTCGCCTCAGCCGTATCCCAATCTTGAGCCAGGTAACTTCGCCGCGCTGCATCGTAGTGTTCGCGCACCCGTACTAGTTCTTCGGAAAGTTGTCCCGCTGCAGCCAGCAATTCAAAGACTCGCGTGGTTTCTATCTTGCCTTTGACGAAAATAGTGTCGATCTCTCGCATTTCGAACCGTGAGCCAACAGCCTGAGCGGTACTTTCGGCGATCAGGATGTGCGTGCCGTAGACGCGATTGGCCCTTTCCAATCGAGCCGCCAGATTCGCAGTGTCGCCAATCACGGTGTAGCTGCGTGTGTTTTCTGAACCGATGTTGCCGACAACGACTTCGCCGGTGCAAATACCGATCCCCAAATCAATGGCAGGCGCGTCCCGGCGCAAGCCGGTGATGTCCGGCAGTTCTCGACGCAGAGTGTCGAGCGCGGCCAGTTGCGCTTGTGCAGCGCGACAGGCCAGCACGGCATGTTCTTCCGGCTTGACGAACGGCTGACCCCAGAACGCCATAACAGAATCGCCGATGAACTTATCCACGACCCCGTGGTGCTCCTGCACCGCAAGAGCCTGCAAACCAAAGTGTCGATTGAGCAAAGTCACCATGAGCAAAGGAGTCAGGCGTTCTGACAAGCCGGTGAACCCGACGAGGTCTGCGAACAGCACCGTCATTTCGCGCCGCCCGCCAGCTACTCCTTCTGCACCAGTCTGGGCGAGCACGTGCTCCAGTATCCGCGGATCGATGTACTTGCCAAAGGTCTGCTTCAAACGCTCCTTGGAACGCAGCTCCTTCACGAAGAAATTAAACGAATCGGTCAGTCGCCCCACTTCATCAGTAGAACTGACCGGCAATTCGATATTGAGATTGCCACCCTGGACATCGCGCATGGCGCTGGCCAGCGAACGCACCGGTCTGCTAAGCCGGTTCGTAATAAGCGCCGCCACGGCCAGGCCTAACAACACTGTAGATGTTGTCGCGGCGATCGTTAACCAAAAGACACGTCGCTCGCGTTGCTCCGTTGCCTTGGCAGCAGAGCCACTCCAGGCGGCCATTTTCGAATTAACCGCCTCACGTTGATTTTGGACGGTGCTCTGAAGGTCGTTAAGCAGGTTCAACTGTTCATTCGCCTTGTCGTGCTGACCCGCCAGTTGCATGTCCAGCACCTCGTGCTGGCGATTACTGATGGTTTTATAAGCAGGCTGAATCTGATCCAGCAGCGTTTCCACCTCGGCAAGCGTGTGACTGCCGGGCCCATTTCTGGGATAGGCGTCAATGATGTGCCGGGCCGTTGAAAATTCATCTGTGAGTTTGCGAGTGAAAAGCGCGTAATTCTCAGTCGCCTCGGCAACAATTTCGCGATTTGGCTCAGCAGCGTTCAAGGCGCCAAACCAACGTTCAAACGCAAGGCGCCGTCGGAGCCCGAACTCGTGCAGCCGCGCCAGAGATTGGGTAAGCGGCACATCGAAATTCGCTACGACTGTAAGATCCTGTTTTGTGCGCGTTACCTCGTACAGCAGGAAGCCCGCAAGTGCGATGGTGAGTAGCAATAAGATTATCGCCAGGCCGAAAATCTTTGCTGCGATGGTTTGCCGGAACGGCATATGACGCGAATTGGGCAAGAATGTCCCGCGCACACACGCCAGGCAAGCCGAAGTATGCGCGTCGTCAGCGGCGGAGCTTTAAACCAGGAGAACGATTTGAATCAGGAAGCCAGGAATCGAGGAAAGGGATTTCCGAAATTAGAAGATAAAGTCGCGAGGGTAGTGACGAGTGAGCTGGGAAGCGAGGGAGTCTCAAAACAGGAGACTTTCTTGAGTTCATGATTTCGTGGCTTCCAGATTTGAATCTTATTTTACTGTTCCTGAGGTCCCTGATTTCCCTAGACAGAAGCCGGTAACGATTTGGCTACGCGTCGCAAATCCTCGAGCAGGATCTCCATATCGCGCAAAGTCGTCCGATAATTCAATACGCAGCCGCGCAAGGCAAAGCGGCCGCCGAGCATGGCATTCGAGAGATACGAGCTGCCATCTCGCTGTAAAGCGACCAGCAGGCGCTCATTGAATTGATCGATTTTCTGGGGCGATTCATTCCTGAGTTGCGCCGGCACGTGACGAAAACAAAAGATCGACAACTCGACCGGCGCGACCATCTCAAAATCATGGCTGGCTCGTACCATCCTCTCGAGATGGCGCGCACACGCCAGATTGCTTTCGATCGCCTCGCTCAACCGATCGAGGCCCACACCTTTCAACAGCATCCACACTTTGAGCGCCCGGAAACGGCGAGATAATTCCGGCCCGTAGTCCCAGCATACAAACGCTTCGTCTGCTTCTTCACCAAACATCCGGGTGTACTCGGCCTCATGAGCAAACGTGGCCCGGGCAGTCTCCGGATCGCGGTAAATCACGCAGCCAACGTCCACCGGCAGATAGAGCCATTTGTGAGGATCTAGTGCGATCGAATCCGCCTGCTCCATACCCGCGAACAATTTTCTCGCTGAGTCCGCCAGAATAGCGAACGCACCGTAACTTCCATCCACATGCATCCAGAGCTGGAACCGGTTCGCAACCTCTCGAATCTCACATAAGGGGTCGACCGCGCCTGTGTCCACGGTTCCTGCATTAGCAACTACGCAGAACGGAACGTAACCGGCTTCCAGATCTGCATCGATTTTGGCAACAAGATCGTCCACCCGCATTCTAAAGCGTTCGTCCATCGCGACGTGCTGCACATTCTCCCGGCCGATTCCCAAAAGTGCCGCTGCCTTAATTATGGAGAAATGCGTCGCGCTCGACGCATACATGCGCAGGCGGCCTAACGACTGTTGTTTCGTCTGACGCGCTACGGCCAGTGCCGCGAGATTGGCCATCGATCCGCCGCTGACAAAAAGCCCGCCAGCTTCAGCGCGGAATCCGAGAATTTGACGGATCCAATCGATCGTCAGGCGCTCGAGTTCCACCGGCGCCGGCGCCGAACGCCAAATGGTAAGATTGGCGTTCAAGCTCGAAGCAAGCAGATCGGCGAACGCAGCGATAGGAGTGCCAGGCGATTGCACATAGCCAAACATCCGGGGATGCGCGTTCTGACGGCTAAACGGAACGATCGCCTCGCGAAAAACCTTCAGCAGCGAATCAAAATCGGTCCCTTTGATCGGAAGCTTCGAGTCGAGCCCGCTTCGAATCTCGCGTGAAGACATGTGCCGATACGTCGGGCGATCACGGAGCTCGCCGAGATAATCCACCATGTATTGAGTGACGGAATTTCCCCAATTACGTATTTCGTCCGCAGACGGCTCAAGCATGCGTCATGTATTACACGCGCAAAGAATCGCGCGTGCAAATTGCGGATATTAGGGCGCGACAGCCGGGCGTGCCGCGTTCACTCATCACTATGTGATCACTTCCAGATGTTCTCGCTCTTTTCTTCGTAGTGTTTGAACGCGGTGTGCAGACCACTATCACTTCCGCAGCCGTTTCGAAGAGCGCCTGCGCTTTCGGCTCATCGACTTTGTCGACGTCGCCCCGCAGATGTTCGATGAGTTCGCGAAATTCCTTCCGAACGTTCGCGGTATACGCCCGCGGATCTTTTGATGCAATCGTTTCCATATAATGCGTTCGCTGGTGGAACCACGCGCAGACGCATCAGACTAGAGGGAACAACACATTGAATCAGGAACCCAGAAATCGAGGAAAGGGATTTCCGAGATAGAAGGTGAACTCCCGATAAGTGAGCTGGGAAGCGAGCGAGTTTCAATCAAGGAGAAAAAACAGAGTAGTGTAGTGGCGCCCGTGCTTGCCACGCCGAAGCTCAGCGTAGGCGGGTCGGCCGCGATCTCAGCTACTTTGTTACGAACGGAGGCGGCGCCATTTTCTCGACGCAGCTCACATCGAGATTTTTTGCGTCACCTTTCTCTAGAAATTCAATTGCGATCCGATCGATACAACCAGGATCTGTTAGGCCAAAAGGACCGTGGCCAGCCTCGGGAATGATCACATGTCTGCTGTTCGGCAAATACTTGGCAACTTCTTCTCCGTAACTCGGCGGCGTGACCGGATCCATGTTCCCGGAAAAAATCAGCGCCGCCGCATTTGAGCGAACAGGCTCAAGAAAATCGCTTGGAATCCCACCGCGCGGCCACATCCCGCAGGCGCGCGTTTGCTGGAACACGCGGTAGTTCCCGAACGGATTGTCCGTCAGCTTCGCTGCGCCCTCCGGGGTAATGAACGGGACGTCTTCCGCGCACGTTACTGACAAATACATTCCGTCCGCGACGAAATCAGGAATCGACGGCCCGATCGCTTCCTTCAGAAACGGCGCGAAATCGCCGCCTGCCGCATGATGAACGATCCACGGAATTCGCGCCGCCTCATCGCGTCCGTACATCCAGGTCCTGATCTTTTCCCCGAACACCCCCCGCCGAATCTCGACTGTTGTCGGCGCGGATTTGTCGGGCGGAGAATATTCCACGCGCGCAGGCTGTTTCTCCAACTGTGCCAGCACGTTTTTCCAGTCATCGCGAATCTGCGGGAAAGCGGCGTGACACGCCGCGTCCCGTTCGCATTCGTTCAACAGCAAATCCATTGCGCGTGCTGCCGATTCGGAATGATGCAACGGCATTTTTAAATCGGTTGGCGCGACGGCCAGCAGGATCGCGCTGCGCACGTGGTCCGGATGCTGCCGCATGTACACCAGCGCCGCGCGCGTTCCGTACGACAATCCGAAAAGGTTGATTTTGTCGTAACCCAACCACGCTCGCACATCGTCGAGATCATCCATCGCGATGGAGGTTGTGTATTTCGTCAGGTCCGCGCGCTGCTCGAGCGCTTGACGCATTTCCCTGACATAGTCGATTGGATACATCTCGCTGAGGTAATAGCTCGGCGTCTTCTCCCGCGGAATCGCAAGCCGATTCGATTTCCCGGTGCCGCGTTGATCGACGCACACCACGTCGTGCCGGCGACGATAATCTTTACCAGGTCCTGCATAGAAACCTGCTCCGTCTGCGGACGACGCGCCCGGACCACCCGCCAGATCGAACAGCGGCTCCCCCTTCGTCGTTTGATCGAACGCCGGCAGGACGACGACATTCAGGTCGATCGTTCGACCGGTGCGCGTTTCCCGGTTTTCAAAAACCGTCAGTTTTCCGCAAGACAATTCCTCGCCGATTCCCTCTAACCGGCACGGCTTTAACTTTGACAAGCCGCCGGGTAGTTGATGCTTCGTGCAGCCGCCCAGATCGATCAAAAGCAAGACCAACCCTGTCGCGATCAGCAAAGCGGAAACGACGCAGCGGAATTCGCGCACGCGCTGCTAGCTGATTCCAGATTCAGCAGGTTTTTGCTTCGATTTCGTCGCTGCTTTTTTTCGCGCCCGCGGTCGCTTTTGCGTGCTGCGTTTACGAACAGCCGATTTGTTTTTTTGTTCTTTCGACGCAGACGCCTGCCTTGATTCTTCACGTTCCTTACGAAGCTTCCTTTCGTCCAGATACCTTCTGAACCTCTTGTAGGCAAAACCGCCGCCGAACCCGGCAGCAGCAATTGCCAGCGCAGCTGCGATCTTAACCGGTCCGCGGCCTGGTGCCATGTGCCACGGGCATCTGGCCAGCGGATATTTATCCGGAAGATAGAACCCGCATCCAGGTGCATTACACTTACGCGCCATAATTGGTTATCTCGTTAGGCAGACAGTATTTAATCTGCTCTTAAGCTCTACTAAGAGTGTCCTTGCTTACAAGTTAAATCGCGCGTCGACCTAGGGTCTGACGTGTTGCGGCTCCGGCAGATAGAAAAAGAGAATACCGAGAATCACATAAACCGAGAGAAGTTGGACGCCTTCGATCCAGTTCGTCTCGCCGTCTTCGCTGATTTGAAACAAAATGTAGACCGATGCCACGACCGCCAAAACTTCCGGGACCGTGAATTCCAGGTCCATTGGCCGCCCGAAAAGATAGGAGAGAAAAATCAGCACCGGCGCGACGAAAAGCGCAATTTGCAGACTGGAGCCGATCGCAATGCCAACGCTTAAGTCCATCTTGTTTTTCATCGCCATTACGATGGCGGTCGAGTGCTCGGCCGCGTTACCCACGATCGCCACCACGATAACGCCGACAAACACCTCGGTCAGCCCGACAGAATCCCGAACGTTTTCGATCGAGCCTACGAGAAACTCCGAGAGCACCGCCACGAAGGCGGTAGAGATAAGCAAAATCGTAATAGCCTTACCCCGCGACCATTGTCTGCCTTTGTCTTCATGTTCTTCAGCGCCTTGGAAGAGATGCTTGTGTGTCCGGAGCGAGAAACCGAGCACGCAGAAATAGGTAACGAACAAGACAACGGCGATGGCCAGGGAAAGCTTCTGCTCGACCAACGGACTCCAGCCGCCAGGACTGGCGTGGGCGGTGAGATGAAAGACTGTCGGAATGATGAGACCGATCGCGGCGAGCGAGAGCGAGATGGCAGAGGTGCGCGCAGCGGTGCCGTTGAAACGCTGTTCTTTATATTTAGTGCCGCCGAATAGAATCGAGAGGCCGAGCACCAGCAGCACGTTACCAATGATCGATCCTGTGAGGGAGGCCTTCACCACACTGGTCAGACCTTTTGAAAGCGCTATGCTGGCGATAATCAGCTCCGCGGCGTTTCCGAACGTGGCGTTAAGCAATCCTCCCAGGCCTTCCCCGACACGGGCGGCGAGCGCTTCGGTGGCGCGGCCGATCCAGCCCGCAACCGGAATGATGCCGAGAGCGGAGCAAACGAAGAGCGCAGTCGGGTTGATGCCTCCGGGCCAGAAGCGCAGAAGAATCGCCACCGGAACGAAGATCAGAAGCCAGTCGAGTGACGGTTTGAGTTTCAGAAGTCTGGGAATTTCGCGACTTGCCTCAGCTAATCAACCCGTCCGTTTTCGGTGAGTTGACAACGCGATCAACGAATAGCCCGCCCGCCTCACCAACAACCGAGCACGATCAGACTAAGGTCGAGGAGCATCAGCGGAAGTAGTAAAGGCATGACCTTCTCCATATTGTAATAGCGAAACGTGGCCATAAGCGCGCTTAGCACGGACATCGGCAAAGCGAACACGGCGATACCGGTGCTGAGCGAAGCCAGCGCAGTTCGCTTTTCAGCGAGGAGACCTGAATTTCGCCGAAAATGACACTGTCAGGCGCCGGCAATCCTTCCGTTTCCATGATTGTTTCCTTCCGAGTCTAATCATGGTTGTCACTCGTTGTTAACAACAAAGCCGACGTCTCGGCCGACATTAATAAGCGTCGCTTGAGGATATTCCGGTTTCTCGTTATATCGATTCGCTGATCACTCGGACTTGCTTTCGCTGACCGCCACGATCTGGAGATTCTCGCCAGCCGGTTGCAGAACAAGTGTTTTGTTGATCGTGCCGGACGAGTATGTGCCGCCGTTGCGCAACTCGTATCGCAGCGGAAACGTCACCCGTACACGCTTCCGGTGCTGCTCCTCGATCCTGATATTACCGGCGAACCAGAAATGCCGTTCCGGCCACTGCGCCGCATAGTTCTGTAAATCGTTGCGGACTTGTTCGCGATCAATCACGCCCTGGTCGTAATACTTCACGCGGTCCGCAAAGAAATCCGCCTCCGAACCGACATTCGGATCCAGCCCAGCATGTACAAATGCACCGACATAATCGCGCAACCGTTCCGTGTTGATGTCACTATCGCCCGAAGAACTCGACGCCGTAGCCGGCCGCGCTGACGCGGGCTCAATCGTCTGTGGTGAGGTTTGTCCTGCAGTCGCTGGCGCTGAGGCCGGCTGCGCGTTTTCTGCCGGCTCGGTCGCCGATCCCGACGGCGCTGCTGTAATCGTTCCAGTCTCGCTTGCGCCCTTCGCTGCCGCCTTTGGCCCCGCCCGCGACGACGTTTCTGTGCTGCTCTCTGTGTCCTCGGCACCTGGCGATGATGTCTTTGGCGTCTGCACGGAGGTTTTGTCCTCGCCCCTTCGCCATTGTCGCCGCGTCTCGGAACTCCGTTCGGCTGCTGCTCCGTTTTTGGTAACCGCCGGTTTCGCATCCAATGCATTGCTGGTGTCCACATCCAGCTGCCCGGTAACCGGTAGTTTGTTGTCAGTCTGGTAACGTGCCAGCGCCTCAGCCAACTGGCTGCTGTATGCACCGTCGATCTCACCCGAGTAAAACCCGCCGTCGCGCAATTTTTCCTGCACCTGCTGGACCTCGCGCACGTTCTCGTCTGCCGAAACCGGTCCGGCGAGCGCAAGCCCGATCGCGATACCTAAAAGAAGAAAACGCAAGCTCACATACTTATAATCGAACGCCGGTCGCGACCTGCTCGCCGCTTAAGCCCAATCTGTAGCGCAATCGATCACGTTGTAGCGCTGTGAAAAAATTAGTATAGAGCGGCTCGCGGTAACCGCCTAGGTTCTTCCCCGATGGCGGATGAACAAAAATCGAAGCTTCGATTGGCGATCGCCCACGTTCTTTTCATCGACATTGTCGGCTATTCCAAATTGCGCACTAACGAACAGAGCGCTCAGATTGAGACATTGCGCGAGATCGTGCGCGGGACTGAGCAATTCCGCGCCGCTGAAGCTGAAGGAAAACTGCTGCGGTTGCCTACCGGTGACGGCGGCGCGCTTGCTTTCCGTAACAGCCCCGAGGCGCCTGTACTCTGCGCCGAGGAAATCGCCATGGCGCTAAAGAGTCATCCCGAGATCCGGGTACGCATGGGCATTCACAGTGGTCCGGTTAACGAAATCACGGATTTAAACGAGCGGACGAATATTGCCGGCGCCGGCATTAACAGCGCTCAACGCGTTATGGATTGCGGTGACGCCGGTCACATTCTCGTGTCGAAGCACGCGGCGGAAGACCTCGATCAATACGACCAGTGGCAGCCGTATCTGCATGATCTCGGCGAATGTGAAGGCAAACATGGCGAACGCCTGCACGTGGTGAATCTCTACACCAACGAAATCGGCAACCCCGCTGTTCCGACAAAATGCGCGCGGAGCGCGAGTACCGCAGCGACTGCGACTACTATTGCCGGTCGAAATTATTACCGCTACGCGATTGTGGCCATGGCAATCGTTTCGCTGACTATTCTTGGCACGATCAAACTTTTCACGACGCGAACCGCTCACAAAACGGATCGTGGCGGACCTTCATCGATATCGGAAAAAAGTATCGCCGTGCTGCCGTTCCAGAACCTGAGCGACGATAAATCGAATGCATACTTTACCGACGGCATCCAGGACGAGATTCTAACCAGGCTTTCGAAGATTGCCGCGCTCAAAGTCATCTCGCGCACTTCTACCGAGAAATACAAAAGTACGCCTGAGAACTTGCGCGAGATCGGCCAACAGTTGGGGGTAACGAATTTCCTCGAGGGCAGTGTTCAGAAAGTCGCGAACGCTGTGCACGTGAACGTTCAGTTGATCCGCGCAGCGACGGCCGAACATCTATGGGCGGAAAGTTACAATCGCACCCTCGACGATGTCTTTGGAGTGGAAGGCGAGGTTGCCAACGCCATTGCCGAGCAGCTCAATGCCAAACTCTCTGGCGCTGAGCAAAAAGCCGTCGCCGAGAAGCCAACCCAGAATGCGGCAGCATATGATGCTTACTTGCGCGCGATCGCGCTCGACAACGCCGCGACGCTGGACACCACAAAAAAGGTCGCCGGCCTTTATGCCGAGGCGGTTCGTCTTGATCCTCAATTTGCGTTGGCGTGGGCCCGTCTCGCTGTCGCGCGGAGCCAGCTTTATTTCAATGGCATGGATTTGGAGACGAACAGCGCTGCCGCGGTGAAGGAGGCCGCGGATCGCGCGATCGCGCTCCAGCCCGAGCTCGGGGAAGCATGGCTCGCCCAGGGCGTTTATCGCTACCGCGTCTTGCGCGATTTCCAAGGCGCGCTCGAATCGTACAAAGAAGCGCTCCGGCGCCTGCCTAACAACGCGTTCGTGCTTGACCAGGTGGCTCATCTGGAACGACGGCTCGGGCAGTTTGACGTTGCGCAAAAACATTATCAGGCCGCCGCGCAACTGGATCCGCGCAACATTGGCATCCTTCTTACTTTGGCCGACTCACTCCACAGCGTTCGTCGTTACGATGAGTCGCAGGCGCTCTATGATCGCGTGCTTGAGATGTCGCCCGGGAACGACGCCGTACTCTCGGCGAAGGCATCAAGCCTCCAAACGCAAGGCCAGCTCAAGGAAGCCGCGGAAGTTCTGGCGAAAGCTCCCGCGAATTCTCAAGCGGAGGAGCTTTGCCTAACGAGAGCGATACAGCTCTATCTTGAGAGACGCTACGACGAAGCGATCGCTCAGATTCAGCAGAAAACGCCCGCGATGTATGCAAACGATCCCAGGACGATGACATTGCTCGGTTTGTGCCAGAAACTTTCCGGCAGGGACAACGACGCTCGCGCGACTTTTACGCGTGCTGCTGCGGCGATCAAGCCAACGCCTGACTCCGTTGTTCCCGTCGATGCTCGAAGCCTGCCGTGTTATCTCGCCTGGGTTTATGCCGGCCTTGGCGAAAAAGAGAAGGCACTGGAGCAGGCGCGCCAGGCCATCTCCGATTACGACAGTGACGCCTTAACGAAACCTTTCGCAGAGACGGCTTTGGCGGTCGTCCAGGCGCAAGTTGGCGATATCGACTCTGCGATCGCTGCCTTGCCGCACCTGCTTGAAGTGCACAATGGCGAAACCTGCGGCGATCTTCAGGTCAATCCGCTCTGGGATCCGCTGCGCAAAGACCCGCGTTTCAACAAGCTCTGCCAAAACCCTAACAAATGAACGAATTCTTGGCCCTCGTCTGCCGCGCTACTCTATGAACTCTACGATTGCCGCTTTGCCGCATCTGCTCGAAATAATGAATGAAGCTGACGGGATCAGCGACATAGAAGGTAAAGCCGCGATGGGTAGCGGCGAGTGATTTGGGAAACGAATGAGTTTCAAAGCACTCATTTTGTTTGGTGCTGCAGCGCTGTGCTGCGTCCCGTGCATTGCCAAGGCGGAAGCGGAAAGCGCAGATGAGCGGTTGCGTGCTATCTACACGGAAGAATGGAAATGGCGGCTGGAACAGTTTCCAGGGCTCGAGGGAGTCGAAAAACCGGTTCCCAATCGCTTGCCGAAGGTCGATCCGGCGACACAAAAGATGCGGCTGCGTTACTGGCAGGATGTGCTGCACAAGCTCGATGATGTTCCGCGCGCGCAGCTCTCGCCGGAGGAACAGATCAACTACGATGTTTATCGGCCGGAAATCGAGAATTTCGTCGCCGATCAGAAATTTCGTGACTACGAAATGCCGGCGAACTCGGATTCTGCTTTCTGGAGCGATTTGCCCCAGACGGCGCGGCGACCTTTCAAGACGCTGACCGATTACAAAAACTGGATCGCGCAGATGCGCGACACCCCGCGTTATTTCCGCGAACAAATCGCGAACATGCGAGCGGGGCTTGCGCGCGGACTCACGCCGCCACGTCTCACTTTGCAGGGACGCGAGAAATCCATCGAGACCGTCGCGGGAGGCAAACCCGAAGACAATCTGCTCTACACACCATTCCGGGAACCGATGGTCGGAGTTCAGCCGCCCGACCAGGACAAGCTCAAATCGGAAGCCGCACAAGTGATTCGCGAGATCGTGCAGCCTGCTTTCTCGGACCTGCTCAAATTTTTCCGGGACGAATACGTCCCGCACACGCGCACGACGCTTGCAGCCGAAGAACTGCCGGATGGGAAAACGTACTATCGCCAGAAAATTCGCGAGTTTACCACTCTGGATAAATCGCCCGACGAAATCCACAAGATCGGCGAATCGGAGGTTGCCAGGCTACATCAGCAGATGATCGATGCGATGCACGAATCCGGATTCAAAGGCGAGTTTCCGGAATTCCTGCAATTCCTCCGTGACGATCCGCAGTTCTACGCGAAAACACCGCAGGACTTGCTCAATCGCGCCGCATGGATTGCGAAAGTATTTGATGGCAAATCGTCGCAATACTTTGGCTATCTGCCGCGGATGCGTTTCACCATCAAACCGGTCCCGGCCGACCTCGCCCCCTTTTATACTTCAGGCCGTGGCGGTGCGGGCATTTATCTCTTGAACACATACGATCTGCCGCATCGTCCGCTCTACAATCTGCCCGCGCTGACCTTGCACGAGTCCGCGCCCGGCCACGCATTCCAGATTCCGATCGCGCTCGAGCACAGGAAGCAGCCCGAATTTCGGCGATTCGATTACATTTCCGCGTACGGCGAAGGCTGGGCGCTTTATTGTGAAAAGCTGGGTCAGGAAATGGGAATGTACGAAACGCCATACGATCGCTTCGGTATGCTGGGTTATCAGATCTGGCGCGCTGCACGACTGGTGGTGGACACCGGCGTTCATTCGAAAGGTTGGACGCGCGAACAGGCGCTCAAGTACATGCACGATTACACCGCGCTACCCGAGCACGAGATCGAAACGGAAGTGGACCGTTACATCGCCTGGCCCGGGCAAGCCCTCTCTTATTACATGGGCGAGCTCGCGATCGTGCGTGCCCGCGAAAAAGCGGAGAAAACGCTCGGAGCGAAACTCAACATCCGCGCTTTCCACGATGCCGTGCTCGAGCTCGGCTCGGTACCGCTGCCCGTTGTCACCGCGCGGATCGACCGCTTTATCGCCGAAGGCGGCAAAGGCCCTTACCCGGATATGGAGTGAGCAGGGTCTTTGGTCTGGGGAGCGCGCGCGTCTCGCGTGTTGGTTTCGGTGTCCCGCCGAAACGAACTTTGCTCTTTTCCACCTCACTATGCCCGTGCCGCGACCGGCGGCTTATTCATAAGGCGTTCTCGAATCATTCAAATGAACGCAGGCGACACGGCAATTCCGAATCGTTTTTATGCTTCACCTCATTTGGTACATCCTGGTCGGCTTGATCGCTGGCGTCATAGCAAAGTCAGTGATGCACGTGCATATGACCCTTTTCTGGACCATCGTGCTCGGTATCATTGGCGGCATCTTCGGCGGGGCCGTGACGCACCTGGTCGCACCGCCGACTGGCGGACGGTTTCATCCTGCCGGCATTATCCTTTCGACGCTCGGTGCAATTCTTATCCTATTCGTTTGCATCAAACTACGGATCCATTTTCCGCGCGTCGGATAGCCCTTCGCAGGCGCCCCGCAAAAACGCAAGTGCTGTAGTAGCGGCTGTGTCAGCCGCAGAGAGAAAACGCCCCGAGCGAAATTCAACATCCGCGCGTTCTACGATGCGGTGCTCGAGCTCGGCTCGGTGTCGCAGCCCGTTGTCACCGCGCCGATCGCGTGCGCAGGTCTCGGGTCCGGGGAGCGCACCCATCTCGCGTGTTGGTTTTTGCGTCCTCGCGAAAACAAACTTTGATTCAATCTGAACCTTTCTTTCACGAAGCGCGGCGTTGCTGAACCGGCAGCAGCCCAGCCAGATCGACGGCTGTCGGCGACACAGTTTTTTCTACGAGCTCGCCCGCAGCTCTCTTCAGTTCATTCCAGCGCGACAACGGATAGGCGGGCGCAAGGACGATGTGGCGAAGTAAGCTGCGCCACTCAACCAGCACGCGTTCGATATCGCCGTGACGAAGCAGGTCGCCGATGAGTTTGTGTTTCGATCGCGGATCAGCCACCAATTCACGCACCACTTCGGATGCGCCGGCGCCGTATTGCATCGGCACGCCCATGGTGAGATAACCCGGGTAATCGGCCCGGCTATACAGCCGTTGACACAAAATCCCGAGCCGCCCGCCCATCGGCGCGTCTTCTCCGGAAAAACGCGGTCCGGCGCGAATATTGGCCAGATCGAAAACCAATTCGTCGATCGGATAGGTTTCGTCTTCGAGC
>Ga0081455_10003756_pt1 | contig 17351 bp, 16 predicted proteins | sample TabmetS3T2R1_FD_70207 | JGI IMG/M metagenome (GOLD analysis project Ga0081455, IMG submission 70207) | Tabebuia heterophylla rhizosphere microbial communities from the University of Puerto Rico - S3T2R1 | ecosystem: Host-associated > Plants > Roots > Rhizosphere ...
GCCTATCTCGTCCGCGACGTCGTCAACGAGGCCTATATTGAGCGCAACTTCCCAGGTGTCGTTCAGGTCGCCGTGCTGACCTTCGTCCTGTTCGTGGTGCGCGGGCTTTCCAACTATGGTCACGCCGTCATTCTCCTGCGGATCGGCAACAGCATCGTGGCGGAAAATCAGCGCCGGATGTTCGGCGGCCTGCTGCAGCAGAACATCGGCTTCTTTGCCGACCATCACAGCTCGGAATTCGCCGCACGATTGACCGCGGGCGCGCAGGCGGCAACGCAGGTGCTCAATCTCCTGATCACCGCACTCGGACGCGACCTGCTCACCCTAATCGCGCTCCTGGTCGTGATGGTCACGCAAGATCCGCTGATGTCGATGATTGCGTTCGTAATCGCACCGCCGCTTGGAATCGTGATGCGCAAGCTTACCCGCCGCGTCCGCACCGTCGCGCAGAATCAATGGGCGGGCGGTGCGCGGATCCTGGAGACGCTGCAGGAAACGCTGCAAGGGATGCGCATCGTCAAGGCGTTCACGCTGGAAGACACGGTGCGCAGGCGCTTTCACAGCCACGTTGCCGACGTCGAGCGTGAATCCAACAAGATGGCGCGCGTGAGCCAGCGCGTGCATCCCTTCACCGAAGGGCTCGGCGGCCTCGCCGCCATGCTGATCATGATCTATGCCGGCTACAGCACTGTCTACGGCGGGGCGACGCCCGGCCAGTTCGTGTCCTTCATGGCGTCGCTCATTCTCGCCTACGAGCCCGCCAAGCGGCTCGCCCGTCTCAATCTCGACCTCAACGCCACGCTGGTCGGCGTGCGCATGCTGTTCGAGATCATCGATCGGCCGGTGAGCGAGCCGGAGGACGACACGCGCCCGCCGCTCACGCTGAGCCAGGCGCGCGTCGAGTTCAGCCAGGTGCGGTTTGCCTATCGCGAGGGCGAGCCGGTGCTGCGCGACATCTCGTTCGTGGCCGAGCCCGGCCAAGTGACGGCGCTGGTCGGCCCTTCGGGTGGCGGCAAGTCGACCATCCTCAACTTGATCGTGCGCTTCTACGAGGTGCAAGGCGGCACCATCACGATCGATGGCCAGGACATCGCTACGGTCTCGCGCCGCTCGCTGCGCCAGCAGATCGCCTTCGTTGGGCAGGATACGTTCCTGTTCCGCGCCTCGGTGCGCGACAACATCGCCTTTGGCAAGCCCGGCGCGAGCGAAGCGGAGATCATCGCGGCGGCGAAGGCCGCCCACGCCCACGACTTCATCATGAGCTTCCCCGACGGCTACGCCACCGAGGTCGGCGAGCACGGGCTTAAGCTCTCGGGCGGCGAGCGCCAGCGCATCGCGATCGCGCGCGCGCTGATCAAGAACGCGCCGATCATCCTGCTGGACGAGGCCACCGCCGCGCTCGACGCCCAGTCCGAGCGCCATGTGCAGGAGGCGATCGCCGAGCTCTGCCGCGGCCGCACCACGATCGCGATTGCGCATCGGCTCTCCACCATCATGCATGCCGACTGCATCCTGGTGATCGACGGTGGTAGCGTAGTGGAGTCCGGACGGCACGAGGAGCTCCTGCGCAACAACGGGCGTTACGCGACGTTCCACAAGCTGCAGTTCCAGCAGCACGAGGTGGTCGCGAGCGCCGTGCCGGAGCGCATGGCGGGATGACGGTCGTGTGACGGCCACCAACTTTCGTCGCCCAGCATTAACCGGCCGGTCACCATTCGGCGCCACTCTAGGGCGGTTGAATCGAGGACCGCCCGAGGACCCCAATGGGCCGCGCCAATAACAGCATCACGCGTGATACCGACAGCCTGCCCGTCCACTGGTCGCCATCGATCGCGCCCGACGACGAGGCGTCGCTGTCCGACATGCTCGCCTGGATCGATCAGCATTGTCCGGCATCGGGCGCCGAAGCGCTGCGGCATCTGCGCGCGGCGTTTCCCGACAGCCCGCTGGCGCTCCGCGTCGCGGCGCTGAGCACGCTGATGCGCCGCCGCGGGGACGCGAGCTACTATAGGCCGAGATAGGCCTGCCGCACGCGGTCGTCCGCCAACAGCGCTTCACCTTCGCCGCTCAGTGTGACGCGGCCGTTTTCAAGCACGTAAGCGCGGCTTGCGAGCCGCAGCGACACCGCGACATTCTGCTCGACCAGCACGCAAGTGAGCCCCTCGCGATTGAGATCGCGGATAGTGCGCAGGAGCGCCTGCACCACCGCCGGCGCGAGCCCGAGCGACGGCTCGTCGAACATCACGAGTTCGGGCGCGCCCATCAGGCAGCGCCCGATCGCCAGCATCTGCTGCTCGCCACCCGAGAGCGTGCCTGCCGCCTGCCGCGCCCGCTCCGCGAGGATCGGGAACAGCGCATAGACGCGCTCGAGATTACGCGCCCTGCCCGCCCGCCCGCGCGGCAACATCGCCCCCATGGCGAGGTTCTCAGCGACCGAGAGCGTCGGAAAGACCTGGCGGCCCTCAGCGACCTGGCCGATGCCGAGATCGCAGACGCGATGGCTCGGCCAGCCCGCGATGTTGGTGTCACGGAACAGGATGCGGCCGCGCGCGGGAGTGTGCATGCCCGCGATGGTGCGGATGAGCGAGGTCTTGCCGGCGCCGTTCGCGCCGACGATGGCGACGATGTCGCCCTCGCCGACCTCGAGCGTGACGCCATCGAGCGCCTGCGCGTCGCCATGGAACACATCGAGGGCCTCGACGCGCAGCATCAGAGCGCCTCCGCGCCGAGATAGGAATCGATCACCGCCTGATCGCGCACCACCTGGTCCGGCGTGCCTTCCGCAATCGCTGCGCCGTGATGCAGCACCAGCACGCGGGCTGCGAGCGCCATCACAGCGCGCATCACATGCTCGATCAGCAGAATGGTAATGCCACTGTCGCGGTTGAGCGCGCGCAGGATCGCGACCATGCGGTCAGTCTCGGCCGGGCGCAGCCCGGCCATCACCTCGTCGAGGAGGAGCAGCTTGGGATCGGTCGCGAGCGCGCGCGCGACCTCGAGGCGCTTGCGATCGGGCAGCGTGAGTGCAGACGCGACCTGATGGCGCTTGTCGTAGAGATCGAGCCGGCGCAGCACCTCGTGTGCATGCGCGCGCGCGGCCTCAACCTTGGGCCGCCGCAATAGCGCACCGACGAGCGCATTGTCCTCGACCGTGAGCGCTGGAAATGGCCGGACCAGCTGGAACGTGCGCCCGATGCCGCGCCGGCAGATCGCATCGGGCGTCAAGCGATCGATCCGCTCGCCGGCAAAGGAGATCGCGCCCTGGTCGGGCGCGAGCACGCCGGCAATCAGATTGAACAGCGTGGTCTTGCCCGCTCCGTTTGGCCCGATCACCGCGAAGATATCCCCCTCGCCGACCGCGAAGCTCACGCCGTCGACCGCGGTGAGCCCGCGAAAGCGCTTGCTGACCTCTTCAACAGCAAGGAGGCTCATGGCCGGTGCTCCGTGAGCCGCAACGTGCGCGCAAGCCAAGGCCAAATGCCCGACGGCTTGAGCACGATGATCACCATGAGGGCGAGGCCGTAGAACGCACCCTTCACGCCGGGCGTATTGATGCCGAAGAGCCCGGTGAGCGCGGTCAGCGCTTCGCCCAGCGGCGTGAGGATGAAGGCGCCGACGACCGGCCCGAATACGGTGCCGAGACCGCCCACCACTGGCGCCAGAATGATCTCGATCGAGCGATTGATGTCGAACACGCGGCTCGGGAACAGATTGTTGTTGTAGAAGGCGGTAAACACGCCGCCGACCGCGGTCATGGCTGATGAGATGAGAACCGCCATCATCTTGGCGCGAAACGCATTGATGCCGAGCGCGCGCGCCGCCTCTTCGTCCTCGCGCACGGCGAGCCATTGGTAGCCGAGCCGCGTGCGCGCGAGGAAGGCGGTGAGCACGAGCGCGCCGGCTGCGAGCGCCAGCGCAAGATAGTAGAACAGGAGCGTGCCGCCGCGCAGGTTCCACCACTCGCCCGACTCGTCGACACGCAGAAACAAGCCTCCGGCCGCGCCCGCATAGTCGATGTGATCGAAAGCGATGCGGGTGAACTCCGCAAACGCAATCGTCAGCAGCGCGAAATAAACGCCCTCGATGCCGAAGCGAAAGCCGAGCCAGCCGATCACGGCACCGAAAGCAGCCGCCACCGCAACGGCGGCGAATACGCCGAGCCACGGCCCGACCCCGAACTTGAGCCACAGCAGCGCGCTCACATAGCCGCCGAGCCCGACATAAAGCGCATGCCCGAGCGAGAGCTGGCCGGCAAAGCCCATCATCAGATTCCAGGCCTGGCCCACATAAGCGAAATAGAAAATGAGGATCAGCACCGATATCAGATAACGGTCGGCGACGAGCGGGGCCGCGATCAGCGCGGCCAGCAGGACCAAGAGCAGCACGCGGGCGCGCGGATTGAGCGAGCCGATCATGTGCGCCGCCCCATGATGCCCTGCGGCCGCAGCACCAGCACCAGGATCAGGAGCGCGAACGACAGCATGCTCTTCATCGAGGGCGCGAGAACAAAGCCGGCGAGCGCCTCCGATATGCCGATCAGCACGCCGCCGACGAGCGCGCCCGTCATCGAGCCGAGCCCGCCGACGATGACGATGATGAAGGCGATCAGCGTGTAGACCGGCCCGAGCTCGGGTTTGGCGTCGGCGATCGTTTCCATCAGCGCGCCGGCGGCGCCGACGCAGGCAAGCCCGAGCCCGAAGGTGAGCGCGTAAAGTTTCCGCACATTGAGACCGACCACCGCTGCGCCGACGAGATTGTCGGCGCAAGCACGGATCGCAGTGCCGGTCGGCTTGAAGCGGAAGAACAGAAACAGCGCCGCGGCCACCGTGAGCGCCGCAGCCGCCGCATAGAGCCGCACCTTGTCGACAATCACCGGGCCGACCAGGAAGCTGTCGAAGCCGTAAGATAGTCGCACCGGCCGCGCATCGGCACCGAAGATCAGCAGCGTGCCGTTGACGATGATGATGGCCAAGCCCACCAGCAGGATGAACTGCTCATGCTCAGCGCGGCCGACGAAACGGTTGACCAGCGCAAGCTGCAGCCCATAGCCGACGCCGAAGAACACGATCGCGATCGGTACCGTGGCGATCAGCGGATCGACGCCGAACAGCGTGAACAGCAGGAACGCCGCATACATGGCGGCGACCGTGAACTCGCCATGGGCGAAGTTGACAACGCGCACGACGCCGAAGATCACCGAGAGCCCGAGCGCCATCAGGCCATAGACGAGCCCGGTCAGCACGCCCTGGACCACCACTTCGAGGTAGATCGTCGGGTTCATTCGTTTGATCTGCGGCGAGAGGCGCCCGCAGCGATCAATCGCAATCTTCAGCTCCGCCGTTGCCAGCCGGGCATCGGCAGGACCGGCGTCGTGGTGGCGACCTCAGCGGGCAGCACCACGGTCGGCGTGCGGTTGCGGCTCTGCACCGCGGCCGACGGGATGCCGACATTCTGGCCCTTGTCGTCGAACTTGATCGGCGGGCCGATCATGACGTGGTCGGCGATGTTGGTGGCGCGGATCGCCTGCATGAGCGCGGCGCCGTTGGTGGTGCCGGCGCGCTTGAAACCGTCAGCCGCAACCAGCAGCGCCTCGAAGGTGAAGCCGACATTGAAGCATTCGACCGCGAAGCGGAAATTGGGATGGGCGGGCTTGAAGGCGGCTTCGAGCGCCTGGCTCATCGAAGCTTTCGGATTGGCCCACGGGATATTGTAGATCGGATAGTCGGCGAGCGGCCCGAGCGCCTGAAAGAACTCCTCATCGTAAAGGCCCGGCGAGCCCGGCGAGATGATCCCCTTCGGCTCGAAGCGCTGGCGCACCATGTCGCGCACGAGCTTGATGGCGTCGGCCGCGCGCGTCACCGTGAGCACCAGATCGGGATTGAGCGCGCGGATCTTGGTCACCTCGACCGAGAGATCCTGCGCACGCGGGTCGTACGCAATCGATTCGGCGAGCTGGAACGGCAGGCCTGCGCGCGGGAACAGCGCATCCATGGCGGTGCGCTGCGCGGCGCCGAACGTATCGTTGGCGTGGAGAAAGACCGCGGTCTTGGCCGCGAGCTTGGTCGCGTCGAGCACGTCCTTGATCAGCCGCAAGCCGTTCGACACCAGCATGCCGCCGGTCGGGAAGTTGCGCACCAGGAACTTGTAGCCCTGCTCGGTGATCGGCGGCGCCGCCGCAATATTGATCGAGAGCGGCACCTGGCGCTGCTCGCAGACCTGCGCGATCGCAAGCGTGCAGGCGGAATCGAAGGCGCCGACGATGCAGTGCGCGCCCTCGTTGATCACTTTCTCGGCCTGAGTGCGCGAGACGTCGGGGCTCGACTCGATATCGATGTGGACAAGCTCGACCCGATAGCCATGATCGGAGAGCACCTTGCCGGCGATCTGCGCGCCGCGGTGGCAACTTTGCCCCGCCTGCGCGAGATAGCCCGAGCGCGGCAGGAGCACCGCGATCTTGAGCGCCTGCGGCTGCGCCCGAATGAGCGGCGGCGCAGCCAGCAAGGCCGTGGTGGCGGTAGCGCCGGCCATGAGCCGGCGGCGGGTGATCGTTTTGGTCATGGTTCGTGCCTCGCGAACGGATGCAATGATGGTAGGAGTCTCGATGGGCATGGCGCAAGCGCCCCAATTGACGTCACCTGGACCGGGCGGCGGCATGAGATACGGAGCGAGGCCGAGCATGGATGAGAGCCCCATACTGGTGCAACAGCAGAGCGGCTACCGCGTCATTACGCTCAACCGGCCGCAACGCCTCAATGCCTTCACCGAGCAGATGCACGAGGCGCTGCGCACAGCGCTCGTTGAGGCCGAAGCCGACACGGCGTGCCGTGCGCTCCTCGTCACCGGCGCGGGCCGCGGCTTCTGTGCCGGGCAGGACCTCAACGACCGGCTCTCGCAAGCGGGCGAGACGCCCGTCCTCGGCGGCGCGCTCGAGGCCTACTATAACCCCTTGGTGCGCAAGCTGCGCGCGCTGCCCTTCCCGGTCGTCGCCGCGGTCAACGGCGTCGCCGCCGGCGCCGGCTGCAACGTCGCGCTCGCCTGCGACATCGTCATTGCGGCGCGCTCGGCAAGCTTCATCCAGTCGTTCGCCAAGATCGGCCTCGTGCCGGATTCCGGCGGCACTTGGATGTTGCCGCGCCTGGTCGGCCCCGCCCGCGCGCGGGCGCTGGCGCTCTTAGCCGAGCCGCTGCCGGCTCCGACGGCTGAGGTCTGGGGCTTGATCTGGAAGTCATACGAGGACGCGCTCCTGATGGAGGAGGCGCACAAGCTCTGCGCCCGCTTCGCCGAAGCGCCGACCGCCGGGCTTGCCCTGATCAAGCGCGCACTCGACGAGTCCTGGGCCAACGATCTTGATGCCCAGCTCGACCTCGAGCGTGAATTCCAGCGCGAGGCGAGCCTCAGCCCGGACTACGCCGAGGGCGTGCGCGCCTTCATGGAGAAGCGTCCGCCCCGATTCGCGGGCCGCTGACTTGCAAGTGGTTGCAAATGCCGGGAAATCGCCCCTTCGGTAAACTTTTGACCGTTATTTGCCCGGAGTTTTTGCTTAAAAATCAATGCCTTGATATAGGTTTTTAAACCTGTGTGTCACCAAAAAAATACCTTGGCAATGCCCACTGGCAGCGGGTACCACCTACCAATCGTACCAGAAGGTGGGGCTGAAGGGGATGATCAAATCGCTGTTTACACTTGCATTTTTGGGGCTTTCCATCACTGCCGCGAATGCCATCGACATGAAGGACTTGGCGCCCTGCCGCCCGGCCGCCGCGCGCCTGTGCGACCGCTCGGGCGGTATGACTATGGCGAACCTGCTGCGCTGCGGTGCGACGCTCGCCGCCAATAGCGGGCTGGTCGGCAACAGCTGCCGCGCGGTGCTGCGCCGCTACGGGCAGCTGTGAGGGCTCGTAGCCCGTAGCCCGCATTGAGCGCGCTTAGCGAAATGCGGGAGCGAGAGTGCAATTTTGCGCGATCGTTCCCGGATATCGCTTCCGAGACTGGGCAAGAAAGTCGGGCTACGCTGGATGTCCCCAACGCCAGCAGATTGTATCCGATTTTGAGCTGAATGCGGCGCAAAATGCGCTGCAGAGGATCAGCGAGAGGGTCGAGACGGCCGCGGTGAGGCTGCGAAGGCGCAAGAACGACGATCGAGCGGCGCGTTCGGCAAAAAATGCGATGAGGCGATCGAGCCCGATGATGGCGAGCACGCGCGAGAAGTTGTAGCAGAGCGCCATCAGGCTCCATTCGCCGCGCACCTTGTCGAAGCCACGCACAAGAAAGTGGCGGTAGCCGGCCCGGCATTTGAGGGTGCCGAAGGGATGCTCGGCGAGCTCGGCACGGCGGCGCATCTGGGTCTCGGCATCCTTCATCCGCGCGCGATGCCGTTCGAGCACGGCTTCATGCTCCCAACGCTGGATGGTGCGCGTCGGTGTCTTGGCCGAGAGACAGCGCGAGCGCAACGGACACGCGTCACAGTCGGCCTTGCGGCTCGTATACCTGATCTCGATTCGGCCGTTGGTGTTGACCTTCCGACCGTCCGTTGGCGTGAGAAGGTTGCCCGCCGGACAGCGATAAGCATTTGCTTCGGCGTCGTAGACAAACTCTTCGTGGCTGATGCGACCTTGCGCTTTGAGCCTTGCGGTCCGCTTGGCCTGCGGAACGTAGGCCACGATCCCGTTCTCCTCACAGTCCTTCAGCGCGGCACTGTTGTAGTAGCCGGTGTCGGCGAGTGCCGTCAGCGTCTTTGCGCCGAGCTCCTCCTTTGCGGCTTGGGCCATCTTGTGAAGCTGGCCGGTATCGTTACCGTCATTGATGACCTCGCTTGCCACGATCAGCTTGTGCTTGTCGTCGACCGCGATCTGCACGTTGTAGCCGGCAACCACCTGACCGCTCTTTGACAGCCGCCGCGCATCGGGATCGGTCCGCGACAGTTGCGTCTCCCCGCTCTCTTTTAGCCGCGCCAGATCGGCTTGCACCTTGGCGCGTTTCTCCATCAGCGCGGCAACTTTTTGCGCAACATCCTCACCGTCGCCCCCGTCGCCATCCCGCTCTGCAGGGGCATGCGCCGCTTCCGCTAGATCGTTTGCTTCTAGAGCGGCTCCATAGGCCTCGATATCCCGCACGAGCGCCGCAAGCCGTTCGGCAAGCTTCTTCTCGGTCGCGATGCTCGCTTTGCTGGCGCTGCCATCGAAAAATGCGCCGTCAATGGCCACACATTCGCCGCCCACGAGGCCAAGTTCGCGCATCATCAGCACGAAGTCCCGGCACAGCACCTTGAGCGCGGCCCAGTTGTGCTGGCGGAAGGTGGCGATCGTGCGATAGCCGGGCTCAAGCCCCTTGAGCAGCCAGATCAGCTCAAGATTGCGCCTGGCCTCGCGCTCAAGACTGCGCGAGGAGCGGATCCGGTGCATGTAGCCGTAGACATAGAGCTTGAGCAGGTCCCTCGGATCGTAGGGCGGTTGCCCGGGCCCACCGCCGGAGCCAGGACACCGAAACCCCGCCTTCCTAACATCAACCGCATCCCCGTACGCATCAATCGCCCGCACTGGATTATTGCGATCGACATAGTCCTCGATGCGTGGTGGAAGGAAGCTTGGCTGATGCCGACTGGTCCCGGACTTGAAGTGGTTGCGATTCGTCATAACCGAATCGTACACGTGGCTGCCAAATCCGCTATGAATTCTTGCCCAGTCTCTTCCGCTCTATCCAGGCTACGAGCTGCGAGCCGCACTCCTTAGTTCCGCGGCGGGATCTGGATGAACTCCGCAAGCTGCGCCTGCGTCAGCGGCTTCTCCAGGAACTTCAGCTTCACCGCGTCGCGCATGATGCCGTCGAGGTCCCTGACGGCGTCGGTCTGCATCGCCTCACGGGTGTGATATTTCGCGATCGAGTCCTTCACCAGCGCGTCCGCGATCTTGGTCTTCTCGGCATAGAGCCGCGGCGCGTCGGCGGTCGTGTACATCCAGTCCACCGCCTCGCGATAGGCACGCGCGTAGCGCAGCACCGCGTCCTTGCGGTTCTTGAGCGTGTCGGCATTGACGATCATCACCCGGATCGTCTGCCCATGCAGCGAGGTCGCGTCGCTGCCGCGCGCGATGATGCGGATCTTGCCGTCCTTCTCCTCCTGCAGGCCGAACGGCGGCGCCGCCCAGCCGATGTCGATCTGCCCGGACATCACTGCGGTCAGCGTCGCGGGCGGACCGCCGGTCGAGGTCGGCTTCGCCTTGGTGCCGAGGTCACTGACGAAGGCGAGCACGATGTTGTGCGAGGTCGAGCCGTTGGTCGAATACGCGATGGTGTTGCGATCGGTCGCATCCTTGAGCGACTTGATCGGCGAGTCCGCGCGCACATACCAATAGATGTCGCCCGTGCCGGTGAACATCGGCAGGAGGATGCGCACCGGCGCGCCGCGCTCGAACGCGCGCATGACGCCTGCAACCCCGACGCCGGCGCCGAGGTCGGCACTGCCAGCGATCACCGGCTGCATGGTCTCGCCGGCGCCTGCCGTGCCGAAGGTCTCGAGCGCGAGATTGTGCTTCTTGAAGAACGCGTCGCCCAGCGTCGGCGCCTGGTTCTCCCAGTTGTTGATCTGCCCGATCGCGACCTTGAAGCGGTCCTGCGCCTGCGCGGCGCTGGGCGCGAGCGGCAATGCGATAGCAACCGCACAAGCGAGCCCCATCAGATGATCGCGTCTCATGGCATCGTTCTCCTCAAGCTCAAGCGCGCCGCGCCTTGCCGCGCGTCGTCGTACGCCCTCTCCCGGCTGATTGTGCGCCTTTCCGCGCCGGCGCGCTACGCGGGGGAAGGAGCCCTGCGTGATCAAGTCGCATCGACCAGTATTCCCAGGTGCGCCCCACCACGTTGGGCATGGCGTTGAGGGTGCCGGCACGCTCCGTCTCGCCGCTCGAGAGCGGCACGACCTTGCCAAGCAGATGCGCCTGCAGCTGATATTGCGCGTTCTGGCACATGAAGATCGCGCGCGAGACCAGCTCGCGCGCATCGCCGCCGACGACGGTGGCGCCATGATGCGTCATCATGATCGCCGGATGCTGGCCGAGCGCACGTGCGAGTGAGCGCCCTTCCTCGGGCTTGACCACCAGCAAGTTGGTGTCACCAAATTCGTCGCGCTGATCCCAGAACGGCATGTCCTCGCCCACCGCCGCGCCGAGATGAAACACCGGCACGATCGGCACGCCCGCGATCGCGAACGGCATCACCGCAGCAGCGTGATGGTGGCACACCGCCATCACGTCGGGCCGCGCTTGGTAGATGCAGCCGTGGATGACGCGCTCGGCAAAGAGCTTCTCGGTCGCGGGCTTCACCGGCTCGGAATCGAGCGTGAACTCGAGCACGTCGGCAGGCTCGACCAGTTGCGGCGAGCGCGAGCGCGGCAGCAGATAGCGATCGGGATCGGTCGGATGGCGCAGGCTCACATGCCCGAAGGCGTCGAGCACGCCCTCGTTGGCGAGCATGCGGCTTGCAAGCGCAAGCTCATAGCGCAGATCGTTGAGAGATGGCGGCACGGGGTCTCACCTTTGTTGGAACGCGCATGCAATACGCATGGCATGGCATGCACTGGCAAGCGCCCGGCGCGCTGGTGTCATTGTTGCTGGTTTCGTTCCGCCAAGACGCGATCAAGACACGCCTAATAACCTGATCGTTCTGTGATAACAATTTCGCGTACAAGCAATTGAATTTGCTATGCCATTCTGATTCTTGGCTTCGTTTTGGTAATTCTCGGCGAGAGCCAGTCCCGCGCAAGAAGGCGCACGCGTAAGCGTCGTGAGCGGTCCGCCAAGCGAACCGCCCACGACAGGTGTTGCCTCAGTTGCAGTACGTGACGCGACCATAGGTCGGGTCGATGTAGCAGCGGCCGCCGTAGGGCACGCCCGCCGGCGGACGCGGCGCATAGTCCACCGCGTAAGGAGGGTAGCCCGGCTCGCGTCCCGCATAAGGAGGGTACACCGGCTCGCGCTTCGCATAAGGCGACACGCCATAGTACGGCCCGACGCCATGATAGTACGACTTGTGCGGGCCGGGCGGGTAGTAGCCCGGATCGTAGGTCGGCGCCGTATAAGGCTCGCCGTATTTCGGACCGGGCGCCACAAAGACCTGCGCCGATCCGATATAGACGGCACCGGGTGCGACGTAGACAGATCCAGGCAGATCGCCCGCGTACGCTTGCGTTGTCGATAGAGCCGCGATCGTGAGCATGATTGTTCGATACATCATTGTTACGCTCCCTGTTACTCAAGGCCCACCAGCACGACGAAGTGTGACCGACGTTTTGGTGAATCGCAAATTAAAGTGTACGAGATAGATGTGCCAATACGGCACAACACGACGCGACGATGAGACGATTCAAGCAACGATCATCGAACGATTCACGAAACGAATGTGGCAACGAAGAAAGAGCGAAATGATTCTTGATCGTGCGTGCGTCATGATGCGTATGGACGACGCAACGCACCTGCGCCACTTTGCGCCGTGCGGCGCTAAGTTCCAGCGCAAGCTTCTATCGGCGAGCGGCCGCCATGATCGACATCGTGCTCAAAGGCTTTGCTCTGACCGCGCTCGCAAGCATCGCGATCGGCGCCGTGCGCTGGCTCGTGCGCCGGCCGACCGCATTGCTGCTGGTGCTGGTGCTGCTGGGCGCCTCGGCACTGCTGGTGAAGTAGGCTGAACGAAGTAGCGCTGCGCCTTCTTGGCGCGCTTCTGAGCCATGTTGATCGCCATGCCGACCTCCTCGAGGACTCGACTCCGCGGATATTGCCATGGCCATGAATCGACGATCGAGCGGGACCGCCTGTCCTGGGGACAGATTTCTTTGCCGCACCGGCGGTAATGCGCAAAGGCGCGCCGAGAGCCTTGCCATCGCCCGCCATTGGCCGCAGGATTTGCCTCTAGAACAACAGAAAGTTCCTGGAGAACAGCATGACTCCCGTCGTCGCAGTGATCGCCCCCGGCATGATGGGCGCTGGCGTGGGCAAGAGGCTCACCGACAATGGCGTCAAGGTGCTCACCTCGCTTGCGGGGCGCAGCGCCGAGACGCTCGAGCGCGCGAGCGCCGCCGGCATGACGCACGCCTCCGACGAGGAGATCGCGGCGAGCGACTTCATCCTGTCGATCCTGCCGCCGGGCGACGCGGTCGCGCTGGCGCAGCGGTTCGTGCCGACGCTCACGGCGAGCAACGCCAAGCCGATCTATGTCGACTGCAACGCGGTGAGCCCGCCGACCACGGAGCGCGTCGCCTCAGCGCTCGCGCCGACCGGCTCGCCGTTTGTCGATGCCGGTATCATCGGGGCGCCGCCGAAGCCGGGCGACGCCGGGCCGCGCTTCTATGCGTCGGGCCCGCATGCGGGGCGCTTCGCCACGCTCAAGCCCTATGGGCTCGACATCCGCGTGCTGGAAGGCCCGCTCACCGCCGCCTCGGCGCTGAAAATGTCTTACGCCGGCATCACCAAGGGCACGCAGGCACTCGGCGCCGCCATGATGCTCGCCGCCACCCGCGGCGGCTCCGCGGATGCCTTGTTCGCCGAGCTCTCCGGCAGCCAGCCGCAGGTGCTCGCCTGGCTGAAGAGGCAGCTTTCGATCATGCCGCCGAAGGCTTATCGCTGGGTCGCCGAGATGCACGAGATCGCCGATTTCGTCGGCGAGGACCCCTCCGCGCACGAGCTCTATGTCGGCGCCGCGCACTTCTACGAGCAGATCGCCGCCGACTTCGACGGCGACAAGTCGCAGATGACGGCGCTGATGGCGTTTTTGAACCAGGACGGGAAGAAGTAGAAATCGTAGGGTGGGCAAAGGCGGTGGCACCGCCTCACCACGCGGCAATGCCTGCCGTACGCCGTGCCCACCATGGACCGTGCAACTCGCGTTGGTGCTGATGGTGGGCACGGCGCACGAGAGGTTGTACCGCAAAGAAAGGTCATGCCCTCGCCTTTGCCCACCCTACGCGCCTGAGCAAAGTAGGAAAATAAAGTAGGAAAAAGTAGGAGCTAAAGGGAGGGCCTCGATGCGCCTCATTGCCGGACTGATCGTCCTTGCCGTCGCGACCACCTGCGGCACTCCCGCGCTTGCGCAGACCTACCCGACGCGCCCGATCAACATGATCGTGCCGTTTCCGCCGGGCGGCAACACCGACATCATGGCACGCGCGCTGCAGAACGAGATCGGCAAGGCGCTGGGCCAGACCGTAGTCATCATCAACAAGGGCGGCGCCGCCGGCACGCTTGGCCTCATCGATCTTTCGCGCGCCGCGCCCGACGGCTACACCGTCGCGCTCACGCCGAACAATCCGCTGACGGCGCAGCCGCATTTGCAGAAGCTGCCCTATGGTATGGACAGCTTCCGCTACATCTGCCTCACCTATTACGCACCCTATGTGCTGATCGCCGGACCGCAGGCGCCGTTCAAGACGTTCCCTGAGTTCGTGACGTTCGCCAAAGCGAAGTCCGAGAACCTCGTCTACGGCCACCCGGGTCTCGCCAGCCAGCCGCACCTTGGGATGCTCGCCGTGCTCAAGGCGATCGGGGCCGATGGGCTCGGCGTTCCATTCACCGGCGCAGGCCCAATGGCGCAGGCGCTCCTTGGCGGCACCGTGATGGCGATCACCGAGACGCCGGCAGTCGCGACCGCGAGCAATCTGCCGATCCTCGCGGCGCTCGCAGAGACGCGCATTGCCGCGCTCCCCGACGTGCCCACGATGGCGGAGCTCGGCCATCCGGCGACGTCGTTTACGGCCGGCGGCGTGATCGCGCCGGGAAGCACACCGCCGGCCGTGGTGGCCACGCTGGAGAAGGCTTGCGCGGATGCAACGGCACGAGCGGAGTACAAGGCGATCGCCGCGCGCCTCAATGTCGAAGCGCGCTACCTGCCGGGCGAGGCGTTCCGCAAGCTGTTCGACGCGGACTCGGTCGAGAACGCCGACGCGATCCGGCGCTCAGGCCTCGCCGCGAACAGATAGCCGGTCGCACGCTTGTAGGGTGAGCAAAGGCGGGAGCACTGCTCTTCCACTCGCGCAGGAGCATCGTACGCCGTGCCCACCATGGACCGCGCAACTCGCGTTGATGCCGATGGTGGGCACGGCGCACGAGAGACTCTTTTCGTTGAAAGACCGTGCCAGCGCCTTTGCCCACCCTACAGCGCCGAGCGATCCTCACGCCGCCTGAACCCGCCGTGGCGGGGCGCGCAGGAGATCCATGAGCGTCCGCACCGAGGGCAGGTGCTCGAGCGCCGCGATCATGCCGATCACCTCCTCGACCGCGGCGTCGGCGAGCAGGCCGTTGGCGTAGGTGCGCAGCTTGTCCTCAACCTCTCCACGTGAGAGCGGGTTCTCGAACGAGCCGCGCGGGTGGATGCAGTGTGCGGACAGACGAGAGCCATCGGCATTTTCCATTTCGACCTTGGCCTCGACACCCTTGAGCGCGGGATCAAGCCGCACCTCGACCTGCTCGGCGGCCGCGCGCCGGAGAGCGGGATCGTTGTAACGGGACGGCTCGAACTGCGCGAGCGTGAGCGCGCGATCGTGGAGAATCGCGGCCGCGGTATAGTGCGCGGAGATCAGCGCCTCGAATTTTCCGTTGTAGCGCGCCAGGCCGCCATGCATGTCGAAGGCGGGCTTGCTCAATGAGACGATCAGCTTGCGCACTGGCGCGGGCGGCCCCTGTGCGATCAGGTCGAACAACGCCGTGTTCATGCCCTGCAGCAGGGATGCCGACGGCCACAGCCGCAAGGCGATCTGCTCGAGCTCGAAGCGCTGGCCGAGCTCGGCGGTCGCAAGCGCGGGCTTTCCACCGTCGGCATAGCTGTTGTAGAGGCCGCCGTCCTTGGCGGTGAGAAACTCCTTCGTCGCCACGAAGCCCTGCTGCGCGAGCAGCGCGGCGAGCAATCCCGACAGCGCGCCGCGGCACTGGTGGAACTTCACGGTCGGCGTGCCCCAGGCCGCGAACGTGCCGGCGGCCTGGCTGCCGGCAAGGCCAAACGCCCGCGCCATGGTGTCGCTGTCGAAGCGCAGCAGCCGCCCGATCGCGGCGGCGGCGCCGAACGGGCCGAGCACGCCCGGGCCATGCCAGCCCTTGCCCCGAAACACTGCCGGATCGAGGCCGATGCCGATGCGCGTCATCACCTCGCTGCCGGCGGCGATCGCGGCGATGAGGTCGCGCCCGGAAAGCCCGTCGCGCTCAGCGATCAGGAGCGCCGGCGGGATCACCTCGGGCGTGATGTGGGTCAGCGTCGGGCGATGCACGTCGCACATGGTGACGGCGGTGATCAGGTAGCCATTGAAGAGCGTCGCGCCGGCGAGCGAGAGCCGGTCGCCGCCGATCACGCTTGCTTCCTGCGATTGCGCGAGCGCCGCGGCGAGCGCCGCAACCTGGTGGGTCTCCTCGCCCTGATGGCCGGCGAGCGCGCAGGCGAGCGCATCGAGCAGCATCAACTTGCAGTGCTCGCGCACCTTCTCCGGCAGAGCGTCAAACTCCAGCCCGGCCGCGAATGCGGCAAGCACCTGCGTCACTTCCATCAGACATCTCCTCTGGACATCAAGCGTCGACCGACCCTAGCCTATCCGCTGGCGGAAATGCCACCGCCAACAACATGGAGGAAAGCGCCATGACATTTCCACGCCGCGGATTCCTCCTGCTGGCCGTGGGCGCAGCCGCGCTCGCGTCGATCACGCCTTTCGCAGCGGCGCAGACCTATCCGTCGCGTCCCGTCACCATCGTGGTGCCATTTCCCGCCGCCGGACCCGCCGACGTGCTCGCGCGCATCCTCGGCGAGCGCATGCGGGAGACGCTCGGGCAGCCGATCGTTGTCGAGAACGTCACCGGCGCGGCGGGCAGCATCGCGACCGGGCGCGTCGTGCGCGCGGCGGCGGACGGCCACACCATCCTGCTGGGCAATCTGGGCACGAACGTCGTCAACGGCGCGATCTATCCGCTGCAATACGACCTCGCGAAGGACTTCGAGCCGATCTCGCTGCTGCCGAGCAATCATCAGCTGCTCATTGCCAACAAAGCCACGCCGGAAAAGGATCTGCGCGAGCTGATCGCGCGGCTCAAGGCCAACCCCGAGAAGGTGACGATCGGCAATGCGGGGCCAGGGAGCCCGTCGCATCTCACTGCCGTTTATTTTCAGACCGCCGTCGGCAAGAATTTCCAGCTGGTGCCCTATCGCGGCACACCGCAAGTGCTGCAGGACCTGATCGCGGGCCAGATCGACCTCGTGTTCGACCAGGCCTCGAGCTCGCTGCCGCAGGTGCGCAGCGGGCAGCTCAAGACCTATGGTGTCACTGCCAAGACGCGGCTTGCCTCGGCGCCTGAGATTCCGACCATCGACGAAAGTGGGCTGCCGGGATTCTATGC
>Ga0081455_10003313_pt2 | contig 17341 bp, 18 predicted proteins | sample TabmetS3T2R1_FD_70207 | JGI IMG/M metagenome (GOLD analysis project Ga0081455, IMG submission 70207) | Tabebuia heterophylla rhizosphere microbial communities from the University of Puerto Rico - S3T2R1 | ecosystem: Host-associated > Plants > Roots > Rhizosphere ...
GGAGGGCGCGCCCCTGGACGGTGAGCTCGGCCGCGTTCGCGACCAGGCCCGCCGCCCGCAGCGCGTCGAGCAGCGTCACGACGCGCCCGCGGTCCAGGCCGAGCTGCCGCTGGCCGGCGAGGAAGTCGATCAGCTCGGCGTCGTTCGCGAACGGGCCTCGCGAAGCGATCACCCGCAGGGTCAGGTATTCGGCCCGGGTGCGTCCGCTGGGCGCGATGGCGCGTTCGAGCAGCGCGGTGAGCGCACCCTCGGCCTCGCCGATGTCCTGTCCGGTGAGCACGGGCCCTAACCCCACTGGCCGGGCTGGTAGTCGCCGGCCGGCTGGCGGGTGATGACGTTGAGCCGGTTGTACGTGTTGATGATGCTGATCAGCATCACCAGCGCGCCGAGTTGCTGCTCGTCGTAGTGCTGGGCGGCGTTCGCCCAGGCCTCGTCGGTGACGCCGCCGGCCGCGTCTGCGATTCGGGTGCCCTGCTCGGCCAGTTCGAGGGCAGCCCGCTCGGCATCGGTGAAGACCGGTGCCTCGCGCCACGTCGCCACCAGATTGAGGCGATGCTGACTTTCCCCCGCGTGAATGGCGTCCTTGATGTGCATGTCGGTGCAGTAGCCGCAGCCGTTGATCTGGCTGGCGCGCAGCTTGACCAGTTCAGCGGTCGCGGCCGGAAAGGCATCGCTCACCGCGTGATCGGCGGAGACGATGTGCTTCGAAGCCTTCATGACGGCGTCGATCTCGATCAGGTTGAGGCGGGCGTCCATGAGTTGGTCCTTTCGTAGTTGCTAGGCCGGAATGAAGCCGAGCTGTTTCATCTGGGAGAGGAGGTCGACGACGCCCCAGATTTCGACGATCCGGCCGTCGGCGAAGCGGACGATGAAGATCTCGTTGTAGGTGACGGACCGGCCGGTTGCGGGACGTCCCAGGTACTCGCCCTGATGCGTGCCGGTGACCGTTTGCCGGGAGACGAGCTTGTCGCCCTCTGCGATCAGGTCCTCGACGGAGACGTGCAGGTCGGGGTAGGCGCGCAGCAGCGTCGCCCAGATCTGGTTGAGTGCTTCCGCGCCCGTCGCGTCGATCGGCAGAGGCGTGCTGATCCGCACGTCCGGATCGAAGACCTCGTCGACCGTTTTCGCGACGAGGTCGAGGTCGCCGCTGTTCAGGGCGTCGTGCAGGCGGGCGAACGTCGCTTTGTTGCTGGCAGGCATGTGGTTACTCCTGTGAGCTGTATAGGACGGCCTCGATCTCGAGGCTGACCGAGACCTTGTCGCTGACCACGACGCCGCCCCCGGTCCACTGGTCGATGTTGAATTCGCTGCGGTTGACCCGCGCGGTCGCGGAGAAGCCGGCCCGCTGCTCGCCGCCGGGACCCGGGCCGAATCGGGTCGGCGTGACGGCGAGCGGCACCGGCCGGGTGATGCCGTGCAAGGTCAGTTCGCCGTCGACGACCCAGCCGTCGTCGGCGTAGCGGACGCCGGTGGACCGGTAGCTCATCGTCGGGTACTTCGCGACGTCGAGGAAGGCGGCGCCGAGGTGCTCGTCCCGCTTGGGGTTGCCGGTGTCGACGGATGCGAGGTCGATCGTGACGGCCACCGAGGAACCGAGTGGGTCCTCGCCGGTGACGATCGTGACGTCGTGGCCGGTGAATCGCCCCCGCACCGTGGTGAACACCAACTGGCGAACGGCGAAGGCGATCGTCGACTTGGCCGGGTCGGCCTTCCAGGTGCCGGGCCGGTAGCCCGGGATTGCCGTGTTGCTCCCGCGTGGGAGGTGAGAAATTTTGTCGCTCATACCCAGGCGACGAACGAACGCCGGCCCGGGGGACAGCCCGATCAGAGCTGTTCGAGCCGCCCGGTCAGGAATCTCTGCTCGGGGGTCGTGGTGGCCAGTTCGAGCGCCCGGCGGTACGCCGCGCGGGCCTCGTCGTCGCGGCCGAGACGTCGCAGCAGCTCGCCGCGGGTCGAGTGGAAGTAGAGGTAGCTGTTCAGGTCGAGTTCGTCGACGGCACGCAACGCCGCCTCCGGATCGCCGGCCTGGGCAATCGCCACGGCGCGGTTGAGCTCGACCACCGCCGAGCCGGTGAGGTCGGCCAGCCGCCCGTACAGCTGAGCGACCTGGGGCCAGTCGATCCGCTCGCGTGTCTGCAGCGAGGCGATCGCCGCCTGCAGAACGTAGGCACCGCGCCCACCCAGTGCGATCGCCCGGTCGAGCACTGCCCGTCCCGCCGCGATCTCCTGCGCGTCCCACAACGACCGGTCCTGATCGTCGAGCAGCACGAGATCGTCGCCGGAGAACCGGGCCCGCCGCCGGGCGTGGTGGATCATCATCAACGCCAGCAGCCCGTGGGCCTCCGGCTCGTCGGGCAGCAACGCGGTGAGCACCCGGCCCAGGCTGATGGCCTCGGCGCCGAGGTCGACCCGGCCGCGGTAGCCCTCGTTGTAGATCAGGTAGATGACGGCCAGCACCGCGTCGAGGCGCTCGGGTAGCCGATTCGCGTCGGGCACCGCGAACGGGATTCCGGTCGCCTTGATCTTGGTCTTGGCGCGGGTCAGGCGCCGCTTCATGGTCTCCTCCGAGACCAGGAAAGCCCGGGCGATCTCGGCGGTCTCCAGGCCGCCGAGCGCCCGCAGGGTCAGTGCCACCTGCCCGTCCAGCGGCAGCGCCGGGTGGCAGCAGGTGAAGATCAGCTCGAGTCGTTCGTCCTTGATCACGGTGTCGTCGAACTCGGTCACGGTCGCCTCGGGTACCGGCAGTAGCTGGATCTTCTGGGCCAGGGTGCGGTCGCGGCGGATCCGGTCGATCGCCCGGTTGCGGGCCGTCGTCGTCAGCCACGCGCCGGGGTTGTCCGGCACACCCGACGTGGACCAGCGCTCGGCCGCGATCGCGAACGCCTCCTGCGCCGCCTCCTCGGCCTGGTCGAAGTCGCCGAGGAACCCGACCAGCGAGGCCAGCACCCGGCCCCACTCGTCCCGGAAGACCTGCTCCAGCACGGTCAGCGCGGCACCACCGGCCGGACCTCCACCGCGCCACCCACCCGGGCGGTCGGGATGCGGGCGGCCAGCTCGATCGCCTCGTCCAGGTTGGCCGCCTCGATCAGGCAGAGCCCGCCGAGCACCTCCTTGGTGTCCGCGAACGGACCGTCGGTCATCAACGTCCGGCCTCCGGCCACCCGCACAACGGTCGCCGTCTCGGCGGGTTGCAACTGCGCCGCGGCCCCGCAGCGCGGATCGGCGGCCAGGGCGGCGAACTCGGCGAGCGCCTCCTCGCGCTCCGCATCGGTGTACGCCTCCTCGTAGCCGGGCTCGGCGTAGACCATCAGTGCGTACTGCATCGTCAACCTCCGGGGCAATGGACTCTCACCAGCACGACGAACGAGCGGCCGCCCAGGGGACACATCTACCAGAGCAGCGTCTTCTCACCGATGGTGAACGTGCCGGTTGGCCCGTCCGTGCCGATCGTCGCCATCCGAACGACGTTCTCGGCGCCCTCCTCCGGCGTCTGGATTCCCGGGCCGCTCAGGCCGTGCAGGTCCGTGGCGGTGAGGCCGGGCTCGACGGCGTTGACCCGCATCCCGGGCAGTTCCTTGGCGTACTGGACCGTGAGCATGTTCAGCGCCGCCTTCGACGAGCCGTAGATCGGGACGAAGTGCGGGTACTGGAAGCTCTGCGGATCGGTCACGGCGTCGAACGAACCGAGCAGGCTGCTCACGTTCACGATCACGGGCTGCTCGGACTCGTGCAGCAGCGGCAGGAACGCCTGGGTCACCCGCACGACTCCGAAGACGTTGACGTCGTACACCGACTGCATGACCTCGGCCGTGAGGTCGTCGAGCTTGAGCATGCCCTCGGCGATCCCCGCATTGTTGACGAGGACGTCGAGCCGCCCTTCGCGGCGGGCCAGCTCGGCCGCGGCCGCCTGGACGGAGGCATCGTCGGTGACGTCGAGCGGCAGCCACCGGGCGCCGAGCTCATCGGCGGCCGAGCGGCCGCGCTGCGCGTCCCGGGCTCCGATGTACACGGTGTGCCCCAGCTCGACGAGACGGCGCGCGGTCGCCTTCCCCAAGCCCTTGTTGCCGCCGGTGATCAAGGTGACCGCGTTCATGCCGCCACGCCGTTCAGCTCGGCCAGCGCGTCGTCGGGCAGGACCAGCCCGGCGCCGGTGACGTTTTCGCGCAGGTGCACGACCGACGACGTACCGGGGATGAGCAGGACGTTGGGCGAGCGCTGGAGCAGCCAGGCCAGCGCGACGGCCATCGGGGTGGCGTCGAGGCGCTGGGCGACGGCGTGCAGCGTGTCCGACTGCAGCGGGGTGAACCCGCCGAGCGGGAAGTACGGCACGTACGCGATGCCCTGGGTGGCCAGCGAGTCGATCAGGTCGTCGTCCTCGCGGTTGGCGATGTTGTAGAAGTTCTGCACGCCGGCGACCGGCGCGATGGACCGGGCCTCGGCGACCTGCCCGGCGTCGACGGTGCTCAGCCCGAGGTGCTTGATCAGTCCCTGCTGCTGCAGCTCGGCCAGCGTGGTGAACTGCTCGGCCAGCGAACCGGGCTCGGGGCGGTCGAACCCGCCGACTCGCAGGTTGACGACGTCGAGCACGTCGACGCCGAGGTTGCGCAGGTTGTCGTGGACCTGCTCGCGCAGCTGTTTCGGGGCCAGCGCCGGCAGCCAGTTGCCTTCGGCGTCGCGCACCGAGCCGACCTTCGTCACGATGTGCAGGTCGTCGGGGTAGGGGTGCAGCGCCTCCTTGATGATCTGGTTCGTGACGTGCGGGCCGTAGAAGTCGGCGGTGTCGATGTGCGTGACACCCAGCCGCACGGCCTCGCGCAGCACGGCCACAGCCGCGTCGCGGTCAGCCGGCGGGCCGAACACGTGCGGGCCGGCCAGCTGCATCGCGCCGTAGCCCATACGGGTTACCGTCAGGTTCTCAGCCAGGCTGTATGTGCCGCCGGGAAGCGTCGCGGTAGTCATGACGGCTCCTCTCAGTTGATCTCGTCAGACAATTCGATGTTGCTGCCGGACCGGCGAATCAGGGAGGCCGGGCTGATCCTGGGAGTGACAGGGACAGGCACGAGCGCGAGGGCGCGACTACCGTGATCGGTGTGAGCGAGACGAACCTGCTCGGCGACTACCTGCGGGCCCGGCGCGAGCTGGTCGCCCCGGAGAGCGTCGGGCTGCCGGTGATCGGTACGCGCCGCGTGGCCGGGCTACGGCGCGAAGAGGTCGCGATGCTCGCCGGGATCAGCGCGGACTACTACCTGCGCCTCGAACAGGGCCGGGACCGGAATCCCTCGATCCAGGTGCTCGAAGCGCTCGCGAACGTCCTGCAACTCGACCAGGACGGCACCGACTACCTGCTGGGCCTGGCTGCGCCGCGCCCCCGCCATCGCCAACGCCGCCCGCGCCGCGAGGCGGTACCGGTCGGGATCCGGCAACTGCTCGACGTCATCAGCCTGCCGGCCTTCGTCGAGGGCCGCTATTTCGACGTCCTCGCCACCAACCGCCTGGCCACGGCACTGTCACCCAACGTCCGGATCGGTGAGAACCGGCTCCGGTCAGTCTTCCTCGACCCGGCCGAGCAGGTCCTGTATCCGGAATGGGAACGGACCACCGTCCAGTTCGTCGCCGGCTTCCGGGAATCCGTCGGAAGCAGCGTCGACGACCCGCGCGCCGTGGAGCTCGTCGGCGAACTGTCCCTGGCCAGCGAGCGGTTCCGGCAATTGTGGGCCCGGCACGACGTGCAGGTGCGCCGCGGCCAGCCGATGCCGATGCACCACCCGCAGGTCGGCGACCTGACCGTCAGGTGCGAGAAGCTCACCATCGGCGGCGCCGACGGCCAGATGCTGGTCGTCTATCACGTCGAACCCGGCACCAGCAGCGCCGACAAGCTCGCCCTGCTCGGCTCGCTCGCCACGCCCAGCGACGACGTGCCGGTCCGGCCGGCCCCGTCTCCGTCGGACGCCCGCGCGGACTGATCGGGCGCGTGCCGGCCCTCGTGGTCGATCGCGCTCGTCACGGCCAGCGCGATCGCCGCGCCGAGCACGATCAGCGCGGCGACCCAGGCGCGGGCGCTGGGCCGACGCGCAGCCGGTGGTGGCTGTTCACCGTGGCGGCGCAGTAACGCCGCGGCGAGCACCACGGCGCCGACCGCGATAAACAGGTCGGCTGTATTGCTGCGGCCCGGCGTGCCGTCTCGGATGAAGTCGACCACCCCGCGGGCACTGCCGGGTGCCGTCCAGTTGTGCAGGCCCAGCCGGTCGAGGATGTTGCTGGTCCAGCCGCCGAGGATCAGCCCGCCCCCGAGCAGCACTCCGGGCGAGCGCGGCCGGCGGACCAGCCACCACCCGGCGACGATCAGCAGCGCCACGCCCAGGACGTCGAACACCGCGCCGCCGACCGGGTACGCGAACCACGAACGGACCTTCGGGCCGAGCAGGATGTACCCGCCGCTGTTGATCAGCACGCCGTCGACGTGCCGCCAGGCCCACCACTTCACGGCTTGATCCACCACCACGACGGCGGCGATGACAACGGGCAGACGGACCCCTGCCATCCACTCAATCTACGGTTCGCTCACCCGCTGGGGTATCGGCTCCGCAGCCCGACATTCGCGAGAAACCGCCAGATGTTCCCGGTTCCGGCGCGGTTGCGGTCAGGCCGGGCGGCAGCTGCCCAGCCGGCTCGGGCACCAGGTCCAGCAGCCGGATCGCGACCGCGTTGGCCCGAGCGAGAACGTCGCCCCAGCAACAGCCGCGGTCCTGGCTCTGCTGGGCGGCCCGCAGCACGGCCACCGCCCCGAGCGTCACGTCGACCGGGAAGCGACCCTCGAGATACAGCTCCTCGACGCCGTCGTCCCGCATCGCCTCGAGCTCTCGCACGCTGACGCCCGCCTGCGCCAGCGCGTACCCGACGATGCAGTCCGGTGCGCCGCGATGCGCGTATCGGCAGGTGAGATAGCGATGCTCGTCGACCCATACGGGCCGGTACACGAAGTCGGCTCCGCGTTGACGCACCGCGGCGGCAAGCAGGTCGAGCGCGGTGCCCAGGTCGATCACCCTCGCCTGCTGACGACCCTCGGCACGGACCCGCCCGGTCGCGTGTGGCGACGTGACGCTTGTCCGATGACGCTCCATTGCAGCTCCCGCCAACGAGTCGGCTCCCTCATCGATGCCACTGTGGCGTGGATGGGCTCGTGTTCGCACCCGGGAACGCACGGGGTTGCGTCCCCGGGACGGCGCGCCGGTCAGACGCCGGGCGGGCCGGTAATGGTGCGGACCAGTTCGTGGCGGGAGGTGATGCCGAGTTTGGCGAAGACGTTGCCGAGGTGGTATTCGACGGTGCGGGGGCTGAGGAACAGTCGGGTGCCGATTTCGGGGTTGGACAGGCCGTCGCAGGCCATGCGGGCGACTTGGGCTTCGCGGCCGGTGAGGTGGGTGGTGGTGGTTGCGGTGCGTTTGCGGGCTTTTTCGCCGGTGGCGATGAGTTCGCGGCGGGCGCGTTCGGCGAAGGCGTCGGTGCCCATGGTGGTGAACAGGTGGTGGGCGGTGCGTAGTTGTTCGCGGGCGTCGTGGCGGCGCCCGCGGCGGTGCAGCCATTCGCCGTAGAGCAGTCGGGTGCGGGCCAGTTCGGTGCGTACGCGGGTGCGGGTGAGTCGGTCGATGGCCTGGCGGTAGTGGGGTTCGGCGTGCTGGTCGTTGATCAGCGCCCGGCACCGCGCCTCGATCCCCAACGCCCAATCAGTACCGCTCGCGCTCGTCATCCGCGAAAGGCGGGCGAACGCGGTGGCCGCCAACGCGCCGTTGTCGAGGCGGGCGGCCGCCTCGACCAGTTCGGTCAGCCCCCAGTTCGGCGCGGCCAGCTCCTGAATCGACTCGGTGGCCTGCTGGCCCTCGAGCATCGCCCGCTCGTACTGCCCCAAGGCGTTGGAGAGCAAGGCGCTGGTGCTCTGCGTGACGGTCAGCCCGATGCCCTCGCCGCGGGCCGTGACCTCGGTCAGGGTCGCTGCGCTCAGCCGGCGCGCTTCCAGCTCGCGCCCCTGCCAGGCGGCGAGGCAGACGGCACCGAGGGGCGCGAGGTTGGCGCCGATCGTCTCGGTCGCGGCGCTCGCCTCGTCGACGAGAGCTGCGGCTGTCCGGAGCTCGCCGGAGAACAGTTCGATGACGATGCGGGTGTGCAGCGCGAGGGGGAGCTCGCTCAGAGCGCCCGCCCCGCGCGCCATGTCCACGTATCGAGTGGCGAGGATGTGCCAGCTCTCGTCGTCCCACAGGTCTGCGGCGATGGCCGCCGCGAGCCAGAACCAGCGCAGCCCCTCGTCCACGGTGATCTCGTTGCTACAGAACGCCGAAAGGGCGCGCCGCGACAGTGGCACCGCGGCCTCGTACCCGTCGGTGAACAGCGTGGACAGCGCGTTGAGGAGCAGATCAGCCAGGTCCGGTTCGCGGGAGCGTGGTGCCCGCCGGGCGGCCCGGGCCACCTCCGTCACCCCCGTGTGGCCGGCCAGGCGCCCGGCGAACATGGCGGCCGAGATCGCGTCGAGGTAGCTGTCCCGAGCCAGCCCGGCGTCGAGTGGCTCGAGTCGACGAGCGGCGGCGAGCAGGAGCGCGGGCGCCTCGTTGCCGTGGCTCGACGCGAACGCGACCTCGGCGCGCAGCAGGTCGATGCGGGCGCGCTGCAGCTCGTCGAGTGACCCGTCCGCGGCGGTGGCGAGCAGAGCCGTCGTCGAGTCGAACGCCCCGAGCTGGAGCTTGGCCTGGGCGGCGGTCAGCGCTCGCTGCACCCGCCGGGCCGGGTCCGGGGTGAGGTGGGTCGCTCGTTCGAGGAAGGCAGCCGCCGCGGCCAGTCCACCGCGGGCCTGGGCCCGCCCGGCGCAGCGTTCGAGTTCGGCGGCGATGCACTCGTCGGGGCCTCGCGTCGCGTGCGCGAGGTGCCAGGCGCGGCGATCGGGGTCGAGCGCCGGATCGGTTACCTCGCCCAGTACGCGATGGGCGTCGCGGCGCTCGTGCGGGGACGCCGCCCGGTACGTCGCCGAGCGCGCGAGCGGATGCCGGAAGGCCACGTGCGTGCCCCACTGCAGCAGCCCCGCGAACAAGCTGCTGTCCCGCCCGTCGACGTTGACGCCGAGCTGGGACGCCGCGCGATACATCAACTCCGGGTCGCCCGTCGGGTCGACGGCCGCGACCAGGAGCAGCCGGCGCATATCGGGCGGCAACGGCGCGAGCCGGCGCTGGAAGCTGTCCTCGATCCGGCCGGAGAGCCCCTGCGCATCCGGCAGGCCGAAGCCACCGGCGAGCTCGGCGTAGCTGAGGCCCTGGGGTAGCTCCAGCAACGCCAGCGGATTGCCCCGTGTCTCGGCGACGATGCGGTCGCGCACCCGCTCGTCCAGCGGTCCGGGGATCGCGGTGGCCAGCAGTTCGCGCGCCGCGTCGGGGGGCAGGCCGGTGAGGTCGAGCTGGGGCAGGCCGGCGAGGGGTTGCTCGTCGGTCGGGCCGCGGACGGCGAAGATCAGGGCGACGGACTCGGCGACCAGGCGGCGGGCGACGAACGCGAGTACTTGTGCCGATGTGTCGTCCAGCCACTGCGCGTCGTCGATGACGCAGACCACTGGCTGTTCGGCGGCGGCGTCGGCGAGCAGGCTGAGCACGGCCAGACCGAGCAGGAACCGGTCCGGTGGGGGGCCGGACTGCAGACCGAAGGCGGTGCCCAGCGCGTCCCGTTGTGGCGGTGGGATGCGGTCGAGACGATCCAATAGGGACAGCGACATCTGGTGCAATCCCGCGAAAGCGAGCTCGGCGTCGGCCTGCACGCCGAGCGCCCGGACGACCCGGTAGCCGGACGCCTGCTCGACCAGGTACTCCAACAGGGCCGACTTGCCTATGCCGGCGTCTCCGCGGATCACGAGCGCGCAGCTCTGGCCGGCGCGGACGGACTCGGTCAGCCGGTCGAGTTGCTGACATTCGGCGCGCCGTCCGCGCAACATTGGCCGACAGTACTGCGGCGACTCGCCGGGTCAACCCCCGTGTGGAGACGCGGAAACCCCGGGTACTCACGGATGCGAGCAGCGCGCCGTCTGATCGACGCTTCGGCAACCAGCCGACTACGAGGGAACGCCGTGACACTCGTCGAACCACGTCGCGCCGGAGAAGCGCCGACGAGCGTGCCCGTGCCGCTCGACATCAACGGCCGGACGCGCGTCGTCGAAGTCGAGGCGCGCGTCAGTCTGCTCGACGCCCTACGTGAGCATCTCGACCTCACCGGTACCAAGAAGGGCTGCGACCAGGGCACGTGCGGGGCCTGCACGGTGTGGGTCGACGGCCGGCGGGTGCTTGCCTGCCTCACCCTCGCGATGGCCGCGTCCGGGCACGAGATCGTGACGATCGAGGGGCTCGCAGAAGGCGACGAGCTGCACCCCATGCAGCGCGCCTTCATCGAGAACGACGCCTTCCAGTGCGGCTACTGCACGGCCGGCCAGATCATGTCCGCGGTCAAGCTGATCGAGGAGGGCAACGCCGCCACCGACGAGGACATCTGCGAGTACATGAGCGGCAATATCTGTCGTTGCGCGGCCTATCCGAACATTCGGGCCGCGATCCGGCAGGTCCGTGACGGTGGGGCGGGTAACGCATGAGACCGCTGACCTACAGCCGGGCTGCTGATATCGACGACGCGATCGCGCTGGCCACGAGCAGCCCGAACAGCGCGTTCCTCGCCGGCGGGACGACCGAGGTGGACCTGATCCGCGCCGGTATGTCGCAGTCCGAGCACCTCGTGGACATCAACGACCTACCGCTGACGACGGTCGAGGACCGGCCCGACGGCGGCCTGCACATCGGCGCGCTGGCTCGGATGAACGACGTGGCACGCACCCCGAGCGTCGTGCAGCGCTATCCGGCCATCTCCCGGGCGTTGCTGCTGGGCGCGTCCGAGCAGCTGCGCAACATGGCGTCGATGGGCGGCAACCTGCGCCAGCGCACCCGCTGCGCCTACCTGCGTGACGGCGTATCGCCGTGCAACAAGCGCCAGCCCGGATCGGGGTGCGCGGCCCTCGACGGATTCAACCGCGGGCACGCCATCCTCGGCACGAGCGAGCACTGCATCGCCACGCACCCCTCGGACGTCGCCGTGGCGCTCGTCGCGTTCGACGCCGTCATCCAGGTCGTGGGGCCGGGCGGCGAGCGGTCGATCCCGTTCGACGACTTCTTCCTGCTCCCGGGCGACACGCCCGAGATCGAGCATCCGATCGGGCCCGGCGAGCTGATCGTCGGGATCGACGTCCCCGGCGCGCCGATCGCCCGGCACTCGATCTATCTCAAGTTCCGCGACCGCCAGTCGTACGAGTTCGCGTTGGTGTCCGTCGCGGCGGCGATCGAGGTGGCCGACGGGGTGGTGACCGGAGCGCGCCTCGCCCTGGGCGGCGTCGGCACCAAGCCCTGGCGGGCCCGCCGCGCCGAGGACGCGCTCGTCGGTCGCCCGCCGACCGAGGAGTCCTTCCGGTACGCCGCCGTCGTCGAGCTCGAGAGCGCCGTCGTGCGCGAGCACAACGCGTTCAAGGTCGAGTTCGCGCAGCGGGCGGTGGTGCGCGGCCTCACCCACAGCCGCAACGGAGCCCGGCCATGACAGCGGTCGGAACGCCCGTAACGCGGGTCGACGGTCCGGCCAAGGTCACCGGGACGGCCCGCTACTCGGCCGAGATCTCGCTTCCGGGCATGACGTACCTGGCGATCGTCGGCGCGAGGATCGCCAGCGGCCGCGTCGACGCGATCGAGGCCGATGCGGCGCGCGCCGCCGATGGCGTCCTGGCCGTACTCACTGCTCAGGACCTGCCGAAGATCGCCGCCCCGCCGCACCTGCTGCCGTCCCTGGTCGGCTTCGCGGCGCCGGGCGAGAGCTTCTTCCCGATGCAGGACGACGTGGTCCACTACGCCGGGCAGCCCGTGGCCCTCGTCGTCGCGGAGCAGTACGAGCAGGCGCAGTACGCGGCCTCGCTGGTGCGCGTCGCCTACCAGACCACCCCGTCGGTCACCTCGATCGACCAGGGCCGCGACCAGGCCTACGAGGCGGAACGGCTCTTCGGCGGGCTGATGCCCGCGCGCAACGAGCGCGGCGACGTCGAGGCCGGGCTGGCCGGGGCCGACGTGCGGGTCGACGCCGGTTACCGGATGGCGGCCAATCACCACAACCCGCTCGAGCCGCCGTCGACCACCGCGGTATGGGACGGTGGCAACCTCACCCTCTACGAGTCGACGCAGGGCATCCGGGCCACTCAGCAGACGGTCGCCGACCTGCTGGGCCTGCCGATCTCACACGTCCGCGTCATCACCCACTTCGTCGGCGGAGGCTTCGGCTGCAAGGCGATGATCTGGCCCAACGTGACCCTGACCGCGCTGGCCGCGCGGCACGTCGGCCGACCGGTGAAGCTGATGATCACCCGGCCGCAGATGTTCAGCTCCAACGGCCACCGCGAGGAGCAGGAGCAGACGATCACGCTCGGAGCCACCCGGTCCGGGCAGCTGACCGCGATCCGGCACGAGAAGCTCTCGATCACCTCGCCGTTCGACGACTGGGCCGAGCCCGCGACCGGCGTCTCGTCACAGCTCTACCGCTGCGACAACTTCCTCGGCGTGCACCGGCTCATCAAGGGCAACACGATGACGCCGACGTTCACCCGCGGCCCCGGCGAGGCGCTCGGGGTCTTCACGCTCGAGACGGCGATGGACGAGCTCGCCTACCTACTCGAGATCGACCCGGTCGAACTGCGGCTGCGCAATCACACCCCGGTCGACCCGTTCGGCCACCCGTGGTCCAGCGACGGGCTGACCGACTGCCTTCGCCGGGGCGCCGAGCGATTCGGCTGGTCCGAGCGGAATCCGGCGCCGCGCACGACCCGCGACGGCGACTGGCTGATCGGTACCGGGATGGCGTCCGCGGCCTACCCAATTGCTTTCTTCATGCCCCCGCAGCGCGCCCGAGCGCGCATCCTCGCCGACGGCAGCGCGATCGTGCAGACCTCGACGCAGGAGTTCGGCACCGGCGTGCTGACCATGGCCACCCAGGTCGGCGCGGACGCGCTCGGCGTCGCGCTGCGGGACATGGAGTTCCAGGCCGGCGACAGCGACCTGCCCAACAGCACCGCGGCGGTGGGCTCGGCCGGCGCGGGAATGGTCAGCTCGGCTGTACATGCCGCCGGAGCCGCGCTGCGCCAGCAGCTCGTCGAGCTCGCGGTCGCCGACGAGGCGTCGCCGCTGCACGAAGTCAGCCCGGCCTCCGTCACCGTCCGAGAAGGGCAGCTGACGTCGTCCGAGCGCCCCGGGGCCGCGGACACGTACCGCGAACTGCTCATGCGAAACCACATGTCCGACGCCGAAGCGCTCGGTTCGTGGCGTCCGCCGCCGCTCGACACGCCACACGGCCTGCTGACCTTCGGCGCCCAGTTCGCCGAGGTCGCCGTCGACCCGGAGCTCGGCCTGGTCCGCGTCCGCCGGCTCAGCGGCGCGTTCGCGCCCGGCCGCGTGCTCAACCCGCTGCTGGCCCGCAGCCAGCTGATGGGCGGCATGCTCTGGGGTATGAGCCAGGCCCTGCTCGAGGGCAACCACATGGATACGCGCTACGGCCGCTGGGCCGAGACGAATCTGGCCGAGTACCTCGTGCCGGTCAACGCCGACGCCCCCGACGTCACGGTCGACTTCGTCGAGGTGCACGACGAGTTGGTCGGCCCGCTCGGTGCCAAGGGCGTGGGCGAGATCGGGCAGGTCGGCGTCGCCGCCGCCATCGCCAACGCCGTCTTCCACGCGACCGGCCGCCGGATCCGCACTCTGCCCATGGCGCCGGAACTGGTCATGGACCCGGTCGCCGATCGCGGATAGATGTCCGCCGAGCTGGCGGCGTCCGACTCGGCGCCGGACTCGGCGGAGCGGCTCTCGGCACGGCCGCCGATTTCGGCGCCACGCAAGTCGCCCCCGCCCGTCCAGTCGGCGCAACCGGCCCTCGGCCTGCTCGGGTTGACGCTCGTAATCCCGGTCGCGGCGGCCCTCGCCGTCGGCGCCGGAGGCGGGGACGGATCGGTCCTCGTACTCGGACCGATCATCACCTACTCACTGCCGCTCGTCGCCATGGTCGCGTTCTGGTGGGAGGACTGGCCGGGCACCCGGCTGCGGGCCAGCTGGTCCGGATGGGCCGACACCGCGCTGATCATCCTCGGAGCGGTCGTCCTTACCGGTATCGGGCAAGCCGTTGCCGGCGGCCCGGATCTGGCCGCCCTGTTCGACGACGCGCCCGGGCCGGGCCACGTGCCGACGTTCCCGGCCACCTTGCCCTTGGCCGGCACGGCGTTCGTCGCCATGCTGCAGATCACGCTCGTCGGCGAGGGGTGGCCGCTGCGCCGTCTGCCCCGGCTGCCCGCCGGCCTGCTGGCCGTCGCGATCTCCTGGGCCGTCGCGCTCGTCGTCTACCTCGCGCTGGTCCGGGTCGACCCGCCGCCCGGCTCAGACGTCATCGCGCGCGACGGGCCGGTGCCGGGTGCCGACCTCGGCGCGGTGCTCGTCGTGATCGGGGCCGTCCAGGTGCTCTTCTACGTGGTGTGGCGCGGCTGGCCGTTCTCGGGTATCGGGAGCCGAGCGGTGCGTTTGAGCAGCGCGCACCTGATCGTGCTCGGCGTCGGCATCCTCGCCTACCTCGTCGTGCGCGCCGCTCTGGACGTTGACGCGGCCCGGATCGCCGCCGTCGCCGGCTGTTTCATCGCCGCCGGGCTGGTCTTCGGCATGCTGTTCGAGGACTGGCTCACCGGCCGGGTCGTACTGCTGGTCCTGACGCTCGCGCTCACTGCGCTGCTCGCGCTCGTCCTCGGGGCGGTGGGGGACGCCATGGATCTGAGCCGGGTCAGCGCCGACGACTGGGTCGAGCACGCGGCCCTCAACGGGATCTCGATCTCGATCATCCTGCACGTCGCCATCGGCCGGCGCTGGCCGTTCCGAGCGGCTGCCTCTCGTACGGTGGGCGGGTGAACCCGGATGCCCTGGCGGCCGCCGTCGACGCCTGCAAGACGCTGATCACCGAGCGGTTCCCCGAGAAGTCGCACCGCGGCGCGGCGGCGATGCTGCTCGGTGACGGCACGATCGTCACCGGCACGAGCCCGGACGCAGTGAACCCCAGCGTCGAGGTGTGCCACGAGATCGAGCCCTACACCGCCGCGTTCCGGCTCGGCCAGCCGGTGGTCGCGTCGGTGTGCCTGCACCGGGTCCCGGACGGCGACTTCTTCGTGCTGAGCCCGTGCGGCGTGTGCCGCGAGCGGCTCGCGGTGCACGGCCCCGACGTCTTGGCCGCCGTCGCGGACGACAGCGACCCGACCACGGTGCGGTGGCTGCCCCTGCGCGACCTGCTGCCGCACTACTGGGTGACGGTGTTCCCGGACGAGGCGCCGGCCTGGCGCCGCAGGTGATCAGTCGTCGGCGGTCTGCGGGGTGAGGTGCGCCGTCCACTTCTCCTCGATACGGCCGTAGCGCCACACGGCCAGGGCGATCAGCCAGGAGAGGAAGAAGAGCCCGACGATGCCGTAGCCGGCGTAGTCGAGGTTGATGTCGGCGATCCAGCCGATGGGCCCGCTGGTGATGTCGGCCTGGTCGGCAATGACCCCGACGAGCTCGATCGTGCCGATGATCAGGGCGACAGCGACGGAGATCGACGTGATGGTGATGTTGTAGAAGACCTTGCGGACCGGCTTGGCGAACGCCCAGCCGTAGGCGGCATTCATGAACACGCCGTCGATCGTGTCCATCAGGCACATGCCGGCGGCGAACATGATCGGCAGCACCAGGATCGCATAGAACGGCAGCTGAAGCGCGGCGGCGCCACCGGCCAGCACGAGCAGGCCGACCTCGGTGGCGGTGTCGAAGCCGAGCCCGAACAGCACACCGATCGGGTAGATGTGCCAGGCCTTGCGCACCGACTTGGTCAAGCCGTTGAGGAAGCGGTTCATGAACCCGCGCTTGTTCAGGTGCTCCTCGAGCTCGGCCTCGTCGTAGTGCCCCGAGCGCATGTCCCGGAACACCTTGAGGATGCCCAGCAGCACCGCGAAGTTGAGGATGCCCAGCACCCACAAGAACACGCCGGAGACCGACGCGCCGACGACACCGGTGACCGAGTGCAGCGTCGAGTTGTCGTTCTCGACCGGCCCGGCCAGCGCCTTGACGCCGGCCGCGAGCAGGAACGACAGCCCGAAGACGATGGTGGAGTGGCCCAGCGAGAACCAGAACCCGACTGACAGCGGACGCCGCTGCTCGGGCTGCCCGGCGTCGCGCCGATCGGTGTTGTCGGCCAGCAGCTTGCGGGTGGTGTTGTCGACGGCGGCGATGTGGTCGGCGTCGAAGGCGTGCCGCAGCCCGAACGTGTAGGCCAGCACGCCCACCCCGATGCTGAACACGGGGTGGTCGCCACCGAGGTGGTAGTGGTGCGGCACGACCAGCCCGAACAAGATCCCGAACCCGAGCAGGTGCAGCAGCACGACGAACCCGATCATCCCGCCCAGCGAGGCCCGGTCCGCGCGGGTCAGCGAGCGGCGGAAGTCGGCCAACCGGGTTCCGAACGAAGCCTCAGTGGTGGTCTGCAGGCTCACTGTTCGTCTCCCGGGGTCGGCACCACGTCGAACCGACCTTATGGCGGGCCTACGCCTTATCGCAAGGCGCTTGCAATAAGCGGAAAGGTCACGCGCGGCTAGGGGCAGGTCTCGGCCAGCTTGACCACGCTGAACGTGATGGTCACGGTCCGGCGCTGGACCCGCCGGCCGGCCGGCACGTTCTGGCTGCACACCTTCCAGTCGCGGTCCAGGATTTGGTGCCGTCCGCGGCCGGTGGCGTCCTTGGACGATGTGTAGAAGACCGGGTCGTGCGACACCCGCTGGATGTCGTCCTGGGCGGACTGCAGCACCCGGCCGACCTCGTCGGGCATCGTGAACGTCGCCCCGCCGTCGTCCGAATCGGAGACGCTTGGCGTCGTCGTCGAGCCTGCGGTGGCGGTCGAGGCGCCGGGAACCGTTGTGTCACTCGGCGATTGCGAGCTCGACGCGCAGCCGCTCAGCGCGCCGAGACAGGCGGCCAGCAGCGCGCCCGTGACGAATCGCACCATAACCACCACGCGACCAGCCTGGCACGCGGCGTCGCCGAGCGTCGAGGCGACCGAGGAGGGCGGCCGAGGACGGCCGAGGGCGGCTCAGCGCCGGGGCCGACGGCGACCGACGAGGGCCGACGGCGACCGACGGCGGCTCAGCGCCGGGGCCGCCGGCGGTCCAACCGGCGCACCGCGGCGACGGATGCCTGGGTGCCGCGCTGCACCGGTCCGGGCGTCGGCCGGCCCGCGCCGGTTCGCG
>Ga0081455_10003757_pt1 | contig 17335 bp, 19 predicted proteins | sample TabmetS3T2R1_FD_70207 | JGI IMG/M metagenome (GOLD analysis project Ga0081455, IMG submission 70207) | Tabebuia heterophylla rhizosphere microbial communities from the University of Puerto Rico - S3T2R1 | ecosystem: Host-associated > Plants > Roots > Rhizosphere ...
TCGGCGCACGATCGCGCACATAGCGCTGGCGGAGGGAGTGGGATTCGAACCCACGATACGGTTTCCCGTATACACGCTTTCCAAGCGTGCGCCTTAAGCCACTCGGCCATCCCTCCAGGGAGGCAGCACCGTCAATATAGCCCTGCGCGCCCGCGTGACAAACGCGCCCGTTCCCGGTGCGGTCAGCGCATTCTGCGCCGGCACCTTTCGCCTCAATTGACCCAACGCACGTCGCCGGCGTCGCTCACATCATATCCCGCGAGTTCCTTGGCGCGTTCGCGGAAGGCCGCGGTGCGCACGAATTTGAACAGCGCCTGCGGCCCTGCCAAGAAATAGTCGCGCTGGCGCAGGACGAGATCGAAGTGCTCCCATGTCAGCGGCGCGAAGTCGAGCCCCGCCGCCTGCGCGACGGCGCGGGTTGCGACCCCGCAGTCGGCGCGGCCGGCCCGCACAGCCTGGGCGACATCGGCGCCGGTCGGGCAAACCGGCCGCACGACCGCCAGTGCCTCGAGCGCGAGGCTCCCGCGCGCGAGAAGCGCGAGCAAAAGCAGTTGCGCGCCCGCCCCCTGCGGCCGCAGCGCAAGCCGCGCGCGCTTGGCGGCGATGCTCGCGATATCGCTCAGCTGTAATGGATTGCCGGCCGCGACCACGAGTCCCTGCTCGCGGCGCGCAAAGGCGATCACGACGGCGTCGTGCAGGCCGGACGCGCTCGCTACCGCGTCGGCGTTGGCGTTCGCGTCGTTGCCGTCGAGCCGATGCAGGTGAATCGCGGCCGCGGTGACCTCGCCACGGGCGAGCCGGCGCAATCCCGCCTCGCTTCCCTCTGGCAGGCTGGCAAGCCCGGAGGCGCTTTCACGCAACGCCCATTCCAGCAGTGGATCGTGGCTGCCGCCGACGATCGGCGGCGCGGGCGCTCGCGCCAACGCCGGGGTGAGCAGGCCGGCCGCCAACCAGCGATCCAGCGCCGCTTTTGGAAACAGCCATTTGCCCGTCACCTTGGTGCAGGGCACCACCTCGTTCGCGACCAGCTCGTAAAGCTTGCGCTCGGAAAGACGTAGATAAGCCGCCGCTTCGTCGGTGGTCAGGAGATCGGCCATGCGAACTGCCATGCATACGTATGAATACTTTACGTAAATTGACCATTTTGCGCTTAAATGCAACATCCCGCCGGAAGGCGAGGTTTTGTCATTGTCGGACAACGTTTCCGCGTTTGAACTGCTGCTCACGGGCGATCCGGCGCTGCTCGCCATCGTGGAACTGTCGCTCGTGGTCAGCCTTTCGGCCGTCCTGTTCGCGGGACTCATCGGCGTGCCATTCGGCGCCGCTCTCGCGCTGACGCGTTTTGCCGGGCGCGAGGTGATCGTCGTGATGCTCAACGCGCTGATGGGCTTGCCGCCCGTCGTCGTCGGGCTTGCCGTCTATCTCTTCCTCTCGCGCTCGGGGCCGCTCGGAGCGTGGGGCCTTCTGTTCACGCCGCAGGCAATGATCATTGCGCAGACCATCCTCGTCGCGCCGATCATCGCGGCGCTGACGCGGCAAACCATCGAAGATTTGGCCAGCGAATATCGCGACGAACTCGCCGCCATGGATGTCGGCCCGCTCGGACGCATCGCGACGTTGATCTGGGACGGCCGGTTCAGCCTGGTCACCGCCCTGCTCGCCGGCTTCGGCCGCGCCGCGGCGGAGGTCGGCGCCGTCATCATCGTGGGCGGCAACATCGAGGGCTTCACCCGCACCATGACGACAGCGATCGCGCTCGAGACATCCAAGGGCGACCTGCCGCTCGCCATCGGGCTCGGCACGGTGTTGATCGCCATTGTGGTCGTGGTCAATGCGGGAGCCTGGGGCCTCCGCCGCGCCGGCGAACGATTTGCGGGATGAGCATGCGCGCACCCGTCTCCGATCTGCCGATCGTGCTCGAAGACGTCAGTGTCGCCGCCGGCAACGTGAGGCTCCTGGAGAGTGTCTCGCTGAAGTTGGCGGCCGGCCCGCCCACGGTGCTCATCGGGCCGAACGGCGCTGGCAAGACGACGCTGCTGCGTCTCGCCATGGGGCTCATTGCGGCTTCGCGCGGACGGGTGACGTGGGGCGGACGCGAGGATGCTGCGCCGACGCGGCGCGCGATCGTGTTCCAGCGCCCGGTGATGCTCCGCCGCAGCACGGCGGCCAACATCCGTTACGCACTCGCCGCTGCCGGCATCCCGCGCGCTGCGCGCGATGCGCGCCTGCAAGAACTTGCCGCACTTCTCGGCCTCGGCGGCCTGGATAACCGGCCGGCACGAAAGCTTTCCGGCGGCGAGCAGCAGCGGCTGGCGCTGGCGCGCGCCCTGGCCAAGGAGCCGGACGTTCTCTTTCTGGACGAGCCGACCGCCAGCCTCGACCCCGCCGCGACCAAGGGGATCGAGGATGTGATTCGCACCGTCGCGCTGCGCGGCATCAAGGTGGTGATGTCGACGCACGACCTCGGCGAGGCGAAGCGTCTCGCGGGCGACATTGTGCTCTTGCATCGCGGACGCGTGATCGAGACCGGTCCGGCCGAGACTTTCTTTCCCGCGCCCAAAACCGAGGAGGCGCGCCGCTTCATCAATGGCGAGTTGCTGGTGTAATGGCCGCCGATCCGCGACACGGAGGAGAAGAAGATCATGTCCATTGTTCGCAGCCTGTTGGCCATAGCAGCAACCATTGCGCTCATCGGCGGGCCTGCCGATGCGCAGGACAAATCGATCATCGTCGCCTCCACCACTTCGACGCAGGATTCCGGCCTGTTCGGCCACATCCTGCCGCTGTTCAAGGCCAAGACCGGCATCGACGTGAAGGTGGTGGCGCAGGGCACGGGTCAAGCGCTTGACACCGGCCGGCGCGGCGACGCCGACGTGGTGTTCGTGCATGCCAAGGCGCAGGAGAAGAAATTCGTCGCCGACGGTTTCGGCGTGAAGCGCTACCCCGTCATGTACAACGATTTCGTCCTGATCGGCCCGAAGGGCGATCCCGCCGGCATCAAAGGCATGAGCGACGTCGCCAAGGCGCTGCAGGCAATCAAAGCCAGGGAAGCGCCTTTCATTTCAAGGGGTGACCGCTCGGGCACGCACACCGCGGAGCTCGATCTCTGGAAGGCTGCCGGCATCGACATCGGCAAGGAGAAAGGCCCCTGGTACAAGGAAATCGGCCAAGGGATGGGCGCGGCGCTCAATACCGCCTCCGCCGCCAACGCCTATGTGCTGGCCGACCGCGGTACGTGGCTGTCATTCAAGAACCGCGGCGATCTCGACATCCTGGTGGCCGGCGACAAGAAGCTGTTCAATCAGTACGGCGTCATTCTGGTGAATCCCGAAAAGCATCCGCATGTAAAGAAAGACCTCGGCCAATCCTTCATCAACTGGCTCGTTTCGCCCGAAGGGCAGAAGGCGATCGCGGATTACAAGATCAACGGGCAGGAGTTGTTCTTCCCCAATGCCAATGCACCGGGGGCATGATGCTTTCCCGTGAACGACTGACCCTTTGCAGGAGTGCACGATGAACAAGCTGAGCGCGCGTAACCAACTCAAAGGTAAGATCGTCGAAGTCAAGAAAGGCACTACGACGTCCCATGTCCGGATCGATATCGGCAATGGGATTGTCATCACGTCAGCAATCACGAACGAAGCCGTCGCTGATCTTAATCTCAAGTCCGGAGATGAGGCTTGGGCCGTCATCAAGGCATCAGACGTCATGATTGGGGTATGACAGCCGACGCGCGCTGATCGTCTGATCGCGATGACCTACCCCACCGCGGCGCTTCCCCGGACAGATGCGGCTGCACCTTTGCCGAGCTTCTTGACGATCTGCTCGACGACCTCGCGCGGATGCGCAGCGATTGGGACGACGATCGGGTGTTCGTCCGGCTGCGGCTCTTCGAGCGTCGCGAATTGGCTGTCGAGCAGCGCGGGAGGCATGAAGTGGCCGTTGCGTGCCGCCAACCGGCGCGCGATCAAGTCCCGCCCGCCCTTGAGATAGACGAGGCGGACGTCGGGGCGCTCGCCGACCAGGATATCGCGGTAGGCGCGTTTGAGCGCCGAACAAGCCACGGTGCCATGATTGCCGGCGCGCCGAGTCGCGTCGATCCAAGCGGCAATGCCCTCCAGCCAGGGCCAGCGGTCCTCATCGGTGAGTGGCTCGCCGCGGTGCATCTTCTCGATGTTGGATGGCGGGTGGAACCAGTCGCCCTCCTCGAAAATCCAATTCAGCCGGTGTGCAAGCATCGCTGCGATCGTACTCTTGCCCGAGCCGGAGACTCCCATCACCACGAGGACCGAAGGGCGTTGCGGGGACGAAGCAGTTGGCCTTTCGGAGCGTCGGGTCTGGCGCACGCCACGCGATGGGGAGCGCCGAGGACGCGACTTAGCCGCTGTCCGCTTCTTATGACGTTTGTCCATGAGGGTTATCCTTGGTCCTCACCGGAATGAGCGACCAACCCTAACCATGAAACAGCATACCGCGGACGCTCCCTCTGTGCAGCGGTCGACCTCGGAAATTCAGCCATTACTCATCGCGATGGCAGGGCTCGGCTCCCGCTCCCAGTACTCTGCCCCGCCGTCCCCCACGATAGTGCGTCGAGAATGAGCAAAAACGATCAACTCCCGCCAAATTCGCACAAGAAGGCAAAGGCGGAAATTGCTTAATTCATGATACGCTCTCGATTCAATGAACCATCGTCGAGAGAACGCGGACAATGTTCCGCAACATGGAGACGTGTCATGCGGAAATTTCTCGCTGCTCTCGCGTTGATCTCGCTGATCGCCATCCCGCAGCTCACGCAGAGCGCAGCGGCGGCGCCTGTGTCCCCGTCGAGCTCGCGATTTGGCGGCAACGGGTACTAACCCCGCTCGATCCGCCACCGAGCGAGCGTTTCTGGCTTCACATCAGCTGCCCGGCGCACAGGTGGCCGGCCTTCGACTAGATTACGGGCGCTAAGCCACTCGGACGTCCGCCGCGAGTCCGCGGCACCAGCGACACCGCACCGAAGCGAAACACCCGCGCCAGCGCTTATCGGCTCCCTGCCGGCGGAGCCGCTTTCGCGCGCGAGCACAATTTCCTACATTAGCGCGGCATGTCTGCACCGAAGGACGACTACGCCATCCGGCCCGACCCGCTCGATCCGCGGCTGACCGAGCGCGTGACCGGCGTCGACCAGACCGGGCAGGCGATCGAGACGCGCGTGACCGTCGAACGGGCGCTCACGATCTTCCTCAATTCGCAGGAGATCGTGACCGCGATGACCATCAACGACTATCCGGAATATCTCGCGCTCGGCTATCTGCTCAACCAGCACATGCTGCTGCCCGACGACGTCCTCACCGGCGTCGACTACGACGAGGAGCTGGCGCTGGTGGTCGTGCGCACGAAACGCAAGACCAATTACGAGAAAAAGTTGAAGAAGAAGGTGCAGACCTCGGGCTGCGCCCAGGGGACGGTGTTCGGCGATCTGATGGATGCGCTGGAGAACGTCACGCTGCCCAAGGCGGAACTGCGCACCTCATGGCTCTACGCGCTCACCAACAAGATCAACACCACGCCCTCGCTCTATCTCGAGGCCGGCGCGATCCACGGCTGCGTGCTCGCGCACGAGGATAAGCCGCTCGTCTATATGGAAGACGTGGGGCGACACAACGCCGTCGACAAGATCGCGGGGTGGATGTTCAAGCACGGTGTTTCCGCCCACGACAAGATCTTCTACACCACCGGCCGGCTCACCTCGGAAATGGTGATCAAGACCGTGCGCATGGGCATCCCGATCCTGGTCTCGCGCTCGGGCTTCACCGCCTGGGGCGTCGAGCTGGCGCGCAAGGCCAACCTCACGCTGATCGGCCGTGCGCGCGGCAAGCGCTTCGTCGCGCTCGCAGGCGAAGAGCGCATCGTGTTCGATCAGGACCTCAAATACGTCGAGGATGAGAGCGCCAAGCATCGCCGCAAGGCCGCCGTGCATGATGATTGACCCTGCTCTGGTAGATCCCGGCGAACAGCCGATCTGGCAGGGGAAGCCCTATCCGGCACGCTACGCCCTGAGAAAGGCAGCGTACACGTTTCCGGTTGGCATTCTCTTTTTTGCATTCTCGTTGTTTTGGATCTACGGCGCGTACATGACGGACAACAAGACGCCCAGCCAACTCGGGTTTCCGTTCTGGCTGTTTGGAATCCCCTTCGTGCTGGTGGGCGCGTGCATGGTGCTTTCACCGGCGTGGTATTTCTTCCGTGCTACGAGCACGACATATGCGCTCACCGATCGAAGTGTCATTATGGATATTTCCGGGCCATTCCCACGGCGCACCAGCGTCCCGCTTAGTCAGGTGCCTTTCGTCGATATCCGTGCCTCCAACCACGGACCGGGGCACGTTCTCTTCCAAGAAACCGTGGCGCATTACAGGAGTGGCCGAGGCATGACGCAGCGCGACGGGTTCATCGCTATCGCGGACGCCGCGAAGGTCGGGCAGTTGCTGAGAAGCGCAATCCAAAAATCAACTGAAGCCCGGCCTGCTCGATCGTAATCATGGCTCCTGCGCCAATTCTCGGTCTCGTGCTCGCCGGCGGGTTGGCGCGGCGCATGGGCGGCGGCGACAAGACGCGCATCCAGATCGGCGGCAAGACCATTCTCGAGCGGGTGCTTGCGCGCCTCAAGCCGCAATGCACGGCCGTCATTCTCAACGCCAACGGCGATCCCGCGCGCTTCGCCGATACCGGTCTCCCGGTCGTAGCAGACACGGTGGCGGGTTTTGCCGGGCCGCTTGCGGGAATTCTCGCCGGCCTCGACTGGGCAGCCGTGCATGCGCCCGCGATCACCGACGTCGCGAGCGTGCCGGGCGATTGTCCGTTCCTGCCTCGCGATCTGGTGGCGCGCTTGTCAGCGGCGCGTCGTGTGGCCGGCTTGCCACTTGCCTGCGCGCGCTCCGGCGAATGGCGCCACCCCGTGGTCGGCGTGTGGCCGGTGGCGCTGCGGGAGGATCTACGCACGGCGCTGCTCGAGGAAAACCTGCGTAAGATCGAGAGTTGGACTGCGCGCCATGGCATTGCGCTTGCGGACTGGCCGGCAACGCCAGTCGACCCGTTCTTCAACGTCAATACGCCTGCCGACGCCGCGGAGGCGGAGCGTATTGCAGAGCAGCAATGCGACGTTTAAGCGCTTGATCGCGGTCGCCCTGAAATCGGTATAATCGAGCAGTCAGCCAAGGAGGGGATTATGCGTGCTTTCATCGCCGCCTGCATTGCGGCGGCCGTGCTCGCGGTTTGCGCAGTTGTCGTTCTCAACCGCTTTCAAGAGCCGGTCGACGTGGCGTATACGACCTCGGCGGTAAGGATCTGATCGCTACGCCGCCAGCGTCGCGTAGGAGAGAAAGGCGACGGTCGAGCCGGGCGCCACCGTCGTAGTGTCTTCCGCCAACTCGACGAGGCCGTCGGTCTCCGTGAGCGACGTTATGATCCCCGCGCCTTCCTGCGCGTGCTTGACCGCCTCCACCGCGCCGTCGCCGGCACGCGTCAGCTTGACCCGCACATATTCCCGCCGCCCCGCCTTCTTGCGATAGGCGAAGGCCGCGCGCACCGGCAGCGCCATGAGTGGCGCCGCCTCGGCACCGGCGAGACGAAGCAGCAGCGGGCGCACCACGCGCGCAAACGTCACGTAGACCGCCGCCGGATTGCCGGGTAGGCCGACGAACGCCGCGCTCGCGCTTCGGCCCGAGGCTGGAATCACTCCCATCGCCACCGGCCGTCCCGGCTTGATGGCGACGCGCCAGAATACCAACCGTCCGACGGTCTCGACGGCGTGCCGCACATGATCGGCCTCGCCGGTCGAAACGCCGCCCGAGGTGACGACAAGGTCGTGCTCGGGCGCCGCGGCGGCAATCGCGCGCGCGAGCCGGTCGGGATCGTCGGGCAGGATGCCGAGATCGGTCGCTTGGGCGCCGAGCCGCTCGATGAGCCCCATGAGCAGATAGCGATTGGCGTCGAACAATGCCGCGCCCGGGCGCGGCTTTCCCGGCTCGATGATCTCATCTCCGGTGGAGAACACCGCAACCCGCACGCGTCGGAACACCTCGAGGGCGGTGAGCCCGAGGCTCGCCGCAAGCGCGACGTGCTGGGCGGTAAGCCGCCGGCCCACGGGCAGCGCGATCGATCCGGCGCGGAGGTCCTCGCCCGCAAGCCGCCGATTGGCGCCGAGCTTGAGACCCGCCGGAACGATCACCGAGTCGCCGTCGCGCCGGACATCCTCCTGCATGAAGACCGTATCGGCGCCCACCGGCATCGGCGCACCGGTGAAGATGCGCACCGCCGTGCCCGACGCCAAGCGCCGGGCGGCGGTATGGCCTGCGGTCACGCGTTCGACCACCGCGAACCGGGTCTCGGCCTTGCCCTCGAGATCGGCGTGGCGCACGGCGTAGCCATCGACCGCGGAATTGTCGAATGGCGGCAGATCGATGGGAGCGACCACGTCGCGCGCGACCACGCGCCCGTTCGCGGCGTGCAGGCGAACGGCTTCGACCTCGGCGACCGGCGTAACGCGCTCGCGGATGATGCGCTCGACCTCGTCGACTGGCAGCAGCGGACCCGAGAAGGCGAAGCAGTCGTCGGTAAGCTGTGCCATTACCGGTTTCCCGCATGCGCCAGCACGGCTGCGATTGGCGCCGCATGCCGGATCAGAATATCGGCGATGCGCTCGATGTCATCGAGATCGACCACGGGAATGCGCGCGGCAGGCAGCGGCGCATCCGAAGCAATGGCGACGATCGCGGGGTCATCGGGATGAAGCAGCGGCTTGCCGACTCCGGCACGGTATATTTCGAGCTTGGGATGCGGCTCGCGTTTGTAGCCTTCGATCAGCACCAGATCGACCGGGCTGAGCTTCTCGAGCAGCGCGCCCAGCGCGGGTTCGGCTCCTCCGCGCAACTCGTGGACGAGCGCCCATCGCTTCGCTGAGCCGACCAGAACCTCGGTCGCTCCGGCCATGCGATGGGTGTGGGAATCCTTGCCCGGCTGGTCGACATCGAAACCGTGGTGCGCGTGCTTGAGCGTCGATACCTTCAATCCCCGGGCGACGATGCAGGGAATGACTTGTGCGAGGAGCGTGGTCTTGCCGGAACCGCTCCAGCCGGCGAGGCCGATGATGCGCATGCGGCATTATATATAGCAGCCCGAAACGCGCCCCGCGCGTCATCTGCCAATCACCAAGAACCAAAAAGAAAGCGCCCGGCGGTGTGCCGGGCGCTTGCATTGGGCCGTCTGCCGGCGGCTACTCTGCCGGCTGCATTTTTCCTTTTGGTGGCGGCGCCGCCACATCGCCCTTTGCCCTTTCCTGCTCGAGCCAACGGCTGTGGTGCTCTTTTGCCCAGTTTTGATCGACGGTGCCGTCCCACATGCCTTCGAATGCTCCCTCCATCCCGATCGTGCCGATATAGATGTGGGCGAGCATGACGGCGACAAACAGCAGCGCCACAATGCCGTGGACGATCTGGGCCACTTGCATGTCGGCGATGTTGGTGCCGTAGAACGGGAACATAAGAATGTAGCCGCTCACCGCGACCGCGGCGCCGCCGAGCACGACGATCCAATAGATCATCTTCTGACCGGCATTGAAGCGATCGGCCGGAGGATGTTCGTGGCCGACGATGCCGCCGCCTTTCTTGAGCCACTGCACATCCACACGGTTTGGGATATTCCCGCCGATCCACATCAGGAAGATCAAGAACACACCGAGCGTGAACGGGAAGCTCAAGTAGTTGTGCGCGTACTTCGCCCACTGCGACCACGCGGTGAAGGCTTCGGGGCCGATGAGCGGCAGCAACAACGGCTTGCCGAAGGTGATATTGAGACCGGACAGCGCGAGGATGACGAAGCAGGCCGCCGTCATCCAGTGCACCAGGCGTTCGAACGTGTTAAAGCGCACCAGCGCGCGTCCGGATCGGCCGGATTCGATGCGGACCATGCCGCGGATCAAATAGAAGGCGACGAGGATCGCGAGCATGCCGAGGATGGAGATGGCGCCGATCCAGCGCAACGTCACCTGGTGGAACTGACGCCAGTCGCGTCCCGCCGGCTGCTCGATCGTGCAGGCTTTCTGGTCGGGAAGGGTGCAGCGGCCGCTAATCCGGTCGAATTCCCTGAAGAGCTGATCCTCCTTGACCGAGCTCGCCGTCGGGTTGACCGAGCTGTCGGGATTGCGCTGCTGAGCAGCGACGGGACTTGCCACGGCGACGATCAGCGCGAGCGCGATTGCGCCGAGGATGAGACGCAGACGAGCAGTAAGTTTCGGCATGTTTGCAGTTCCCTTCACCGAATTCTGTCCTTGCTCGAGACGGCCGGTAGAACCCTCCGTGCCAGTCGTACGGGCGAGGCGGCATCTGGTCCGCCCGCCGTTATGCATGCCTCCTCTCCGGCACGGCGGCGACGTTGGTCGTACGACGCCGCGCCAGCTTCGCCTATGACGCGATCGTCTCGCGATAGGCGGTCTTCCAGCCCCAGGCGCCGGAGCCGTAGCCGCGCTTGACGACACGCTCCTTGTAAATCTGCGCGATGATCTCGCCGTCGCCGGCCAGCAGCGACTTGGTCGAGCACATTTCCGCGCAGAGCGGCAACTTGCCTTCCGCCAAGCGGTTGGTGCCGTACTTCTCGAACTCGACCATCGAGTTGTCCGGCTCCGGCCCGCCCGCGCAATAGGTGCATTTGTCCATCTTGCCGCGCGAACCGAAATTGCCGACCCGGGGATATTGCGGCGCGCCGAACGGACAGGCGTAGAAGCAATAGCCGCAGCCGATGCACAGATCTTTGGAGTGCAGTACCACTGCATCTGCGGTGGTGTAGAAGCAGTTCACTGGGCACACCGCCGCGCAGGGCGCGTCGGTGCAGTGCATGCAGGCCATGGTGACCGAGCGCTCGCCCGGCTTGCCGTCATTGATGGTGACGACGCGCCGGCGGTTGATGCCCCACGGCACTTCATGCTCGTTCTTGCAGGCGGTGACGCAGGCGTTGCACTCGATGCAACGGTCGGCGTCGCAGAGAAATTTCATCCGAGCCATTGTCGAGCCTCCTTACGCCGCCTTGACCTGGCAGAGCGTGGCTTTGGGTTCTTGCATGCCGGTGACGGGGTCGAACCCGTAGGTCGTAATCGTGTTCACGCTTTCGCCGAGCACGATCGGGTCGCAGCCTTGCGGATATTTGCCGCGCTGGTCGGCGGTCTGGAACCAGCCGGCAAAGTGGAATGGGCACCAAGTCACGCCTTTACCGACGCGCTCGGTCACGAGCGCCTTCATGCGGGTGGCCTTGCCGCTTTCCATTTCCGGGCCCCAGACGAAGACCCACGCGCCGTCCTTGATTCCGCGCTCGGCGGCGTCGGCAGGATTGATCTCGATGAACATGTCCTGCTGCAGTTCGGCGAGCCATTTGTTGGAGCGCGTCTCCTCGCCGCCGCCTTCGTATTCCACCAGGCGCCCCGACGTGAGGACCAGCGGGAACTGCTTGGCAATTCCCTTCTCCACGGCCGTCTTCTGTACCGTGAAGCCGGTGTTCGGCACCCGGAATTCCTTGGCGTCGGGCCGCGTCGGATATTTGGCCACGAGGTCGGGACGCGGCGTGTAGATCGGCTCACGGTGCACCGGGATCGGATCGGGCAGGTTCCACGCATTGGCGCGCGCTTTGCCGTTGCCGTAGTGGATGCAGCCGTGCGCCATCGCCACGCGTTGGATGCCGCCGGAGAGGTCGATCGCCCACGAGACTGTATCGGGATTGTTGCCGCCGATCCGCTCTATGACCGCCTTCTCGGCAGGGGTGAGATCCGCGTCCCAGCCGAGCTTCTTGAGCACCCCATAGGTGAACTCGGGGTAGCCGTCCTTAATCTCCGAGTCGACCGAGTAGGAGCCCTCGGCCAGGAGATTGTCCTTGCGCGAGGTGCCGTCGGGAAGCTTGACCTCGCGCTCCACGCCGAAGCGGGCGCGGAAGGTGCTGCCGCCGTCCATGACGCGCAGATTGGTGTTGTAGAGCGTGTGCGTGCCGGGATGCTTGAGCTCCGGCGTGCCCCAGCACGGCCATGGCAGGCCGTAATAATCGCCTTTGGCCGGACCATCCTTGGCCCGCAAGGTGACGAGATCGAAGTCCTTCTGGTTGGCCATGTGCAGCTTGAGGCGCTCCGGCGATTGCCCGCAATAGCCGGTCGACCAGCCGCCGCGATTGATCTCGCGCAGGATGTCCTCCGCGAGCGGCTGGTTACCCTCGACCTTGATGTTCTTGAACATGCGGTCGGCGAGGCCCAGTCGCTTCGCCAGCAGGTACATGGCTTCGTAGTCGTCCTTGGACTCGAAGATCGGCTTGACGATCTGCTCGCCCCATTGCAGCGAGCGGTTGGACGCGGTGCGCGAGCCGGACGTCTCGAACTGAGTGCAGATCGGTAACAGGTACGTATCGTTCTTGCGCTCACCGAGCACAGCCCACGTTGTCGGATGCGGATCGCCGACCACGAGCAGGTCGAGCTTTTCGAGCCCTTTGGCCGCTTGCGGCATGCGGGTCACGGTGTTGCCGCCGTGCCCGAACACCACCATCGCCTTGAGGTTGTCCTTCTGCGCGACTTGGTCCTTCGGCAGCATGGCCGCATCGAACCAGCGCGTCGATGGAATGCCGGACGTCTCCATGATCTGCTTGGAGTCGAAGCGCGACTGCATCCAGTCGTAATCGACCTCCCAGACGCGGCACCAATGCTTCCATGCGCCTTCGACGAGGCCGTAGTAGAGCGGCAGCGTCACGATATCGAGACCGAGATCGGTTGCGCCCTGCACGTTGCAATGGCCGCGGAAGATGTTGGCGCCGTTGCCGAAGTTGCCGACGTTGCCGGTCGCGAGCAGCAGGATGCAGCTGGCGCGCACGTTGGCCGTGCCGACCGAGAACTGCGTCTGCCCCATCGCCCAGATCAAAGTCGAGGGCCTCTGTTTGGCGAACATCTCAGCGACGCGCTTGACTTGCGCCTCGGGAAGACCGGTGACGCGCTCGACCTCATCGGGCGTCCACTTGTCGATCTCCTTGCGCACCTCGTCCATGCCGTAGACGCGCTGCTTGATGAATTCCTTGTCCTCCCAGCCGTTCTGGAAGATGTGCCACAGCATCCCGTAGATCGTCGGGATGTGCGTGCCCGGCCGCACGCGCACATATTCGGTCGCGTGGGCTGCCGTGCGCGTCATGCGTGGATCGACCGAAATCCAGTTCGCCCGATTGAGCTCCTTGCCTTCGAGCAGATGCTGTAGCGAGACCGGATGCGCTTCCGCCGGATTGCCGCCCATGACCATGATGGTCTTGGAGTTGCGGATGTCGTTGTAGCTGTTGGTCATCGCGCCGTAGCCCCAGGTGTTGGCCACGCCGGCGACCGTCGTCGAATGGCAGATGCGCGCCTGATGGTCGACGTTGTTGGTGCCCCAGAACGCCGCGAATTTGCGGAAGAGATACGAGCCTTCGTTGGAGAACTTGGCGGAGCCGAGCCAATAAACGGCTTCCGGTCCCGACTTCTCCCGGATGGCAAGAAGCTTGGCGCCGATCTCGTCGATGGCTTGGTCCCAGCTCACGCGCGTCCACTGCCCGTTGACGAGCTTCACCGGATATTTCAGGCGCCGGTCGCCGTGCACGAGCTCGCGCACCGAAGCACCCTTGGCGCAATGCGAGCCGCGATTGAGCGGCGAATCCCAGCCGGGCTCCTGGCCGATCCACACGCCGTTCGCGACTTCCGCCACGACCGTGCAGCCGACCGAGCAATGCGTGCAGATGTTCTTGCGGATGGTGACCTGCGCGCCGGCGGGCGGCGGGGGACCGGCCTCTGCCTTGCGCACGCTTGCAAGCGGAAGCGCGCCCAGAGCTGCAAGACCGCTGGCGACGAGGCCGGAGCGACGCAGGAAAGCGCGGCGATCGAGGCCGCCGTCGCCTTGGTATGGCAGCGCGGCGGCGAGCGTGCCGCGGCGAGCTTGACGTTCGGTTCTCTTGATCAGCACGGTTGCCTCCCTCAGCTCGGATACCGGTTGACCCGATAGAAGGTTTGCACCTCCCGCGAGTTCGGCTGGTAGCGAGCCTTGCGTTTCTGGTCATTGCTCTCGCTGTCGGCGCGCGCTTGGTCCGCCATCGGCGTGGCGGCTGCGGCCGCGACCGTGGCGCCTGCGCCGAGCGTGCGCAGGAATTCACGACGGCCGAGCGTTCGTTTGCGTTCTCGTTTCATCGCCGTCTCCTCCTAGCTCTTCATCCCGTTGTGATGCGCTCGTCGCTGCTCACGAAGGCAGCGCGAAGGCCTCGGTTTCGATTTCCATGAACAACCGGCCCAGTGTTCCGACGCGCCGGTAGAAGTCCGCGGCCTCGGCCTGTTCCAGGTCGGCGAAAAAGCGCCCGATCCACGGCGTGAGATGCTGCTCGAACATTTCGCGGTCGGAACCCGCGGGAGCGGGGAAGCGGCGGCTCGTCAGCCCCGCCATGATCTCGCACAGGATCGCCGCGTGATCCTCAGGCTCTGCTTGGCCGGCGGTGCGTTCGATGGCGAGCTTCTCGAGATGCGCGCGCAAGCGCGCGAGCGGCCGCTCGTGCAAGAAGCCGGTGAGATAATAAGAGCCGTAAGGCAGAAGCTCCCCACGCCCGAGACCAATGAAGAGGTCGAAATATTCGCGCTCGACGCGCTCGACATGGGTGCTTTGCGCCGCCTCGGCGAGCGCGGCATGTGCCACCCCGAGTGGACTCGGATCGCCACGCAACGTGGCGAGACGCTCCAGGAGAGCGGCATCGGGTGCGCGTGCAAGCAACACCGAGAGCAGCGCGTATTCCTGCGCGCGCGCGGCATCGACCTCATCCACGTCGGCCATGCCGGGGTGCTCCGCGTAGAGATCGGGCCGCAACATCGCGCGGTTCACGCCCGTCGCCGCTTCGACCGCGATCACGCGCTCGGCGGGAACCCGCAACCAGTTCGAAACCGATGGCTGAGAAATGCCAATTTTACGGGCGAGCGCGCCGACACCGCCGGCGACGCGGATCGCTTCCTCAAGGCCAACGTCCCTCATCGGCGCTTTTCTTTTTTATTCTAGTTCGAGTGTAGAAACGTACCGCTCGCGCTTAGCGGCGGTCAATAGTCGAAGGCTATGAGTCGCTGCGTCACTTGGGCAACGCGCGCCCGTGCAGCCGTTTCGCAATCAATTGATCGTTATCGCAGTTTTCTGGATCGCGCTGCGACGCAGCAGCTTCTTTGTTGCGTTGCGGTAGCGAGCCCTCTGGCTCACCATGCTTTCCAGCCTCCTCCTGGTGCTGCACCCCGCCCTGAACGTCGTTTGCCGGCGCCTCAGGGGCTGCGTCTGCTGGCATCTCAGTGGCTGCGCCGGCCGATTGGCTCCGTGCTTCAGACGCAGGCTGATCAGGCGATTGCCCAGCGAGGCTGCGGCCCACCATTTGCGCGACCTCCGCTCGCAGCTCGTCGGTCATTTCCAGCGGGCCGAATCCGGGGATCGCGCCGGGCGCGTTGAAGTCCCAGGAATTCTCGGACAGGCCGACAAAATCCCGGATCTTGGGATCGGTGGCCCACGCGCGACGAAGCGCCGCACGGGTCAGTTCGGGAGGCACGCCAGGCGCGAGAAAGGCGCGGATGTCGCTCTCGGCGGTGATCGTTTCGATCGGCGGAAGCGTCGTGGGATCGAACGCGGCCACGGAGGGCTCAAGCGGGCCGCCGTCCGCAGCCGCAGCATCGCTTTCCTTGCGCCGGCCTTCGTCGGCATGTTCGCTTTCCACCGTCGCGGCGGGCGGCGCGGCTGCAGCCTTCGTGGCGTCGGCGTCTTGCGCCGCCTTGCGCTTGCGCCGCGACCAGCGCGCGATGAAGTTTTCCGGCTCGTTCATTCTCGCGTCTTCTGCATGGGTCCGCGCCGCGCCAGCGCCTCGGGATCGGCGCGGTCACGCTCGCGCTTGTGGAATGGCTGCTCGACATGGTGCTCGGTGACGAACGCATCGATGGCCGCATGCACCGGCTCCGGCATCGGCACGACATCGACGAGATCGGTGCCCGCCTCAGTCCAGGCCTCGCCTTCACCGGGGTCGGCAGTCACCGCGAAAAGCTCGTAGGGCGGCTCGACTTCGGTCGGCCGCAACGCCACCCAGAGCATGGGCGCACCGGTAGCGAGATTGTTGCGGTAGTTGCTCGTCTCGGTGCGGTAGAGCTCGATCTCGGCCGCGCCCACATAGAACGTCGTGCTGTCGCCGTCTTGCGCGAGCATGGTCCATGGAAGTGCGTCAGGGAGCCCAGGCAAGGCCGTGACCGGTTTCCAGGTGAAATCGATCCAGGGACTCTGCGCCTTGCGACGCTCGACCACGACGCCGACCGCAATTTTGGCAAGCGGGGGAGCGCTCATGAGACTGCCTCGAGATGAGCGATCGGAAGGCCGACCACGAGATTTTGCGGTTTCATACGCAGTGTACGGTCGGCGGTCATCGCCAATATCAGATAAATGGGCTCGCCTTTTGCCTTTTCCAGGACGACTTCGGGATTGGGAAAGGTGACCCGGTAAAGCCCGACGATGCGCTCCCGCGCTGCTCCGTCGAGCTCTGCGCCCCTCCACAAAGCGTCCCCGATCCGGGTCGCCTCGGCATCGAGGCCGACATACCAGGTGAGGTTGACGTTGGCCGCCTCGGTCAGCGGTTCGATCTCCACCTCGACTGACAAGAGATGCACGGTCCACTGCGCGATGACTTTGCCGAGCGCGTCGAGGCCGCGCCGACCGGCGGTCAGATCGAGCGCCATGTCGAACCGATCGCTGCGCGACCAATACGTTTCGGAATTCGCATCATTGAGCACCTCGATCTCGCCGGTGGTGGGCAAGCCGAGCATTGCAACGAGTGGAGAGACCGGCTGCGGGCTCTCGCCCGAGACTTTCTCCTCATCGGCCGCAATCAGTGATCCGTCGAGCACGCTCAAGCGCTGCGGCCGGAAGAAGAGTTCCGCCGCGCGCAGCATGAAGACATCCTCGCAGCGGTCGAGCAGGTTGCGCAGGATCAGGTGCACGAGCTGGTTGATGAACAGGGGCGGAGTGGCGCCCACGCCGCGGCGCACGAGATCGATATAGGCCGCCTCCACCGTCCGGTGGCGAACAAGGCGATCGCGAAAGGCGATCATCAACCCCCAATTCTCGCGTGCGTCCGCATCGGTGACCGCCGCAATCTCGGAGCTTGTGACCGGCCGGCGCGGGTCGCTGAGCAGCGCCGCGTGCAAGCTGCGCTCGGCCGCGCACGCATCCGGCGGCGGTGCGAGTTCCGGCCGCGCGAGATAGGCCTTGAGGAACTCGTCAGTCACGAGGAGCCCGCCGCCCTCGTCGCGATCGAGCAG
>Ga0081455_10003758_pt1 | contig 17335 bp, 19 predicted proteins | sample TabmetS3T2R1_FD_70207 | JGI IMG/M metagenome (GOLD analysis project Ga0081455, IMG submission 70207) | Tabebuia heterophylla rhizosphere microbial communities from the University of Puerto Rico - S3T2R1 | ecosystem: Host-associated > Plants > Roots > Rhizosphere ...
GGCCGACCCAGGTGCCGACCGTGATGCCGTCCCACCGGAAGAACGACAGCCACGTCGTGTAGATCAGCGGCCCGAAGGCGAAGACGAGGTAGAACAGCAGGGCCGGCGCGAGGTACAGGTACGCGACCCGCCGAGGCTCGCCCGGCGCGCGCACGATGACCTTCAGGCGCGGCGTCTCCGTGACGCCGGCGGGCGCGCGCGCGCCCGCCGGGTGTCCGGTATCACCGACCCCGGCCGGGGTCGAGACACTCATCGCCTATGACCCTCCGAGCTCCTTGTCGTAGGTGTTCCAGTCGTCCTGGATGCGCTTGGCCACGTCGTCGACCGAGGCGCGGTTGGCCAAGAGCTCCTGGAAGCCCTGCGACATCGTCTCGAGCATGGTCGGCGACGACCAGTCCGGATACAGGGTCAGGCCGCCGGCGTCGACGAGCTGCTGCCAGCCGCCGGCAACCTCCTGCGTGAAGCGCTGGGACGGCTGCGCGGTCGGATCCACGATCGCCGGGACCTGCGTGGTGTTCACAAGCGCCTGGCTGGCCGGCTTCCCCGCGATGAAGTTGATGTAGGCCGCGGCGAGGTCGGCATGCTTGCTCTTGGACGAGATGTGGATCGGGACGCTCGCCGAGCCGATCGCCGCGATCTTGCCGGTCGGCCCCGCCGGCATGTCGAAGAACGCCGCGTTGGTCTTCAGGCCGTCGACGACGGTCTGGGCGTTCCAGTTGCCGCCGAGCATGAACGCGCCCTGGCCGCGACCGAACAGGTTGGCGGCGTCGACCTCGGCGCGGCCGTTGTAGTCGTCGCTGCGCCCGAAGTAGCCGGCGTCGTTCCACTGCTTGAGCTTCTGCAGCGACTGCTTGTTGGCATCGGTGTCGAACGTCTGGCCGGAGCGATGGAAGATCCAGTCGCGGATGTTCTGGGCGGGCGTGTAGGCGCCCTGGAACGTCCCCCACACGTGGATGACCGGGTACTGCTCCTTGTTGCCCATCATGATCACCGGCTCGCTCTTGGGCAGCGTCGCCTTGATCTTCGCCAGCGCCTTGTCGAAGTCGTCGAACGTCTTCAGCGATGCGGGATCGACGCCGGCCTTGCGCAGCTTGGCCAGGTTGGCGAAGACCCCCGTCGACTGGCCGCTCTGCGCGATGCCGTAGATGTTCCCGGTCCCGAACTGCTTTCCGTCGGCAGACCACTTGAACTGCTGCAGCGCCAGGTCGGAGAAGTCCTTCTCCCAGCCGTAGGCCTTGGCGTACTTGTCCAGCGGCAGGATCAGCCCGGCCTTCACCAGCTCGCCGTCGACCTGGTAGCCCTGGTTGCCGGCGATCACGTCGGGCGGGTTGCTGCTCGCCATCGTGAGCTTGACCTGCTTGATCCAGCTCGAGAAGTCGCGGAAGGAGACCTTGACCGTGACGTTCGGGTACTTGGCCTCGAACTGCTTCGTCAGCGCTTTGATCGCGTCACGCGGCCCGCCCGAGCCCTCCGACGAGACGACGCGCAGCGTGACCGGGCCGAGCTTGTCGAAGCCCTCAGTCTGGACGGCCTGAGCCGACCCCTGGTTCTGTTGCGTGGTCTTGGGCTTCTCCTGCCCCGGCGTTCCGCCGCACGCGGCGACGGCGCTCACGAGCGCGACCCCCAGGGCCGCGCTGACCCAGCGATTCCTCATCGATCCTCTCCCTCTCTCCCTGAGCGCGACGCGTGAGCGTCGCATGAAACCGATAGCGATCGGCGCGGTAGACGGTGCGGCCGAGGTCGACGACCCGTCCGTTGTCCTTGATCGCCACCGTGGTCGTCAACAGCACCGGCGCCCCCGGCTCGAGCCCGAGGAGCTCGGCCTCGGCCTCCCCGGCGGGTTGCGCCTCGACCTCGTAGTCGGCTCGCGTCGGACTGTGCCCCTCCTCGTCGAGGGCCGCGTACAGCGACGCGCTGGTGAAGTCGAGCTCGATTGCTTTCGGCAGGAAGCGCAGCGGCACGCGATTGTGGTCGAGCGAGATCGGCAGGCCATCGAGCATGCGCAGCCGCTGGAGCTCGAACACGTCGGCCCCGGGAGCGATCCCGAAAGCCTCGGCCTCGTCCAGCGTCGCGGGCCGGACCTGGCGGAGCAGCACCTTGGCGCTCGCCTCGAGACCGCGCGAGCGCCCGAGGTCCGAGAGGCTCATCAGCGTGTTGGGCGGCTCGGCGAGCGCGTCGCCGGTGACGAACGTCGCGCGCCCGCGGGCCTCGACGAGGCCGTCGCGCACGAGTTCCTCGAACGCCCGCCGCACCGTCGCGCGGCTCACACCGAGCTGGTCGCACAACCACCGCTCGGATGGCAACCGATCCCCTGGCCGCAGGGCGCCGTTCTCGATCTCCTGCGAGATCTGCCGGTACACGAGGTGGTACAGCGGCTGCGAGGCGTTGCCGATCGACACCGGCGACGGACTATTTCAGCGGTGTTGCCGCAATGTCAAGCATTTGGTCCCTATTGGTATGTCATGGTACGTTCCGGCTCATGGGTTTCGCCGGTACGGGCCTCTGGGCCGACGTCCGTGAGGTCCCGGACGCCCTCGCGGCGACCCTCGCCGCCGGGGACGGCGTTGCCGACGCGGCCGCACTGCTGCGCGACCACGGCGTGGAGCGTGTCGTCGCGGTGGGCAACGGCGCCGCCTACTACGTCGCGCACGCGCTGTGGCTCGCGTCGCTCGAGGGCTCGGCCGCCGGTCCGGCGCTCGTCGCGGTCCCGTGCGGGCTCGCCGTGCGCGAGAGCTTTCGCTGGCGCCGAGGTGACGCTGTGCTCGCGATCTCGTCGTCCGGGGAGTTCCGCGACGTGGTCGACATCGCGCGGCGCGCGCGGGAGCGACCGTGCGTGGCGATCACGGCCGACCCGGCGTCCTCGCTCGCCGCGGCTTCGACGGCGACGGTCCTCCAGCAGGTCGACTCCCAGCGCGCCGTGACGCACACGCAGGCCCTGTGCGGCGCGTACGCGATCGGCCTCGTGCTCTGGGCCGCCGTCGCAGCGGACGACGATCTTGCCGCGGTCGCCGCGACGGCCCCGGGCGCCGCCACGCGCGCGGTTGCGACGGCGGAGGACTGGGCACCGACGGCGATCGCCGGGCTCGCGCTCCCGCGGGCGGCGGTGGTCGCCGGCGGCGGAACCGCGTGGGCGGCGGCGCTGGAACTGGCGCTCATGCTCAAGGAGGTCGCGCGGATCCCCGCCGAAGGCGTCGAGACGCGCGAGGGAGCAACGTCAGCGATGTTCGGCCTGGACGCCGGCGACCTGATGGTCAGCCTCGATCGCGCCGGCGACGCGCTCGGCGACGAGGCCCTGCGGCTGTGCGCCGCGGCGGGCGCCGAGACGCTGCGGCTGCCCCACGTCGAGGCCGACGACCGGCTCGCGCCGATTACGATGCTGCCGGCATCCGCCGCGTTGTCTGCGGGGCTGGCGCTCGCCGCGGGCCACGACGTCGACCAGCCGACCTGGACAGACGCCTACCACGCGACGGCGCGCGGAGCGACATGAGCGTCAGGCTCGGCGTCATCGGTTGCGGGAGCGTCTTCTGGACGCCGTACATGAGCCTCATCGAACGGCTGCGCGCGCAGGGGCGCGTCGAGGTCACGGCCGTCTACGACGCCGACCCGGGCAAGCACCAAGCCGCCGCGGCGCGGCTCGATCTGGCGCCCGACCTGCCCGACGACCTCTCGGTCTGCCACCACCCCGATGTCGACGCGGTGCTCGTGCTCACCTCGATGACCGACCACGCGCGGCTGGCACGCGCGGCGCTGGCCGCCGGCAAGCACGTGCTCGTCGAGAAGCCGATGGCCACCACGCTCGCCGATGCCCGGCTGGTGCTCGAAGCCGCCGCCGACGCGCCCGGCCACCTGGTCTGCGCCCCTCACATCCTGCTCTCGCCGACCTATCGTGCGATGCATGCGCGGGTCGCCGCCGGTGAGGTCGGGGCGCTGCTCACCGCCCGCGCGCGATACGGCTGGACGGGCCCGGATTGGAGCCGCTGGTTCTACGAACCCGGCGGCGGCGCGCTGTTCGACCTCGGCGTCTACAACGTCACCAGCCTCTGCGGGTTCTTCGGGCCGGCCCGGCGAGTGACGGCGATGACCGGCGTCGCGATCCCCGAGCGGGTGGTTGACGGCGAGCCGATCCGGGTCATCGCGGAGGACAACGCCCACGTCCTGCTGGATTTCGGGGACTCGCGCTACGCGGTCGTCAGCACCGGCTTCACGATGCAGAAGTACCGCTCGCCTGCGATCGAGCTGTACGGCACGCACGGCGTGCTGCAGCTCCTGGGCGACGACTGGGCGCCTGAGGGTTACGAGCTGTGGCGCAACGATCGCGGCGCGTGGGAGCTCCATCCGGACCCCGATCCGGCCTGGCCGTGGACCGACGGGCTGCGCCACCTCGTCGACTGCATCGAGTCCGGCGCCGAGCCGATCACGCGCCCCGAGCACGCCTTTCACGCCTTGGAGATCATGCTCGCCGCGCAGGCGGCCGGCGCCGACGGGCTCGCGCGCTGGATCGCCAGTGACTTCCCGGCGCCGGCGCTCGACCGGCTGCCCGCGCCCGAGCATGAGGCACGCCGCGTCCACGACCCGCGGAGCGCAGCGTCGTGAGCATCGTCGAGCGCGACCTTCCCCCCGCCTCCTCCCCGCGCCCGACGTTCGATCGCCCGGCGCTCATCCGCCGCGCCGACGTCACGCGGCACGTGTGGGGCGACGCGGCGTCCGGCGAGGTGTTCGACTGGATCTACGTGTCGTCCGAGCGCGTACACGCGCTGGTGTTCGGGCTCGCGCCGGGCTGCGAGTTCAGGCATTCGGAGGCCTACCGGACCGTCTTCGCCGCCGACGAAGTGCTGCACGTCCTGGAGGGCACCCTCGTCATCGCGGATCCGCAGAACGGCGAGGTGCAGCGCGTGCCTGCGGGCGGCAGTGTGTTCTTCCGCCGCGACACGTGGCACCACGCGTTCGCGCTCGGCCCAGAGCCGCTGCGGGTGTTGGAGCTGTTCGCGCCGCCGCCCGCGGCGGGCGCGTCGAGCGCCTATGCGCGCGAGCAGCCGTACCTGGAGCGCAGCCGCTACGCCGACGACGGGCTGGTGGGCCGCTGGCCGTCGGGCGCCCCGCTCGCGCGGCGGCTGCAGGTGCTGCGCGACGACGATGTCGTCTGGCGGCGCGACCTCGACGTGCTCGTCGGCATCCTGATCAGCACCGAGCACCTCACCGTCGGAACGCTCGAGCTCGGCCCCGGCGAGGCCGCCCGCGCGCACGACCACGGCGGCGACGAGGTGCTCATGGCCCTTGCGGAGCCGCTGTGGGTGCGCGCATGGCACGACGGCGCGGTCCACGTCTTCGAGCTCTTCCCCGAGGACGCGTGCTACCTGCCGGCCGGGACGCGGCACGAGTACCGCAACGCGGGCGGGGCCACGGCACGGGCGATCTTCGGTATCGCGCCGAGCTACCTGCCGTGACGAGGACCATCGGCATCGACGTCGGCGGCACCAAGATCGCCGGCGCGGTCGTCGACGTCGCGGACGGTTCCATCCTTGCGGCGCGCCGGATCGCGACCGATGCCGCGCGCGGGCCCGCCGCCGTGCTGGCGGATTGCGTGTCGCTGGCGGACGAACTGGGGCCGGCGGCAGCGATCGGGATCGCGGTCTGCGAGCTGGTCGACGCGTCGGGCGCCGTGCGCAGCGCCGAGACCGTCGACTGGCGCGGCGTCGACGTGGCGGGCGCGTTTGCCTCGGTCGCGCCCGCCCGCGTGGAATCCGACGTGCGCGCGGCGGCGCTCGCCGAGGGACGGTTCGGCGCTGGGCGCGGCTGTGAGGACTTCATCTACGTGAGCGTGGGCACGGGAATCAGCCACTGCCTGGTGGTCGATGGCAGGCCGCGCCTCGGCGCGCACGGCAGCGCGGTCGTCACCGGAGCGCCGCCGGTGGAGCAGTGGTCCAGCGGGCTCGCGTTCGCGCAGGGCAGGTCAGTCGAGGACGGCGCGACCGTGCTCGGAGTGGCGCTCGCCGCGCTCGTCAACGCGCTCGATCCCGGGCTGTTGATCGTGGGCGGCGGGCTGGGGCTCGACGACGCCTACCGGGAGCGCTTCGTGGCGGCGATGCGAGCAGCGGTTTACGACCCGGCCGTGCGCGGGCTGCCAGTGCGCGCGGCCGCGCTCGGAGCCGACGCGGGCGTCGTCGGCGCCGCGCTCGCGGCGGGACACGCGGGCGCCGAGTAGCGTCGACTAGCCTGTCGGCGGTGACGTACGTCATCACCGGCAGCTGCATCAAGGACGACTCGTGCATCGAGGTCTGTCCGGTCGACTGCATCCACCCGAAGCCCGGGGCCCCGGACTTCGAGACCGCCGAGCAGCTCTACATCGACCCCGAGGTCTGCATCGACTGCGACGCCTGCGTGGAGGCGTGCCCGGTCGACGCGATCTTCGCCGACTTCGAGGTCCCCGAGAAGCACGCGTACTCGCTCGAGGTCAACGCGGAGTTCTTCGCCGTGGCCGGCACCGCCGAGCGGACCGCCGCGTGATGGCCGCGCCGGGAGCACGTGTGGCGATCGTCGGCGCCGGGCCCGCCGGGGCCTTCGCGGCGGCGTGCCTGTTGCGCGCGCGCGGCGACGTCGAGATCGACCTGATCGAGCGGCTGCCCACGCCGTGGGGGCTGCTGCGCGGCGGCGTCGCGCCCGACCACCAGGAGATCAAGCGGCTCGCGGACCGCTTCGAGGAGGACACGCTGGAGCGCGGCTGTCGCTTCCTGGGCAACGTCGAGGTCGGGACCGACGTCGCTCACTCGGAGCTCATGCGCCACTACGACGCGGTGATCTACGCGACCGGCGCGCAGACCGACAAGTCGCTCGGCCTCCCCGGCGAGGACCTGCCGGGAAGCCGCCCGGCCACCGAATTCGTCGCCTGGTACAACGGCCACCCGGACTACCGCGACCTCGAGTTCGATCTTTCCGCGCCGCGGGCGGTGGTGATCGGCAACGGCAACGTCGCCGCCGACGTGACCCGCATCCTCACCCGGGACCCCGACGAGCTCGAGCGCACCGACGTCGCAGACCACGCGCTCGCCGCGCTGCGCGACAGCCGCGTCGAGGAGGTCGTCGTCCTCGGGCGGCGCGGCCCGGCGCAGGCGGCGTTCACCAGCGCGGAGCTGCGCGAGCTCGGCCACATGGACGGCGTCGACCTGCGCGTCGACCCCGCCGAGGTCGAGCTCGACCCGGAGTCCAACCGCTGGCTGGCCGAGGAGGGCACGTTCACCGCCCGCCGGAACGTGAAGCTGCTGCGCGAGTTCGCGGCGCGGCCGCCCCGCGCCGACGCGGGCCGGCGCATCGTGCTCCGCTTCCTGCGCTCGCCGGTCCATCTCCACGGGACCGACAAGGTCGAGGCGATCGACGTGCGCCGCAACGAGATCGTCCGCGAGGCCGACGGCTCGCTGCGCGCCCGTGGCGTGGACGGCGACGTCGAGACGATCGAGTGCGGCCTCGTGCTGCGGTCGGTCGGCTATCAGGCGGTCCCGCTGCCCGACGTGCCCTTCGACGAGCGCCGCTTCGTCCTGCCCAACGACCGGGGCCGCGTGCTCGGGCGTGACGGCGAGCCGCTTCCGGGCGTCTACACGGTCGGCTGGATCAAGCGCGGCCCGACGGGGATCCTCGGCACGAACAAGCGCGACGCCGACGAGACCGTGACCCGGCTGGCCGACGACCTGCGCTCCGGCGCGTTGCCGGCGCCCGCGAGCCCCGGCCGCGAGGCGATCGACGCGCTGCTGGCCGAGCGCAGGCCTGACCTCGTGACCGTCGAGGGCTGGCACGCGATCGACGCCGACGAGCGCGAGCGCGGGGTGGCCGCGCAGCGCCCGCGGGTCAAGATCGCGTCGCGCGACGATCTGCTCGCGGCAGCCACGCGCAGCTGACGCTCACGGCGCGGTCGCCGCGTCGCCCAAGAGCCGCTCTACGAGCACGCAGTCCTTCCACTCGCCGTCGAGGCGGCCATGCCTGCGCTGGATGCCGACCTCCTCGAAGCCCGCGGCGCGATGAGCGGCGAGGCTGGCGGCGTTGGTCGTGAACACCCGGCTCGTGAGCTTGTACATGCCGCGGGCCTCGCACGCGCGCGCCAGCTCGTCGAGCAACCGCCGACCGAGGCCGTGGCCGCGCGCACGACCATCGACGTACACGCCGTGCTCGCCGACACCCTCGTACACGCAGCGGTCCGAGTACGGGCTCACGCGCGCGAACCCGATGACGCGTCCGCGGTCGTCCTCGGCGACGAGGAACGGCAGGTCCGGATCGAACCAGTCGGCGATCTCCTCCGCCCGGCGCGGGCGCGTCTCGAATGTCGCCTGGCGCTCGGCGATGCCCTGGTTGTAGAGATCGGCGATGGCCTCGGCGTCCGCAGGCGCAGCCGGGCGGACGATCATTCCGGGCGGCGCGCGCGGACGATCGCGGAGGCGGCGTGCGCGTGGACCCGGTGGGTCTCGTCGATCTCGACATCCACGAGCCCTGCGGCGGCAAGTGCCTGCTCGTACTCGGTGTGTGTCAGCGCGCCGGAGACGCAGCCCGTCCACTGCTCCATGTCCGCGCGGGTGGCCTCGTCCATGTCGGCGTCGGCGATGACGTCGGACACCGCGAAGCGCCCGCCGGGGCGCAGGACGCGGGCCGCCTCGCGCAGCACGCGGGACTTGTCGGCGGCGAGGTTGATGACGCAGTTGGAGATGACGACATCGACGCTCGCGTCGTCCAACGGGATCTCCTCGATGTAGCCCTTGACGAACTCGGCGTTCGGCAGGCCCGCGCGCGCGGCGTTGGCCCGCGCGAGCTCGAGCATCTCTTCGGTCATGTCCAGGCCGATCGCGCGGCCCGTCGGCGCGACGCGCCGCGCGCTGATCAGCACGTCCGCGCCCGCGCCGGAACCGAGGTCGAGCACGGTCTCGCCGTCATGCAGGTCGGCGACGGCGGTGGGGACGCCGCAGCCCAGCGACGCGCCGATGGCGTCGTCGGTGGCGCCGATCGTGTCGTGCTCGGCGTAGAGCTCGCCGCCGAAAACGGGGGCGTCAGCGACGTCGCTGCAGCATGTCGTCTCCGGCGCGTCGTGCGACGCGCAGCCACAACCGCAGCCGGCCGTCGCGTCGCGATCGGCCATCCGCAGGGCCGCCTCGGAGTACTTCGCGCGGACGTGCTCGCGCAGCTCGGTGTCGGTCAGCTCAGCCATGCGGACAGTTCCTCCAGGGCGTCGGGAATCACGTAGTAATAGGCCCACAACCCGCGCCGCTCGGAGTCGACGATGCCGGCCTCGCGCAGCTTCTTGAGGTGGTGGCTCAGGGTGGGTTGGGAGATGTCGAACAGCGGTACCAGCTCGCAGACGCAGACCTTGCCGGCGTGCTTGCGCAGCACGTCGACGAGCTGCAGCCGGATCGGGTCGCCGAGGGCCTTGGCGATCGACGCCATGCGCTCGGCCTCGTGGCGCTCGACGTCCGGGTAGACGACCGGCTCGCAGCACGGTTCGCCGGCCGGCCGCTTCTGCTTGGGGACCAGCTCCAGATCGACAGCCATCGATCTACTTCTATCGATTGAAATGACGTTTGTCAATGGATAGTCTGCCCTCGCGTGATGGGTCCTGCGACGTTGCAGCGGGCAGAGCTGCGGCAGGAGGTGTCATGAGGTACGTGCTGTTCGTGTGCAACCACAACGCTGGGCGCTCGCAGATGGCCCAGGCGTTCTTTGAGCGCGACACACCCCGGGACGTCCGAGCGGAGTCCGCGGGCACACAACCGGCCGATGCATCCCGGACCCCGCCGGCCTTCCGCTCAGCGAGGTCCGCGCCATCCGCGACCACATCGAGCAGCGGGTGCGCGAGCTGATCGACACCCGCTTGGACGACATCTACGCCGACCGCACCGCGCATCGGCTGCGACTGGCGAAGATCCTCCCCGAGCTGGCGCGGGAGTTCGCCGGGCGCCACAGCCCCGAGGAGATCCGCGCCTGTGCCGACGCGATCCTGTGCCGATACGACGACGCTCCCGTGCGCTCGTTCACGACGATCCTGGCCACGCGGCAGGCTCGCGAGTGTCTCCAGGCGGAAACATGCGATGCGCTGCCCGCACCTTAGGCTGGCTCCATGCAGCGCGTCGCGGTGATCACCGACATCCACGCGAACCTGCCGGCGTTACAGGCCGCGTTGGCACGGATCGACGAGCTCGGCGTCGATGGCCTGTACTGCGGCGGGGACCTGGTTGGCTACGGACCGCAGCCGAACGAGGTCTGCGCGCTCATCGCCGAGCGCGCGATCCCCACGATCTACGGCAACTACGACTACGCCATCGCCCGCGACCTCGAGGACTGCGGCTGCGCGTACGTCACGCCGCACGACCGTGAGCTGGGCCAGCGGTCGGTCGACTGGACCCTCGCCCACACCGATCAAGCCAGCAAGGACTTCATGCGCGAGCTGCCCTTCGATCTGCGCTTCAAGCTCGGCGACGCGGAGGTTCACCTCGTGCACGGCTCGCCCCGCAAGGTCAACGAGTACCTGTTCGAGGACAAGCCGGCCCGGCTCTACGAGCGACTGGCCGCCGCCGAGGAATCGCGCACGCTCGTCTTCGGCCACACGCATAAGCCGTGGATCCGCGAGTACGGCGGCGTGCTCTTCGTGAACTGCGGCTCGGTCGGCAAGCCCAAGGACGGCGACGCCCGCGGCGCGTTCGCCCTGCTCGTAGCGGACAGCGCGGGAGTTAGCGCGCGCATCGAGCGCGTCGCCTATGACGCGGCCGCCGTCGCGCGCGATGTGGAGTCGGTAGGGCTGCCGGTGGAGTTCGCCGAGAAGCTCATCGTCGCCGCCTGACCGAACCGCACGGACGAAAAATCTCTCAGACAAACTGTAAGGGCCGGCACGAGTAACTCGTGCCGGCCTGTTACAGCAAGGTGAAGAAAGAGTTACGGATGCACCTTGTTGATCACAGTGGCCCGCGCAGCCTTGTAGACCACCCTCGGGATCGGCGCGAAGTCCAGCGCCGGCCCGAACTTCTGCCCTGTGTTCATGGCGTAGAGGATGAACTTGCGCAGCAGGTCCTTCTTGCCCGTCGACGTCGGGACGATCACGTAGGTGAAGGTCGACAGCGGATAGGCCGTGGTCAGGCTCTTCGGCGGGTTGACGATGTGCATCTCGTTGCTCGCCGGAACCTTCTTGATGAGGCTGGCAGCCGCCGCGATGTTCCTGAGGTTCGGGAAGACGAACTTCCCGGCGCGGTTCTGCAGCGCTGCGGGGGCCAGGTTGTGGGCGATGATGTACGCCGCTGAGATGTAGCCGATCGAGCCGTTGGTCGAGCTCACGACTGCGCTGATGCCGTCGTTGCCCTTTCCGCCCACGCCGGTCGGGAAGCTCACGGCCGTCGAGGTGCCGACCTTCGACTTCCACGGCGCGCTGACGCGGGACAGCCAGTCGGTGAACGCGTACGTGTCACCCGAGCCGTCGCTGCGAAATGCCGGTGTGATCTTGAGATTGGGCAGGTTCACGCCCTTGTTGATCTTCCGGATGCTCGGATCGTTCCAGTTGGTGATGTGGCCCAGGTAGATCTGGGCGATCACCGGTCCGGTGAGGTTCAGGCGCTTCAGGCCGTTGACGTGATACGCGACGCCGGTCGCCGTCAGCGCCCATGGAATCTGGACGCAGCCGTGGCACCCGGCCGCCTGCGCGCCGGTCAGCGGCGCGTCGGATGCGCCGAAGTCGACCGTGCGCGCTGAGATCTGGGCGATGCCGGCGCCGGATCCGACGGCACCGTACGTGACCCTGATGTTGAACCGGGACTCGAAATCCTGGCTCCACTTCGCCATGAGCGGAGCGACCAGCGTGGAGCCCGCGCCCACGATCGAGCCATTGGCGTCTGACGCCATGGCGCTCGACGCCGCCGCGCCGGAGGCGCCGCCGACGAGCACGACAAGAATGAACGCGACAAACTTGCGCTGCAAGTGGTTTCCCTTTCGGCCTCGTTGCATGGTCACCCCATGTTTTTAGGGCGGCGGTAGCCTTCCGCCGGGCGCAACTCGACCTGTTACTAGGTTGTTGCGACGCTGTGGATTTGTGGTGAAAGGGAGATAGCGACACGGGCATGCTCGAATTAGGCTGCCCGGCCATGAGCGTTCGCCCCGCCCTAGGCTCGTCCGCGCGCGCCCGCGCCCGGGCACGGAGGCGTTTCCGTAAGGCGGATCGTCTCGGCGACATGGCGCTCCGAGGGCTCTGCCTCGTTGCCTCGCTGCTCGCGATGGTCGCGATCGTCGCGATCGCCTACCAGGTCGTGCACGGCGCGCGGCTGTCGATCTCGCACTTCGGCGTCCGGTTCCTCACGTCCAGCGCGTGGAAGCCGAACTTCAACGTCTTCGGGGCAACCACCCTGCTCTACGGCACCGCCGTCAGCTCGCTCATGGCGCTGGCGATTGCGACGCCCATCAGCATCTCGATCGGGCTCTACCTCAGCATGCTGGCGCCGCGCGGCGTGCGCGGCGTCGTGGGCCCACTCGTCGAGATGCTGGCTGCGATCCCCAGCGTGATCCTGGGCTTCTGGGGGATCCTCGTCCTCGGCCCGTTTCTGCGCAGCCACGTGGAGCCGTTCCTGCACAACGCCTTCGGCTTCCTGCCGATCTTTGGAGCACCATCGACGAGCGGCAGCAGCGTGTTCACGGCGGGCTTGATCCTGACCATCATGGTCGTGCCGATCATCGCCTCGGTGAGCCGTGACCTGTTTGCGACCGTGCCCGCCGACCTTCAGGATGCGGCAGCCGCGCTCGGCGCGACGCGCTGGGAGATCGTGCGCGGCGTGGTGCTGCCTTCGACCGCATCCGGCGTCGCCGCCGCCGCCTTCCTCGGGCTTGGGCGCGCGCTGGGTGAGGCGATCGCGGTGACACAGGTCATCGGCGCCGGGTCGGCGATCAAGCCGTCGCTGTTCGCGACCGGCGACACCCTCGCCAGCCGCATTGCCAATGAGTTCCAGGGAGCGACGTCCCAGCTGCACACGGCGTCGCTGTTCTACCTCGCCGTGATCCTCCTGGCGATCGGACTCGTCACCAACCTCCTCGCGCAATGGATCGGCCATCGGTTCGACCAGCGTGTCCTCGCCCAATGACCCAGGCGCCCGACCCCACGGCACCGCTCACGCCCTCGGGCAACCTGCGCCGTCGGCGCGTGATCAATGCCTTCGTCGAGCTCGGTGCGAACGCCTCGGCGTTGCTGGCGGTCGGCGCGCTCGGCGTCGTCATCGCGTCGGTCGTCGTGCGCGGTGCAAAGGCCTTGAGCATCGACTTCGTCACGAAGAGCCCGCCGCTGTTCGGCGGCCCGGGCGGCGGCATCGCGCCGGCCATCGTGGGCACGGCGCTGCTCGCCACCGTCGCGACCGCGATCGCCATGCCGATCGCCGTTCTCGTCGCCGTCTACCTGACCGAGTTCGCGGGCCCGCGCACGGCGCGGCCGATCCGGCTCGCGCTTGATCTGCTGAACGGGTTGCCCACGGTCGTCGTGGGCCTGTTCGTGTTCGGCCTGCTCGTGGCGGGACATCACCAGAGCGGGATCGCCGGGTCGGTGGCCTTGGCGATCATCATGCTCCCGCTGATCGCGCGCGCCAGCCAGGAGATGCTGCTGCTCGTCCCGGATCACCTGCGCGAAGCCGCCGACGCGCTCGGCGTGAGCCGTTGGCGAACCGTGGTTGGCGTGGTGCTGCCGGCAGCGCTCGGCGGCATCGTCACCGGCACCCTCCTCGCCGTCGCGCGAGCCGCGGGCGAGACCGCCCCGCTCATCTTCACGTCGTCGATCTACAGCAACCAGATGACGTTCAACATCTTCGGCAACGCGCTTCCGAACATCCCGGTCTCGATCTTCCAACTGTCCGAACAACCCGACCCGGCGGGCTATGCACGTGCCTGGGGCGCGGCGCTCGTCCTGCTGATCTTCATCCTCGTGACCAACATCGGTGCGCGCGCGCTCCTGGCTCGTAGCCGCGCGAAGATGACGCGATGACGCCGCCGTCACGCGTGCGGATCGTGACGGGACAGCCGAGCGACGCTGTCACCGCCGGACCGAACGGCACCGGGCGCGCGCGCAGCACGGAGACCGTGTTCGACGTCCGCGACGTCGGGGTCTCCTACGGCGACAAGCCCGCGCTAGCGCACGTCACGTTCAAGGTCCAGCGCAACGTCGTCACCGCGATCATCGGCCCGTCCGGGTGCGGGAAGTCCACCTTCCTGCGCAGTCTGAACCGGATGAACGACTCGGTTCGCGGGTTCTCGCTCAGTGGCCAGATCCTGTACCACGGTCACGACGTCTATGGCCGCGGCGCCGACCGCGTCGAGGTTCGGCGGCGCATCGGGATGGTCTTCCAGAAGCCCAACCCCTTCCCGAAGTCGATCTATGACAACGTCGCGTGGGCGCCGCGCAATCTGGGAATGCGCGCGGGCCTCGACGAGCGCGTCGAGGGCGCGTTGCGGAGCGCCGCGCTCTGGGACGAGGTCAAGGACCGGCTGCGCCAGAGCGCGCTCGGGCTGTCCGGTGGCCAGCAGCAGCGCCTGTGCATCGCGCGCGCGATCGCCATCGAGCCCGACGTCCTGCTCCTCGACGAGCCCGCATCCGCGCTCGATCCGGTTGCCACGGCGGCCATCGAAGATCTCATGCACACGCTCAAGCGCCGCTACACGATCGTGATCGTCACGCACAACATGCAGCAGGCCGCGCGCGTCGCCGACCGCACGGCGTTCTTCACGCTCGACGTCATGGACGGCACACGCGTCGGAACGCTCATCGAGTACGACGACACGAACGCGATCTTCTCCCGGCCGACCGACTCGCGCACGCGCGACTACGTCAGCGGGCGGTTCGGTTGAGCGCGTCGGGCGGAGCCTATGGCGCAGCGATCGTGTCGCTGTGGACCTGCTCGAGCAGCGGCTGACCGCACTGCCAGCAATACACCGCGCCGCTGCTGTGCGGGGCGCCACAGGAGCCGCACAGCCCGGCGGCGCCCGTCAACTCCGTGCGCAGGATCCGCTCCACCTCGCCCAACTCGGCATCGGCGTGCTGCAATGCGGCCGCCCGCTGGACGATGAGGTCGACGCGGATGCGGTCCCGGACGGCCATCTCGTAGACGAGGCCGCCGAGATCCCATTGCATCTCCGCCACGCGGGCGGTGAGCTGGTCGCGCCGGCGCTGCAGGTCGACGATCCGCTCTTCATCTGAGGTTGCGTCCGCGCCCTGCGGGCTCGAAGCGGCGTTTGGCGCGTCGCGCCGGCGTCTGCCGAGATGTCTCACGGCCCGAAGAAGTCGCCGGTGAAGTGACCGTTCTTGTACCCCTTGCCCTGCCCCTTGCTGCCGACCGTCACGGCGGCCGGCGGCGCGGTCGCCTTGCTCTTCGCTGCCTGGGCGGCGGGATGCTTGGCCTTGGCGCTGGTCGACGTCGTGCCGGTCGTGTCGCTGGCGGATGTCGTCGAACCGGCAGTCGTCGACTGCGCACCCGTGGCGGCAGCCGTGCTCGTCCCCGCCGCGCCGGAAACGGTCACGACCTGGACCGGTGGAGTGCTCTTGGCGGTGGTTGAGGTGGTGTCGCCGGAGCGGCCGATCAACACGCCGACGCCCATCGCCAGGAGCAGCGTCGCGATGCCGCCTATGAGCGTCATGCCCGCGGACGCCTTCGGGCGGTGCCGTTTTTGGGGAGGCGCCGGGCTGGGCGCGGCCGGCGGCCTTCCGTCCATGAATGGGAGGCGGGGCTGTGCGCGGCGCTCCCCGCACTCGACGCAATATCGCTGGTCGGCCGCGAGCTGGGCGCCGCAGGCCGCGCACTGCTCACTGACCGTGGCCGCCAACGAGGGCTGAGCTGCGGCTGTTGTCGACGTCGTGAAGTCCATGCGGTCACAGCAGTCTTTCGCGAGAAGCGTTGCCAAGATGTGAACCACCCGTTGCTGCGCCGCGACCTCCGGATCTTCACGATCGGTGGGATCGCGAGGCGAGAAAGTACGCAGCCGCGTGACTCCGTCCTCCGACGACGATCGTCCGCGCGCGGACGCAGACTCCACGTGCGCTGAGTGCCGAACGCCGCTCGCGCCCGACCAGCGCTACTGCCTGGCGTGCGGCACCCGTCGCGGTCCGCTTCCCCGCCAGATCGCCGAGCTCATCGGCTCGGCGGCCCAACCGGAAGCCGCGGCGGGCGACAGCCAGGAGCGCGCCTCGGTGCTCCCCACGCCCCGCGCCGCCGCCGTGGCCGTGATGGCGCTGCTCGCCTTCGGTGTCCTCATCGGGTCGATCGTCAGCCCGCCGGCCCAGAGTTCCGGGTCCGCGCCACCGCTCGTGCTCGCGGTAGCGCCCCAGCCCGCACCCACCACGACCACCGCGGTTGCGCCCAAGCCCACACCGGCCCGACACGGCACGACCACGCCCGTTCACGTCGCCCCGGCGCCAAAGCCCGCGCCGGCGCCCACGCCCGCCCCAGCGAGCAAACCGTCGTCATCGGGAGGCGGCAACCCTTCGCCGCCGCCTGCCGCGCCAACCCTGCCGCCGGTCAAGCACGTGTTCCTCATCGTGCTGTCAGACCACGGGTTCGGCGACGCCTTCGGCCCGGACTCGAAGGCGCCGTATCTGTCCAAGACGCTGCCTGCGCGCGGCGAGCTTCTCGCCAACTACTACGCGGTCGCGCAGGGAGGCCTTGCCAACGGGATCGCGCTGGTCAGCGGCCAGGGACCGACGGTGCAGACGGCCTCCTATTGCCCGCAGTACGCGGACATCGCACCCGGCACGGCCGGCGACGACGGCCAGGTCAAAGGCGACGGGTGCGTCTACCCCACGAAGGCGTTGACCGTCGCCGATCAGCTCACCGCCAACGGCCAGAGCTGGAAGGCGTACGTCGAGGACATCGGCAACGGCCCTGCCGGCGAAGCCAAGACCTGCCGGCACCCGGCGCTCGGTGCCACCGATGCGGAGCGAGCCGCGCGGCCCGGTGACGCCTACGTCACATGGCGCAATCCATTCGTGTACTTCCACTCGCTGACCGACGGGTCCGCATGCGGCGACGACGACGCCGGGCTCGACCAGCTCGCGGACGATCTCAAGTCGGCGAGCACGACACCGTCGCTCGCGTACATCGTCCCCAACCGCTGCCACGACGGCAGCGACGAGCCGTGCGCGCCCAACCTTCCGGCGGGCCTCCCGGCGGCGGACGCGTTCCTGCGCACTGTGGTCCCCCAGATCGAGGCCTCGCCCGGATACAAGGACGGTGGCCTCATCGCCATCACGTTCGACGAGGCGCCGCAGACCGGAGCAACCGCCGACCCAGCCTCGTGCTGCAACGCTCCGGCCTACCCCAACCTCCCGCCAGGGACGGCGCCGACACCTCCGCCCGCAATA
>Ga0081455_10003759_pt1 | contig 17335 bp, 13 predicted proteins | sample TabmetS3T2R1_FD_70207 | JGI IMG/M metagenome (GOLD analysis project Ga0081455, IMG submission 70207) | Tabebuia heterophylla rhizosphere microbial communities from the University of Puerto Rico - S3T2R1 | ecosystem: Host-associated > Plants > Roots > Rhizosphere ...
TAATCATCAACGGGCCAGACATCAGGCCGCCCCAGATCGAAAAGAAGAAGCATCTCGACCGTCCAGCGGCCGATGCCGCGCACGGTGGTCAACCGCGTGATGATCTCATCATCACTCATGCGGATGAGCGCGCGACCGACCGGTACCGTGCCGTCGATCGTTTTTGCTGCCAGATCTTTTAACGCGGCGGTTTTCGCGCGAGAAAGGCCAGCGGCACGAAGTGTCTCATCCGGCGTTGCGAGTAATTGTCCAGGATCGAGCCATTTTCGTTTTGGATAGAGAGCGCGGACCCGGCCAAAAATAGTGGCGGCAGCTTTGCCGCTCAGCTGCTGGTAAGCGATTGATTCAGCGAGTGCGTCGAATGGTCGAATGGAAACTGCCGGGATGATGTTGTAGCGACGCGAGCGAGCGATCAACTCGGCCATTCGGGGATGACTCGCTCTCAGAATTCGGTGTGCATGTTTATGGTTCATGGAAACAAATTTTTCCGGTCGGTCTTAACGCGAGAAAATAATCTGACCGCCAATCACAGTCATTTCGTTTCGCGTTTCAAGAATTTCCATTTCAGGGATTTTCATGATGTCTTGCGAAAGGACGGTGAAATCGCCGAGCTTGCCGACTTCGATTGAGCCCTTGTCCTTTTCTTCGAACGCCGCGTAAGCCGGCCAAAGCGTGAACATTTTTAACGCGTCTTCACGCGAGACGGCTTGCTCGGGATGCCAGCCTTCACGCGACTCGCCGTTGATGCTTTTGCGTGCGACGGCGGCGTAGAATTCGATCATTGGCTCGCCGCGTTCGACTGGCGCGTCGGAACCACCCGCGATGACGCAGCCGTTCTTGATAAAGCTTTGCCAGGCGTACGCGCCGACGAGACGATCCATCCGAAGTCGAGCGGGAGCGAAAAACAAATCACTGATTGCATGCGACGGCTGCATTGACGGGATTACGCCAAGCTTGGCAAACCGGGGAATATCGCGTTGATCGACAATTTGCGCGTGTTCGATGCGCCAGCGCGGTTCGCGAATTTTTCGATGATCCAGAGGCACGGCTTTGAACGCCTGCTCATAAAGATCGAGAATCAATCTGTTGGCACGATCGCCGATCGCGTGCGTTTCCACCTGGATGCCACGGCGGAGTGCTTCTTCAAACATCGGCCGCAGCTCCTCGGGTTTTTCCCTGAGAAAACCGGATGTTTCGGGCGCGTCGTTGTACGGTTTCAACAGGGCTGCGCCGCGCGAGCCGAGCGCGCCATCAAAGAGCACTTTGATCGTGCGCTGGGTGAAGTGATGATCGAACGCGTTGATCAACGGTCCGTCGCGCAAAAAATTCCGGGCGTCGTCCCCAGGACCGTAGACGGCGTTGACGAATCGAATTTTGATTTTTTCCGCTTCGAGTGCTTTCCGGATAATCTCGATATCGTCCTTGTAACTGCCGGCGTTTTGGATTTCGCACCAGCCGAGTTTGATCTCGCGGTCCATTCCGCGCAGCAGCGCTTCTTCGCGCTCACTTTTGGTGGGCTTGGGGATGTTGGCCGCGACAAGGTTCTGTGCCCTATCAAGCAGCATCCCGTTTAGCTCGCCACTCGTTTTTAGAATTTGTCCGCCAAACGGATCCGGCGTGTTCTTGTCGATCCTGGCAATTTTTAGCGCGACCGAATTAGCAATTGAAGCGTGGCCATCCGCGCGAGTGAGAAACACAGGATTGTTTGGAGCGATCCTGTCGAGATCCTGACGCGTCGGAAATTGTGGGGGTTTCCAAAACGTTTCGATCCAACCCCGTCCGGTGATCCATTTGCCGGCGCCCGTTTTGTCGACGCGCTCCTTTACTCTTGCCAAAAAATCTTCGCGTGAATTTGTCCCCTCCAGGTTCAATCGCATTTCGCGATCGCCGATCCCGAAAATGTGGCAATGCGAATCGGTGAAGCCCGGCACAACCGTCCGACCGCGAAGATCGACCATCTTCGCAGCCCGAAATTTTTTTACGTCGTCATTTGAACCAACAAAAACGATTCGTCCAGCTTTTGCGGCTATGGCTTCGGCATGCGGTTGGTGATCGTTAACCGTGTAAATATTTCCTGCCGTGAAAAGAACATCCACGTCTTCGGCATTCATAATTCTCCCGATAAATAATCCTGCCAGAAAGAAGGCCAGTCGCCGTTTTTGCGTCAAGTTCACAGAATATCCTACATGAATACTGCGGCCGTGAAGCTGACCTTTTCCATTACAGAATTAAGGGCGTGCTTCCAGGCTTGACGTGCCGCCGAACTTTTGACGTTATCAGGGATTGTTCGCTTTTCTGTATCGGAAAAGACGAACGCTTTTGTCGATTTAATTCGAATAATGAATTTTATTTTGCTACCGCCGGACAGATTCATAGAATCTTGGTTTCCCCTCAGGCGAAGAAACCTTAACTTTTTTGGACCGTCTGAACGCAGCGCATTCTGATTCCAACGTTGATTTGTTGTGGTGGCTGGTGTTGTCCAGCGGAGCCGCATTTGCGTGATATCCCATGGCCAACTTCTTTCCACGCTGGACTAACTGGATACCGCTCAAACTCGTAATCTGCGGCATTATTGCAGTCTGCGGATTGACTGCAGCGACGTGGTATTACGCGACGCCGAAGTACACAAAGGTCGGCTACGAACCGATCCAGCCGGTGCCGTTCCCGCATGACATCCATGTGACGCAACTGGGAATGGATTGCCGGTATTGTCACAGTTTTGTGGAAATGGCGGCGCAGTCCAACGTGCCGAATACCCAGACCTGCATGAATTGCCATACGCAGGTGCAAAAAGATAATCCAAAACTGGAGCCGGTGCGGGCGAGTTGGAAAACGGGTGACCCGGTGGAGTGGGTGTGGATCTATCGCACGGTCGACTACGTTTATTACAATCACGCAGCGCACGTGAACCGCGGCATTAGTTGCGCCAGTTGTCACGGCCCCGTCAACCATATGTCGACGGTGTATCTGGCGAAGCCGCACAGCATGGCGTGGTGCCTCGATTGTCACCGGCATCCGGAGAATTTTTTGCGGCCCGAAGATCAGGTTTTCAATCTCGATTGGAAACCTGATGATGTGAAACCTGCGGAATTTGTGGCGAAATACGGGCAGCCAAAAGATACGCGCGAAGATTTTTCGAAGAAGAAGAACCTTACCCAAACAGAGATTGGCGAGACACTGAAAGAGCACTGGAACATCAATCCGCCAACAAACTGTCAGGGGTGCCACCGATGAAACGCATATTCCACCACCCACCGGAGCCATCAACGGGCAAGCGTTACTGGCGTAGCCTGGGCGAATACAGCGACTCGCCCGAATTCCGGCAGTGGCTCGAACGCGAATTCCCACAGGGCGCGGCAGAGCTGAATGGCGACGAGTGGTCACGACGCGATTTCGTGAAACTAATGGGAGCCTCGATGGCGCTGGCAGGGGTTGGCCTGACGAGTTGTCGCAGACCGGAACTGCATCTGGTCCCATTCACAAAAAACGTTGAATGGACGATTCCCGGAAAATTTCTCTACTACGCCACGGCGATGCCGCGACGCACCGGAGCAATTCCGCTGATCGCCACGACAGTCGATGGCCGCCCGATCAAGCTGGAGGGAAATCCGTTGCACCCCGCCAGCGGCGGCGCGACCGACACTTTCACTCAAGCGTCGATTCTCGATCTTTACGATCCGACACGTTCGAAACGATTTGTTCGTAATGGAAAAACGAGTAAGCGCGCGGACTTCGAGACCTACGTCACAGAACTTCGCAACAAGCTTATGGCCGATCACGGCAACGGCCTGGCGTTTCTAGTCGAGGAAACAAATTCGCCCACGCGCGAGCGTTTGCGCGCGGAGCTGGAAAAGAATCTCCCCGGCATGCGCTGGTGCGTTTATGAGCCATTTCAGGGAACAAGCGCGGCGATGCAGACCGCATTCGGTACTGGTGCACGCGCGGTTCCGAGATTAGATCGCGCCGATATCATCGTTGCATTGGACAGCGATTTTCTCGATTGCGGTCAGGGCGATCTCGCGTCAGTGCGCGCGTTCACCTCTCGTCGCCGCATAAGCACCGCCAAAGACAGCATGAACCGGCTTTATGTCGTGGAAAGCAGGTTCTCGCTAACGGGCGCGATGGCAGATCATCGGCTTCGCTGTCCGGCCAGCCAGATCGCCGCGATAACGCACGCTCTTGCGGCAAAAATTCTCGCGGGAACAAACGATTCCGCTCTTGGGTCGCTGATGGGAAGTGTCAAAGGCGCAGCAGCACCCGGCGGTAACACGTTTGCTGAGCAATGGATCAGCGGTTTGGCAAACGATCTGTTGGCAAAACCCGGAGCCAGTCTGGTGCTGGCCGGCCCATCCCAGCCGGTCGCTGTGCAATTACTCGCGTATGCGATCAATACTGCCCTTAAAAACCTCGGTCAGACATTGGTTGTCCGCCAAACGCCGGTTAATCCACGAACAATCGAGATTTCTCATCTCGCAGCTGATATCAACGACGGGCGGATCAAACATCTTTTCATTCTTGGAGGCGATCCGGTCTACAATGCGCCGCGCGGGCTGGTGGAGGACAAGCGAAAAAATCTGCCGCTCGATTGGGCCGATCTGCAAAAACGCGTGCCCGAGATTGTGCGGCTCGGTTATCACGAGGATGCCACATCGATGTTGAGCCAATGGCATGTTCCTGCCGCGCATTACCTCGAATCATGGGGGGACGCGCTGACTGCCGATGGCGATTACTTGTCGATACAACCGATGATTCTGCCGATCTTCGGAGGTCTCTCTGAAATCGAATTACTCAACGCACTGCTCGGTGGACCAAAAACCGAGGGGCCGGAGCTTGTCCAGGAAACTTTTCGCTTCGCGACAGCGTTCTTTCCGCCGCAACGTGGTAGTACAAATCCGCCGGGCGATTTTCAAACCGCGTGGACGCGTTTCCTTCATGATGGTTTTGCGGCACACGTTCAGCCGCGCGATCAAGCGTCGTCGTTTAAGGCAAACGCAGTTGGTCCGCAACATTCATTGACGTTGTCGCCAGCTCCGACGTCGGATTCACCCGAGATTGTGCTAACGGCCAGTTATTCGATGGACGACGGTCGCTACGCGAACAATGGCTGGCTCCAGGAATTACCCGATCCCATAACAAAGCTTACGTGGGACAACGCAGCACTGATCAGTCCTGCGTATGCAAAGAAGCTCGGTGTGCTTACCGGCGACTTGTTACAGATCACAATTAACGAAAAGAGCGGTGGCGGTCAGCCAATCAAACGCGAGCTGGTCATCGCCGCGCTTGTCTCTCCTGGTCACGCCGACAACTCGGTTTCGATTCCGCTGGGTTATGGGCGAAAAATGCCGGAGTTCGATGGACTGCCATACGCAGGTGGCGCGCTGAAAGAAAGATCGGGCATCAAGGAGCAGTCCGGCTTTAACGGTTACTTTCTACGAACGGCGGCAAATCCGTACTTTGTCGCCGCTGACGGGAAAACAATTGAAAGCGTGCAGGTGACGAGAGTTGGTCGCACGTATCCGTTCTCAATCACGCAGGAACAATTCAGCATCGAGGGACGCGGTCTTGTGCGTGAAGCGACGCTGGAGGGCTACCGCGAGAACAGCGAGTTCGCGAAGAAAATTCCGGGCGAAGAAGAATTACCGCACCCGCCACCGAGCATCTACACGCATCCACCGCTGAAAGCTGCACAGCAGTGGGGAATGAGTATTGACTTGAACGTCTGCACTGGATGCAATGCGTGCGTCCTTGCCTGCCAGGCAGAAAACAACGTCCCCGTCGTCGGCAAGCTACAGGTGTCGCATGGCCGAATCATGCATTGGCTACGGATTGATCGATACTACGCCAGCCGCAAATCGTACAACCAGGATCGCGGCGAATGGCCGGAGAATCCGGAAATCGTACATCAGCCGATGCCGTGCCAGCATTGCGAGAATGCGCCATGCGAAACGGTTTGCCCGGTCAACGCGACGGTTCACAGCGAGGACGGTCTGAACGTCATGGCCTACAATCGTTGCGTGGGAACGCGCTACTGTTCGAACAACTGCCCGTACAAGGTCCGTCGGTTTAACTATTTTGATTACAACCAGCGTCCAGTCGGCAAGAGAAAGATCGTGGGTGCATTGAACATCTACGAAGAATATTTCGCGCCGCTGACTACCAAAGGCGCACCGGACACGATGAAGATGCAGAAAAATCCCAACGTGACCGTGCGCATGCGCGGCGTGATGGAGAAATGCACGTTTTGTGTGCAGCGCATCGAAGAAGCAAAGATCGCGGCGCTCGCGCGCGCCGGCGCTTCGCCCGACACGCTAATTCCGCGCGATTCTTTCACCACTGCCTGCGCGCAGGCGTGCCCCACGGATGCAATCGTCTTTGGCGATATCAAGGACCCGGAAAGTCGTGTATCAAAAATAAAACAGCAGGACCGGAACTACCGAATCCTTGACTATTTGAATGTCGTCCCACGAGTGAGTTATCTCGCGCGCATTCGCAATCCAAATCCGAAGATGCCTGACGCGGAGAACATTGGGATCGCAAGTTTTGAAGAGAAATTACCGGAATAATGGACGGAGCACCAACAGCCCCAGAGACGATCAACCAGGAGCAACAGCAGCTCACGCGTGTGCCGCTTGTTCTGCAGCGGCGCAACTTTAGCTGGCTCACCGAGCGAATTTCTGGAGTTGTGGAGCAACCGGCGCCGCGGTGGTGGTGGGTGGCCTTTGCCGTCACTTCCAGTGTCGCGACGTTCGGACTTTTTTGCATTGGATATCTGATTTCCACGGGCGTCGGCACATGGGGGAATCAGGTCCCGGTCGGCTGGGCCTGGGACATTACCAATTTCGTTTTCTGGATCGGTATCGGACACGCCGGCACACTCATTTCAGCCATTCTGTTTCTGCTTCGGCAAAAATGGCGCACGTCCATCAATCGTTCTGCGGAGGCGATGACGCTCTTTGCGGTTATCTGCGCGGCGATTTTCCCAGGTATCCATGTCGGCCGATTTTGGATGGCGTGGTACCTTGCGCCAATTCCTAACAACTGGGCGATCTGGCAAAATTTCCGCAGCGCGCTCATGTGGGACGTGTTTGCGGTCTCCACCTATTTTACTGTCTCGGTCCTGTTTTGGTACACCGGTTTGATCCCGGACCTGGCAACGCTGCGAGATCGCGCAACCACAAAGGTCAGAAAGTTTCTTTTTGGAATTTTCGCATGCGGCTGGCGTGGCTCGAACCGCAACTGGCGTCATTACGAGATGGCGTATCTGCTTTTGGCTGGCCTTTCTACGCCTCTGGTCCTCTCGGTTCACAGCGTCGTATCATTCGACTTCGCCACGTCCGTCATTCCAACGTGGCATACGACAATCTTTCCGCCTTACTTCGTTGCCGGCGCCATCTTCGGCGGCTTTGCAATGGTGTTGACCCTTCTGCTTCCGGCGCGCGCCATATTCAAACTGCACGACGTCATCACTCCCCAGCACGTCGACAAGATGGCGAAGATTATCTTATTGACCGGCTCATTCGTCGCTTACGCCTACGCGATGGAGTTTTTCGTGGCCTGGTACAGCGGCAACACCTACGAGAAGTACGCGTTTTGGAACCGCATCTTCGGTCCCTACTGGTGGTACTGGTGGCTTGGCATGCTCTTTTGCAACGTGCTGTCACCGCAACTTTTCTGGTTCTCGTGGTGCCGGCGAAACGTATTTGTCGTCTTTTTCGTTTCCATGTGCGTGAACGCCGGCATGTGGTTTGAGCGCTTTATTATTATTGCCGGCGGTTTGGCGCGCGATTTTCTGCCGTCGTCATGGAGAGTTTATCATCCGACGTGGGTCGACATTTGGACATACATAGGAACGCTGGGGATTTTCACTTCGCTCTTCCTGCTATTCATTCGTTTTCTGCCAATGATCGCTATGTCGGAAGTTAAGACCGCCGTGCCTGAGGCAGACCCGCATTTCGGCCACACGCCTGGGGTATCGACCAGTGGAAAGGAGCGCACACCATGATGAGGACTCCTTCAGGTCACAAGGTGTACGCCATGGCTGCGGAATATCCGAGTGCAGCCGCGCTTTACGAAGCAGCCAAGCATGTTCGTGATGCAGGCTTCAAACGCTGGGACGTCTATTCTCCGTTTCCAATCCACGGAATGGACGATGCGATGGGGCTCGGGAAATCGTGGTTGAGCGGATGGGTTTTGTTCGGCGGCGTTACCGGTTTGCTTACTGCCGCCGTCGTCGAATTCGGGCCGTCGTCGATTCTGTATCAGCTCGATGTGCACGGTAAGCCATGGAATTTTTGGACTGTCCCCGCATTTTTCCCGATCATGTTTGAGCTGACGGTACTGTTCGGGGCATTCGCCGCATTTTTCTCGATGCTCGGCATGAACGGATTGCCTCGCTGGTATCACCCAATGTTCAATTGGGAACGGTTTATCCGCGTGAGCAACGACGGGTTTTTCCTCGCGATCGAATCGCGCGATCCACGGTTCACCGAAAACGGTGTACGCGAATTATTGGAAAGAACCGGCGGCGAACATATCACCATTGTGCACGAGGACTAAATATGTTGCGCGGCTTTCTGGTGATTTTTGTTTTGTGCGGGATCGCGATTGTCGCGGTCTTTGGGTTTCGCGGGCAGAAGAGTACCGCGCCGCCGACCGAAGTTTTTCCCGACATGGTGCGCCAGATGAAGGTTCGTGCACAGGCGCCGCTTGGCCTTTTTGCCGATGGGCGCGGGCCGCGTCTGCCAGTCGCCGGTACGGTACCGATCGGCTATGAGATGCCAAAACCTGAACCGGTAACGGGCGTCGGTGAGGCCGGTCCGCCAGCGTCAACGGCCCCGGTCACAGGCCCCTGGACTCATCCGCACGCTGATTTTGGTTCCGGCACCGATTACTACAACACCGGCAAGATGGGCGACCACTGGGGGACAGGCATTCCGGTACCGGTCACCCGCGAGTTGATGGAGCGCGGGCAACAGCGTTTCAACATCACTTGCGCCATGTGTCACGGCGCCATGGCAGCGGGTAACGGCATCACAAAACAGTACGGACTCGCGACCGTCGTGACGCTTCAGGATGACCGAATCCGCAAAATGTCTGACGGCGAGATTTTCAACACGATTACCAACGGCAAGAACACGATGATGGCCTATGGTCCAAACGTCATTGTGCCCGATCGCTGGGCGATCATCGCGTACTTGCGCGCGTTACAACGCAGCCAAAATGCAACCGTGGCCGATGTTCCCGAAGACCGGCGCGCGGAACTGGAGACACCGGCATCACCAGCGCCGGCTACAGCAAAATGAGCGAACGTTCCCACACTGCCCCAACACCTGAAGGCGAATATCTCGAGAGCAACCGCTTTGCAGGTCTCTCGTCCCTTCTCGGCTTGGTTGCCATCGTGGCGCTGGCGCTTTGTCTCGTTGGTGCGTTTCTAAATCCGCATCAATTCAGCTATTCGTGGCTCTTTGCGTTCGCGTTTTTCTTCACGCTTTGCGCGGGCTGCTTTTTCTGGACCATTGTGCATCATGCCACCGATGCTGACTGGTCGGTGGTGGTTCGGCGCCAGTTGGAAAACATCGCGGTGTTGCTGGTGGTGCTGGCGATTCTTTTTGTGCCGATCCTGCTCCTGCGACGCCATCTTTATTCGTGGATGGATATCCCGCCCGGTGTCGAACATTCGCTTGATGCCAAACGCGCCTATCTCAATTGGTCTTTCTTTCTAATTCGGGCTGTCGTGTTTCTCGGCTTTTTCCTTTGCGCAGCGCTCGCTTTGCGCCGCCTATCGGTGAACCAGGACAAGGATGGAAATCCCCGGTTCACCCTTCTCATGCGCAAGCTGGCGTTTATCAGCCTTCCGATGTTCGCGCTTTGTCTCACCTTTGGTGCGTTCGATTGGTTGATGAGTCTGAACTATCACTGGTTCTCCACCATGTTTGGCGTTTACATCTTCGCAGGTGCAGCGGGAAGTTCGATGTCGCTGCTTGTTCTGGTCATCACTGCATTACGACAGGCTGGATATTTGAAGGACATCATCACGCTTGAGCATTACCACATCATGGGAAAGTGGATGCTGGCCTTTACAGTTTTCTGGGCCTACATCGGCTTCGGCCAGTACATGCTCATCTGGTATGCGAACATCCCGGAGGAGACTCAATTCTTTATTACTCGAAACACCGAATCATGGTGGGCGTTGAGCACCCTGCTGGTGGTTGGACGCTTCTTTATATGTTTTCCGATTCTGCTCATGCGCTCGATTAAGAAAGAGCCGCACCGTCTTTGTATGGTAGCGGGGTTTATTGTGTGCATGCAAATGCTGGACATGTACATCATTGTTTTGCCTGCGTTACACGGCACAGGAGTGCACGTCAGCATCTGGGATTTGCTTTCGCTCATCGCCATCGGTTCAACGCTGGGTTTCGTTTATCTGCGAATTGTGCCTCGGACTTCTCTCTTTCCAGTCCGCGATCCGCGCCTGATCGAATCTTTGAATTTGGTGAACTGATATGGCTGGTTCCGAATCGCTTCGTCAAGTTGCCCATACGCGCGCTCCATGGTCTACGTGGTTGGGCATTGTGCTTCTCTTTGTGCTTTTCGGGGTGATCGTGCTGGCGATCATCGGGCCGACGCAACGCCGAAGCGATTATGAAGAAACCCGGGCAAAAAAGCGGATCGAGAATTTGAAGACCTTACGTGAGGAAGCCGACAAGGCTTTGACCACTTACGGTTGGATCGACAAAACCAAAGGCACTGCTCACATCCCGATCGAGCGTGCCATGGAATTGACAGTCACTGATCTCGCGAAGCAAAAGCCGGCGCCCGCAGGCCCGATCGCTACGCCCGCTCCCGCAGAGAGTCCTGCAGGCAAGCCGCACACAACCACCGGCGCTGCTGCAAGTCCTGCTTCCGTTTCTCCAGCCCCGGCCGGCTCGCCGCAATCGGCAGGCGCTTCGCCGGCGGCTCAGTCGTCGCCAGCGAGCCCGGTTTCACCCAGCCCGACGCAAAGTCCATGATGATCCTTAACGTTTTAATATTTCAACTCTTTGGCGCTCAATGAATCCTGCCGGAATCCCACTTAAAGAACCGTCCGTTTCCGCCGCTGCGGGTGACACGGAGCAGTTTGAACGCGCTCTGATTGATGCCTCGACGCGCGTGCCGGTGTTGATCTTTTACACTTCAGCGGTCGGGTGGCTGATCCTTGGCACGCTGCTAGCTGGTTTTGTTTCATTCAAGCTGCACTCGCCGGATTTGCTTTCTGATATCAGTTTCCTCACGTGGGGACGGGTGCGCCCGGCACACATGAACGTGATGGTCTACGGCTGGGCGTCCATGGCTGGCTTGGGCACAGCAATTTGGCTGATGGCCCGATTGTGCCGCACCGTCCTACGTTATCCGCTCCTTCTCGTGGCAGGCGCTGGATTTTGGAACCTGGGAGTCTTCCTGGGCGTATGCGGAATTCTGATGGGCGATAGCACCGGTTACCAGTGGCTCGAGTTTCCAAGCTATTCCGCGATTATTCTTTTTGTTGCTTATACGCTGGTGGCCTCTTGGGCGGTGCTGATGTTTCGCTTTCGGCGCGGCGAACAAATTTACATTTCGCAGTGGTATTTACTCGCAGCGTTTCTCTGGTTCCCGTGGCTTTATGCGGCCGGTCAATTAATGCTCTTTGTTGTCCCAGTGCAGGGAGTGTTGCAGGCGGCTGTTAGCTGGTGGTACGCGAATAATCTGCTCTTTCTCTGGTTCGGCGCGATCGGTCTCGGCACCGCCTATTACATGATTCCTAAAGTAATTGGTCGCCCCGTGTACAGTTATCATTTGGCGACTATCGGCTTCTGGAGCTACGCCTTGTTCTCCAGCTGGACTGGGATGCAACGCCTGGTCGATGGACCGTTCCCAGCCTGGATGGTCACTGCCAGCATCGCAGCCACAATACTCACGCTGATTCCCGTCGCGACTGTCGGACTCAATCATCACATGACGATGCAGGGTTATTTCCCGCTGATGCGCTACAGCCCGACACTTCGTTTTACCGTGTTCGGCGCGATGGCTTATACTGTCTTTAGTCTGGTAGGCGTTTTGATTTCGCTGCGTTCCGTGGCGCGCTACGTGAATTTTACTCAGGCGAGCATCGCATACTCGCACTTGGGTCTTTACGCATTTTTCACCATGGTGATTTTCGGTTCGATGTACTACATCGTGCCGCGACTGATCGGCCGCGAGTGGCGGTATGCGTCGCTGATCAAACTGCATTTTTGGGCGTCGGCCTACGGCATTGGATTGATGACGCTAATGCTTCTTGCTGGCGGTTTCACGCAGGGCGCGAGCATGGAAAATCCGTCGCTCGCTTTCAGCGAGAGCGTCGAGTCGGTGTTGCCTTACCTGCGCGGACGCAGTCTGTCCGGCATTTTGCTAACGGTATCGCATTTCATCTTTGCGTATCATTTCGGATTGATGCTTTTTGGCCTGGGCCGGAAGTCGACCGTGCCCACATTTCTTAACCCGGTTGAAGCGGAGGGAGCTGAAGTCGCGCACTAATGAAAGGACTCGCCCCTCTTTTTCTCGGAATCTTCGGGACGTTCGCGTTCTCCTGGGTGGGATTGACGGTGATTCCCAATTGGCAAATCGGACATCTCAACCCTCAATCAGATGAGGAAGGCACGGACGTCTATCCGATGCCGCAATCAGGAATGGTCCAGCAAGGCGCACGCGTTTATGCTGCGAACGGCTGTATCTATTGTCACAGCGAACAGGTCCGCGCCGATTATGCTGGCGCCGATATCGAGCGAAAGTGGGGCGACCGCCGCAGCGCGCCACGCGATTACATTTTCGAGCGACCTGTTTTTCTCGGGAAGATGCGCATGGGGCAGGATATTGCCAACATAGGCGCACGCGCACCAAAGGAAGAGGAAAGCCCTTCACCTGCACCTGTCAGTTCGCCTGCAGCAGCTCCCGCAGCCGCCTCAGGGGCTGCTGCGCCGAAAGCGCCAGTGAACCCGGCTCCGGCAGCTTCTTCTAGCTCGCCCGCTCCCAAGGCAACTGCGGTGGCAGCGAAGAGCACAGGGATCGCTTCGCCTTCTCCGGGAGCACCGACCGCGGCAGCTGCAAGTCCGGGTGCACCGCCTTCCGCGGGACCGCCGTGGCCCGAGCAAACCTTGGGGTTACCACCGATGTATTCTGCCGCGTGGCATCACGTGCATCTTTATTCGCCGCGCAGTATCAACTTCGATTCGAACATGCCGTCCTATCGCTTTCTTTATCAATCTCGACGGATCAGTGACGCGCGTTCGTCAGACGCGTTGCCGCTTACCGGTTCCGACGCTCCGCCGGAAGGATGGGAAATTGTTCCAACTTACGATGCGAAATGTCTTGTGGCCTACATGATGGCGCTTAATCAGTCGCACCCGTTGAAAGACGTTAAATCAGTCGGTGCGCAAGCCGGTGCGCCGCCAGCCACTTCACCTGCACCTGGAGGAAAGCCACCCAAATGAATGAAAGCCCGCCAACACCGGAGCCGCGTTCTGGCCAGGGGATGGATTACAGCGAAATCGCTGATGTCCAGGATGTCCATGCCGCGGTGCAACGCGAGAAACGCGAACCGCGTGTGGGTCGCGAACCGCTCTCTATCTGGTTAATCGCGGTGTACGGGCTGGCAGTATTTTTTGGCGGCGCGTATCTTGGCCGTTTCTCTGGAAATTTTAGCGGTGAAGCGCTCGATCCTTACGCGGGTGAGATGCCGACAATGAAAAAAGCCGCCGGCCCCCAGGGTGCCCAACAGGCGGCGGAACTTTCGCCGCGCGATCGCGGTAAGAAAGTTTTTGCCGCCAATTGCCAGACATGTCATCAAGCGAATGGTCTGGGGGTCGCAGGGCAATATCCGCCTCTGGCTGGCTCAGAGTTTACAACTGGCGGTTCGCGTCGCCCGGCAATGATTGTTCTCAAAGGTTTGACGGGTCCGGTTACGGTGAAAGGCCAACACTATGGCGCGGCCGTGATGCAACCGTGGGACAAAACATTGACTGACCAAAAAATTGCCGACGTTCTAACATACGAGCGAAGCGAGTGGGGGAACAACGCCAGTCCCGTGACGACTGAGCAAATTGCGGCTTTGCGCAAAGAGCTCGCGAGTCATCCAAATTCGTTCACTGAACCGGAGATACTTGCGGCTCCCGATGAAGATCTACCGGGCGGCGCTCCTGCAGGCGCTGCGCCTGCAAAAGCGGGCGAAGCCGCAAAGCCAGGCGAACCACCAAAACCGCAAGGCTAATACACGCGTGCGGGTTGGGTTCGGAGTCGTGCTTCGAAGCGCGACTAGCCTTCTCGATTGGGAGTGCCCAGGATATGACTCTTCAGCGGCATCATCGCGTTATCGAAGTTTTGCGTGAACATTGCAGCGGCGAAAAACGCGACGGCGCGCAATGTTTCCTTGCCGACATTGACGAGGTCGTGTTTCACCGGCGTTGGAATCGCAAAAACACTGCCGGGACCGACCTGGTATGTATTGCCATCTTCCATGTGCAATTCCCCAGTGCCGGCGATGATATACTGCGTTTCTTCCGTAGCATCGGTGTGCCACCCAAGACGATGCCCGGGCTCAATCTCATACACGATTGTCGAAGACGCGGTCGTGCCGTGGCCGCCATAAATGGCAAAAGCCCCAGCCCAATGAACTGATTTATCATCCTCGGCCCAGACTTCAGCGCGCTTGAGTTTATCGGATGCAACAACTGGATTCATGGAGCCGAGGCTAGGTGGTGGTCCGGCGGAGTCAATAACGGAAACGCCGCTGGACCTGCAGTTAACGTACGACGGCTACGGAAGGGCTTCGGCGAGAACTTCAGCCATATGCTTCGGCCGAATATTCGTGAGATCGCTGATTTGATGCCGGCAACTTGTTCCGGAGGCGATGATCTGTGTTCCGAGCCCCTGACTCTCGAGTTTGTCGATCAAATCCTGGGCCACTTGGACGGAGAGATCGTATTTCTCAGCGAGTGCGCCGAATGCGCCTGCCATTCCACAGCAGGCTGTGTCAAGTACGGTGGCCTTCCTCCCGGGCAAGCGCTCCGCAAGTCTTCGCATGAAGGCAGGGTTCATGATCGATTTGGCATGACAATGTGCATGGATCGCAATTGGCGCTTCTGATCCTTTGAAGTGCAGCGCATGCGGTTCCTGCTCGAGTAGGTCATCGACGAATTTTTCAAACAAAACACAGCGATTCGCGACCTCCTCTGCGTTTTCAATTTTTAGCTCGCGATAATCTTCGACGAACATCGACCAGCAAGATGGCTCGAGGAAGAGAATGGGAGCGGCTGATAGCTCATTGTCGCCGGATGATAGTTGATGAACGTTGTGTTTCCCGAGCTTTGCAGCGATATCGAGATTTCCCTGACTGAATGCCGGTCGTCCACAGCAGCGTCGATTTCTTGCGAGCCAAACCTCGAACCCAGACGCTTCCAGCACTTTGACGGCGGCAATTCCGATGTGCGGTTCGTGGTAGCGCACGAAAGTGTCATCCCAAAGGATGACGCGGCCTCGTTTGTAGCCGCGGGCGTTGACTGCCGCCCCGGGGTCAACGCCCCCGGCTACAGCATGCTTTGCAAACCATTTATCGAATCGTTCGCTTGCGTAACTCGGCAAGGAGCGTCTTGCAGAGAGTCCAATTGTTTTCTCCATCGCAACACGCGCCGTCTTATAATTGAGAATGCGGTTTGTGAGCGACGGTATCGCGCAGCCGATCTTGCCTAACAAATCGACATTGCTGAACAGGCGTTCGCGCAAGGGCAAACCGTCGCGCTGAAATCGTGCGTGCACCAAGTCCGCCTTGAGCAGCGAGAGATTTACGTTTGACGGGCATTCGGGTGTGCACCCTTTGCAAGAGAGACAATTGCTCAGTGCGGCGTCCAATTCCTCCGAGTACAGCGGATCGCGCCCTTTGACACGCATTTCGAGCGCCGCGCGGATTATGTTGGCGCGGCCGCGCGTGGACATGATTTCTTCGTGCGTGGCCATAAACGTCGGGCACATAATGCCGGTCTGTTTAAGGCAGCCGCCGCAGCCATTGCATTGTTCGAGATTCCCAATGAACGAACGATCTTTAAATGCGTAGGTCAGGACAGGCTGAAATGGAAGCTCCAGCGGCCGCGTGAAATTTTCGCGCAGATGATTGTCGATTCTGTATCCCACGGCCTCCGGCACCTGCGGGGTCTCTGCCTCGAAGATTTTTCCCGGATTGAAAATGTTTTTCGGATCGAAGGTTCGCTTGATCCCCCGCATTACGGCGAGTAGCTCATCTCCAAGTTGGTCGCGCATGTATTCAGTGCGCGCGATGCCCACACCGTGCTCGGCGGAAAGCGACCCTTTGAATTGCCGCACAAGGGCGGACGTTTGATCGGCGACTTGCCGAAACTTTTTCAGGTCGTGTGCATTGTGCAGATCGAGGACGGGCCGGACGTGTAAAAGTCCGCTGGCGGCATGACCATAATAACTCGCCTCCAGTCCAAGCGGTTTCATAATCGATCGCAACCCGCGCACGTACGCCGGCAGCTGCGCCGGACGAACAGCAGCATCTTCGATAAACGCAACCGGCTTTGCTGGCCCGATGCAGCCGGTCAAAAGTGAGAGGCCGGATTTGCGCACCGACCAAACGAGATTCATTTGCGCGGGCTCGGTGAGAATTTTGGTGCGCAGGCCGATTTTCCTGGATTGCAAAATCGACAATCGTTCGGCGACGTCATCGTAGAACTCGACGATCAGAATCGATTCGCAAGGGTGCGTGTCGAGCTCGAGCAAATCGCGCGCCGCCTGAAAATGGAGCTGCCCTTTGGTTTGATCGAACAATGGACGATCGATGTGCTCAATGGCGGCTGGTTTAAGATCGAGAAGCTCGACCGTCGCCTGCATCGCTTCATCTACGGAGGAGAAAAAGACCAGACCCAGTCCTTTCTCGCTCGGTAGTGGCGAAATTTTGAGCTCAGCGGAAAAAATTGCAGCGAGCGTTCCTTCGCTGCCGGCGAAAATACTCGTTAGATCATTCGGCGCACGCAGGAACCTCTCAATGCCATAGCCGGGCCAGCGTTTTATGAGGCCCGGCGGCCAGCGCTCGGCCATTTCCGCGCTTCGTGCGCGGATGAGATTTTCGATTTTAGTTCGCTCCGCGCAGAACGATTCGGGCATTTGGCCGACGCTTTCGATGCGTCCATCGGCCATTACGACTTCCAGAGAAATCACATGATCGGCCGTTGTTCCGTAAAATGGGCAACGCGCGCCCGAAGAATTGTTCGCGATCATTCCGCCAAGCGTCGCTCGTGAGCTGGTCGCTACGTCCGGGCCGAAACAAAATCCC